>Ga0210393_10000684_pt1 | contig 29722 bp, 37 predicted proteins | sample IncBWC27OmetaG_FD_160068 | JGI IMG/M metagenome (GOLD analysis project Ga0210393, IMG submission 160068) | Forest soil microbial communities from Barre Woods Harvard Forest LTER site, Petersham, Massachusetts, United States - Inc-BW-C-27-O ...
CGAAGATGGCCGCATCGACGAGCTTTCGAAGAAAGAAAAAGCGCGGCTGGGCCGCGAGATGAAGCACTTGAACCAGAACCTGGAAGGCATCGAAAATATGGCGCAGCTTCCGGACGCCATGTTCGTGATCGACTCCAACGCGGAAGAGATCGCGGTGAAGGAAGCGCGGCGCATGGGCGTGCCGGTGGTTTCCGTGGTGGATACGAATTGCGACCCGGATGTGGTGGACTGGATTATCCCGGGGAATGACGACGCGCTGCGAGCGATTCGTCTGTTCACGACGAAAATCGCGGAGTCGGTGCTCGAAGGACACAACACCTACCAGCAGTCGCAGGTGGCGGAGCAAAAGGCCGCGGACGATCAGGCGATTATCGAGGGTGGTCCGGACTACGTGGACACCAGCGCCTACGAACAGTACGAAAAGCAGGAAGGCGACTTCGTCGAGGGCGTAGTGGAGACCGTGGTGGAGACTCCGGCGGAACCCGTCGAAGCGGCGGAAGCCACCGTGCCTCCGGACGATGACGCGCGATAAGTAAACTGCAAGGGCAGGGAGAATTACGAGACCCGCCCCGAGCAGCTCGGGGCGGGTCGATTTGTAAGCGGCGATAGCGGCAAAGAATACAGAGCGTTAGAGAAGAGAAAAAGGATGAGTACACAACAGCAAGCCATGCAAATCCCAGCACAACTTGTAAAGCAATTGCGCGAGAGGACCAGCGCGGGTTTTAACGATTGCCGGGCGGCGCTCGTGGAAGCCAACGGCGATCTCGAGAAGGCCATCGACATTCTGCGTAAGAAGGGGCAGGCAGCCGCGGCGAAGAAGGCCCAACGTGAAGCGAGCGAGGGCCTGGTGGGCAGCTACATCCATGCGGGCGGCAAGATTGGTGTGCTCGTGGAACTGAACTGCGAATCGGACTTCGTGGCGCGCACGGAAGCTTACCAACAACTTTCGCACGACATCGCCATGCACATCGCGGCGCTCGACCCGCGCTACGTGCGGCGGGAGGAAGTGACGCCGGAAATGCTCGAGAAAGAGCGCGAGATCTACAAGGCGCAAGCGCTGGCGACGGGCAAGCCCGAGGCGGTGGTGGAAAAGATCGTCACCGGGAAAATGGAAAAGTTTTACGAAGAGAACTGCTTGTACGAACAGCACTACATCAAGGACGAGAGCGTAACCATCGGCGAGATGATCACGCAGGCCGTTGCGAAACTGGGCGAGAACATTTCGATCCGCAGGTTTGTGCGCTTTAAAGTGGGAGAAGTGGCGGGCGGCGCGGCTGCAGACCCAGGGACCAGCCCGGTTCCTGGGGCGTAGTATTGCAATCAAGTTGAAAGAGTTCAAGAGCGTTCCGGCATGGCTGGGACGCTCTTTTTGTTTGCCGGCGCCATTGCCTCGTGCGGCTGGGATGAATGTTTGTTACAATTTCGTGGCTTTTCAACGAAGCGGACCGGAGAGACATGGCGGGGAAGGCGAGCGCAGGCAAACGAGTGGCGAGGAAGCAAAAAGCAGCGTACAAGCGAATCTTGCTGAAACTTTCGGGCGAATCATTGCAAGGGCCGCAGGGATTTGGCATTCACGGCGAAACCATCCAGGCGATCGCGAAAGAATTGAAAGATGTGCACGCACTGGGCGTGCAGATCGCCATCATGGTTGGCGGCGGAAATATTTTCCGCGGAGGGCGCCAGCGCGGATTTGAAATCGACCGCGCGACCGGCGACTACATGGGCATGCTGGCGACGGTGCTCAACGCGCTGGCCTTGCAGGATGCTTTGGAGAAGGAAGGCGTGTTTACGCGGGTGCTGAGCGCCATCGAGATGCGCCAGGTGTCCGAACCGTTCATCCGGCGGCGAGCGATGCGGCACCTGGAAAAAGACCGCATCGTGATATTTGCCGCGGGAACGGGGAATCCATATTTTTCGACGGACACGGCGGCGGCACTGCGGGCGATGGAGATCAAGGCGGACGTAATTTTGAAGGCTACGCGGGTGGATGGAATTTACGACGCCGATCCGGAGCAGATTCCCGACGCGAAGTTTTTTGCAGCGATCACGTATCGCGAAGTGCTGCACTTGAACTTGAAGGTGATGGACTCGACGGCGATTTCTTTGTGCATGGATAATGGGATGCCCATAGTGGTGTTCAACATGAACCGTCACGGAAATATCAAGCGCGTGGTGATGGGGGAGCGCGTGGGGTCGAAGGTGACGCCGGCGTAAAAAAGTTTTCAGTTGTTAGTGACTAGTTGGAAGTCAGGGGGCAGGGCCGAGGCTGGAATCTCGACCTACTATGTTGAGCAAACTGAGTTGCAACGATCCGAATCCCTGGCGTTAAGTTTTGAGATGCATGGTTCAATGCCCTGAAGACGATGTGGATCTGCGACGATTTTTATTTTTTGCTATGAACTGAAAACTGAAAAGAAATGAATTATGAGCTGAGGACGATATGACTACGAAGGATGCGTTAGCTGCGGCGAAGACACGAATGGAAAAAGCCATTGATGATTTTCGAAGGGATCTGGCGACGTTGCGCACCGGGCGCGCCAATGCTGCGTTGCTCGACAGCATCCGCGTGGACTATTTCGGCACGCCGACGCCGGTGAACCAGCTGGGCGCGCTGACGGTGCCGGAACCGACGATGATTATGATTTCGCCGTGGGATCCGAGCGTCGTGCCGCTGATTGACAAGGCGATACGGACTTCGGACTTGGGATTGAACCCTACGAATGATGGGAAAGTGGTGCGGGTACCGATTCCGGCGTTGACGGAAGAGCGACGGAAGGATTTCGTAAAGCAGTTGCACAAGATTCTCGAAAATCACCGAACGGCGCTGCGCAATGTGAGGCGGGATTCGAAAGAAGCCATCGAGAAGCTGGAGAAAGACAAGAAGATCAGCGAGGATGAAAAAAAGCGGTCGCTGGATGAACTGGAAAAGCTCTCGCATTCGGAGACGAAGAAGATGGAGGATTTGTCCGCAGCGAAGGAAAGAGAGATTTTACAGATTAACTAGCGGCTAGCGATTGTGCGGAGCTGGATTCGGCGGCGCAGCGGTGACGGGCGTCGCCGGATTAGTTTTTGCGGGCGAAGACTCGGCGCGTTCGAGAGTGAAATCCTGGGCGGAATCGTTTTGGACGGCGCGAAGGAAGGCGTTGTAGTCGGCGACGCGCGCGCTGGGAACTTCGCGCAGGAGAAAATGGATGTGGCGCGAGGCCGTGGCGGCCGAATTCTTGGCGCTGTATTGAGAAGAGAAAGTGGCGTAGTCGCGCGCGACGGATATCCCGGTGGGAGTTTGCGCGGTTGTGCCGGGTGGGAGATGCAGGGTCATGGATGTTTCGACGTCGAGCGGGGTACCTAATTCAATGGGCGACACCGCAGAGCCCGCTATCGGTTTTGCGGGAGGATCGGGCAGTGCCACTTGCGGAAGCAGCGCGGGGATGCGCACGGGTTTCTTCGACCAATCCACAAATTTCGGCATGGTGATTTCGTAGTCGACCGTGAATGGCTCGCGGGTTGCGTAAGGATCTGAAGTGGAAATGCTATCGATTCTGCCGCGGAAACCGTCCGAAATGGCGAGTAGCGTGGCGAGATCTTTCCATTTGTCCTTCGGCGTTTTGTGAAAGGCCACCCTCAACAGAAGCTCGTTATCGCCGCGCAACGCGTAATGAACTTTCGCGGTGAGTTTGCCCTCCGTGTCGAGCGATGCAGTCAAATTCACTCTCTGCGTGGAAGAAAACGGCAGGTCTTTGGGAATCTCCTCGATCATCGAGGCTTCCGGCAAGTCCACCAAGTAGCCAGTGTCTATTCCCAAAAATAAGCCCGTGCTGCCACGATACGACGCAGGCAGCGCTCCAAACGGCGCTACTTCCAAACTCGGGTCAAACCAGCGATCATCGACTCCAATCACAAGGTGACTGAACGCCGCCGGATTGGCCAATAAGGCGATGATCCTTTTGGATGGACCGATCAAGACGGCTGCCGACTCCACGCTAGCCGCTTTTGCGAGAGCTTTGAAAAGGAAGAACTTGTCTTCCGGCGTGGCATAACCGGACGACAGGATTTCCGTCAAAGCTCGCGGCTTGAATCCCGTGGCTCCCAATGGCAGATCGATCGTTCTAATTTTTTGCGAGACGAAATCGTAGATGCTTTCTGCTTTGGCACGAGGCGTATCCGCTTGTGACGTTAGTTGCTGGGAGAGTTTGCTGACCGCTTCGGGCAGTTGCGGCGGTAACGAGAGCGCGACGAAAAGCTGATAAGAGAGTCGCGGCCATGCCGAAGTCTTTCCGATCTCGACATCCGGAAGGTCTTCCAAGGCAGATGAATCTTTCTCTGGGTCCTCGGCTAGAGCAGTGGCCGAGTGCGTCCAGGTGTAGGTGGTCAGGGCATCGCTTCCCTCGCCAGACTTTTCGATCGAGGCATTGGACGCGAAAGGTTTGACGAGGAGCTGAAACTTTCCGAACTCGACAGGGGGAAGCTGTTCGTCCGGCTGCGGCTGCAGAGGGGGAGGAATCTCTGCTGGCTTGACGGGTTTTGCCGGACGTTCTACGCGATTCGGATGAGCTGGCACGAGGAGCGACAGGTCTACGCCCGACAGATCTATTGGCTGCGAATAGTCGGGGGAGACACACATTCCACAGCCTGGCTCAGGATACAGGCGTGACTCGAGACGTTGTCTTACAGTCTTATCCTTCACGACGATAAGCGGTGAGGAAGCAAGAATGGACGCGGGCAGCGCGACTTGAAAACGCTCTTCCGTGACGACGCCGGTGCGGTCGAAGGTGTGGTCAAGCCAGAAGTCGGGCGCGAAGGGAGGCTTGGTGACCGTGGTGATGACGCGATATTCGAGGATGTCGCCGGGTTCGAGGCCGAGGATGCGGACGGATTTGACGCGCACATCCTGATAGGCGGGAGCATCAACGACGGCGGGATTGGGGTTGTCGGTGATCGCGCTGGGGAGGATATCGGCGGTGCCTCCGCTGGCGTGCGTGATTCGGACGAGCGGAAGTTCGATCGATTCAAAGGAGCGGTTGTAGTCGAAATTGAGGCGCGCGAATTGGCGGACGCCTAGTTCGCTGTTGATGTTCACGCGAGCGTGGACCTCCTTGCGACTGTCGCCGTTCTGTTCGAAACGGACGCGGGTTTCAAGGAGCTCGATTTGCGCAGGGTTTTCCGGCGCAGCGTTTTCGTATTTCTTTTCGCCCGATTTCGCGGAGGGCTTGGCTGCCGGATCGGCGGCCCTGCTGGCCGGTTTCTCTGCAGGTTGCTGCGCCGATTCTTGCGCACCGGCAGCGGGCAAAACAGCCAGCGCGGCAAGAAAAATCACCGTGAGAGACAACAAGCGCGACTGATAAATGCTTCGAATGCGTAGCATGGTCTGGATGGCAGTGTAGGGTGGCTGCTGCGGCGCGTAAAGTGCGCGTTGCATTTGTGTTGCCGGAGCCGCACAACCGCCGCGGCTGAAACGGTTTCCGAGTGCGCGCGTCAGAACATGGTAGAGTTTTCTGCGCCCATTGTGGCGCGAGGAGAGCACTGGATGACAAGGTCTTGTTCGGCGGCAGCACTGGTTTTGCTGGGAATCTGCTTGGCAGGGACTGGCGCTTCGCGCGCCGATGACAGGCCCCCGAAAGGCCCGGCGGATGACGGAACGCTGCCTGCGTTGACGAAGATCGCCGGTGAAGCCGAGATGAATTCGCACGCGTTTCAGTTTCTGACGGAATTGAGCGACGACATTGGCTCACGGGTAACCGGCTCGACCGCCGAGCGCAAGTCCGAGGAGTGGGGCGTCGCCAAAATGAAAGCGATTGGCCTTGAAAACGTGCACACGGAAAAGTACACCATCTGGAAAGGCTGGACGCGCGGCACAGCGGAGGCCGAGTTGCTTGCGCCTGTGCGCCACAAATTGCACGTCGATGCCATGGGCTGGACCGGCTCGACGCCTGCCGGCGGCGCTGAAGGCGAGATCGTGCTTGTGAATCTTTTCGACCTCGATAATGAGATGAAGAACGTTGCGCGCCTGAAGGGCAAAGTGGCACTGGTCACGATGAGAGGCAAGCCAAACAAGGAAATGATGATGCTCTTCGCGCAATTTGGCGATTTTCTGAAAGCCGCGTCATCGGCGGGAGCGATCGCCGTGATCGGAGGGCAGGGCGGCTCGACAGCAGAGGGAAGAAACTTAACGCATACGGGGATTTTGGGATTCGACGCGGACTTTGCCGTCCCGGTTCTCTCCATGACCGCGGAAGACCAGGGGCAACTGGAGCGCTATCTGGATCGCGGCATCAGGCCGAGGGCGCGGTTCAACATTCAAAACACGTTCACGAATGGCCCGGTGGAAACGGCCAACGTTGTCGGCGAAATTCGCGGCCGCGAGAATCCCGAGCAAATTCTCGTCGTTGGCGGCCATTTGGATTCCTGGGATCTTTCCGAGGGGACGACCGACAATGGCTCGGGTGTCGCGACTGCGCTGGGCGCGGCGGATTCCATCGTGCGCTCCGGCATGAAGCCACGGAGAACCATCCGTTTCGTACTCTTCACCGGAGAAGAGCAGGGTCTCGATGGCTCCTTCGCCTACATGAAGCAGCACAAGTCCGAAATGGGGAATCACCTCGGGGATTTGATTCTCGACGCAGGGCAAGGTCCTGTAAAGGGATTTCAATTGGGCGGGCGAGACGATCTCGTGCCCGCGTTCGAACCCTTTGCGAAATCCATCGCCAACATTCGCGCAGTGAAGGTGGACGACAAAATTGAGTCCGGCACGGATACGCTGCCCTTCTCGGTGGCGGGACTTCCTGGCATCAACATGGACCAGGACACGACAGACTACGTGTTCACTCATCATTCCGCCGCCGATGCGCTGGAAGCGCAAAAGCCCGACGTCCTCGCGCAGAACTCCACGCTGATGGCGCTTGCGGCGTTCTGGATTGCGGACCGGCCGGAACGGCTCGCTTCCCCATGGTCTCCCGAGCGCACGGCAAAAATGCTGCGCGCCCAACACGAATACGAAGAACTAAAAGCCTTCAACCTCTGGCCTTTCGGAGACTTGGGCGCGGACGACAAAGACAAAAACGATCCGCCGCAAAACTGAAGCATCCGCGAAAACTGAGGTGAGGAAGGGGCGGCGTGCGAAGGAATCGAGCGCCGCCCTTTTGATTGGATTCTCACCTGTTTCAAAGTCCACTGAGTGTAGAGAAAACACGAACACCTGATCTTCCAGCGCTATTTCCTAGACTGCGTCCGGAGGAACTGTGATTCCAGTGCCAATTTATGGCTCTGTTTCTCGGCCGAGGCCGCTATTTTCGGCAAGAATTGTAGGTATCCTGCTATTTATCAATGACTTAGAATGGGGTCTCCGGGATTAGGGATCTCTTAGAGAGCCTCCACGATTGCAATCGAGTCCCTCAAACTGGGCCGCTCGTGAAAAATCCAAGTTGTGGTACAATATTTTTTCGGCAAAGAGGTAGGAAGAAGCGACGCCGGGCAAGGCAGCGGCCAAACCCCGCGTTTGAAGAAAGTTTTCCACTGCCCTGTATCGAAAGATTTGACAGAGCACGACTTCTTCCTTATACTTTGTTGTTTGTCAGGGGTATTTCTCCCTGGTATGACGGGCTAGTTGGGGTTCAGCTCGTTAGTTGGAAGGGAATTATCTTCGGTCCCGGAACAAAGTAAGACGGAATGGGACAGAAGAGCGGCCGGAATGGGGCGCCAGCCCCGCAAAGCCGAGTAAGCCTCTCCGAACTGAAGCCAAGAGAAGAGTTCTACCTCTTGGAGTGCGTACGGAGTTTCTTGCTGGTTGTACCTCCGGATTCGCAGTAGACCTTTCAGCACTGTTGTGCGCTCTCGCGCATTTTTGTGCGCGCGCCTTGCGAGAGCTGCGGAAAGTTTTGCGCGTAAGTTGACCTTGATGCACTCGGGGTCGCAGATAAAGAGGACGACTGTGCCGACGTTTTCGCAACTCGTACGAATGGGACGTGAGAAAGTTCAGGTCAAGACCAAATCGCCCGCGCTGATGGGCTGCCCCGAAAAGCGCGGCGTGTGCATCCGCGTGTACACACAAACGCCGAAGAAACCAAACTCCGCATTGCGCAAAGTAGCTCGCGTGCGCTTGACCAACACCATTGAAGTCACCACTTACATTCCCGGCATTGGTCACAACTTGCAGGAGCACTCGATCGTGCTCGTGCGCGGCGGCCGCGTGAAGGATCTCCCAGGAGTTCGTTACCACATCGTTCGCGGCACGCTGGACGCCGCCGGAGTTGAAAATCGCAAGCAAGGGCGCTCGAAGTACGGCGCAAAACGGCCCAAGGCCGCGCAGGCGAAGTAAGCAAGAGTTTTAATTTAGGAGCGATAAACAGCAATGCCACGCAAAGGAATCGTCAGCCGTCGAGTGCAAGCGACCGATCCCGTTTATGGGAGTGACCTGGCGGAGAAGTTTATCTGCTCGATGATGTGGGAAGGCAAGAAGTCCACCGCGCAACGCGTGTTTTACGGAGCCATGGACCAGATTGCCAAGAAGACCAACGACGACGCGCTCAAGATTTTCAAGAAAGCGCTCGAGAATGTGAAGCCGCTCCTCGAAGTGAAGACGCGGCGCGTTGGCGGCGCGAACTATCAGGTCCCCGTGGAAGTGAACCCCTTCCGGCGCCAATCGCTGGCGATTCGCTGGCTCTTGCAGTATTCGCGGGAACGCGCGGGCAAGACCATGGTCGATAAGCTCGCGGATGAATTGATCGATGCCGCCAATGCGCGCGGCGGGGCCATCAAGAAAAAGGAAGACGTACACCGCATGGCCGAAGCGAACAAGGCTTTCGCGCACTACCGGTGGTAAGGGATTGAAAGAATCTGGTGTCTAGCAATGCAATCAGTTGAGCAACAAAGCGGTACTCGAACAGCGGAAAAGAGAGCGACTCAAGCGAATATGGGCCGGGCATTCAAACTCGAAGACACGCGCAACATCGGGATCATGGCGCACATCGACGCCGGGAAGACCACGTCGACCGAGCGCATCCTGTTCTATACCGGTGTGACCTACAAGATCGGTTCGGTGGATGAAGGCACGGCCACCATGGACTGGATGGAGCAGGAGCGCGAGCGGGGCATCACCATCACTTCCGCGGCGACCACCGCTTCCTGGGACCGGTTTGACAAGAAATATCGCGTCAACATCATCGATACTCCGGGCCACGTGGACTTTACGGTCGAAGTCGAACGCTCCTTGCGCGTCCTTGACGGTGCGGTTTGCGTATTCGATTCCGTCGCCGGCGTGCAGCCGCAATCCGAAACCGTTTGGCGCCAGGCCGACAAGTATCGCGTCCCGCGCATCTGTTTCGTCAATAAGATGGACCGCATGGGCGCGGATTTCGACCACGTAATCCGCACCATCCGCCAGCGCCTCGGTGCCCACCCCGTCCCCCTGCAATTCCCGCTCGGCCGCGAAGATAATTTTATCGGCATCATCGATTTCCTCGAGGAAAAAGTCCTCGTCTGGCTCGAAGAGACGCTTGGCGCGAAGTATGAAATTTTTGAAGTTGAAAAGTTGTGGGACAAGGCGTTCGTGGATTCGCGGCCGGATGTCGCCGCTGCGCTAAAAGGCTCCGCGATCGACAAGAAATTCTACGACGAGCATCGCGGCAAGATGGTCGACTACATTGCCGAGCATGACGACGAAGTCCTCGACAAGTATTTGACCGAAGGCAAGCTTTCTCTCGAAGAGATGCGCAAGTCCATCCGCAAATCGACGCTTCTTCTGAAGATCGTACCCGTGCTCGCGGGCTCAGCGTTCAAGAACAAGGGCATTCAGCCGCTACTCGATGCGGTCGTTGACTATCTTCCTTCTCCGCTGGACGTTAAGCCTGTTGAGGGCACGGATCCCAACACCGAAGAAGTTGTGCTTCGCCGTGCGTCTGACGATCAACCGTTTTCCGCATTGGCCTTCAAGATCATGTCCGACCCGTTCGTCGGCCACGTCACCTACATCCGCGTGTATTCCGGCGTGCTGAAGTCCGGCAGCTACGTAATGAACTCAGGCAAGGGCTCGCGCGAACGCATCAGCCGTCTGCTGCAGATGCATGCCAACAAGCGCGAAGAGATTGACACGATCTACGCAGGCGACATTTGCGCCTGCGTCGGCCTTAAGAGCGTGAATACCGGCGACACGCTTTGCGACGAAGATAAACAGATTATTCTTGAAAACATCGATTTTCCCGCTCCTGTTATTTCCGTAGCCATCGAGCCGAAAACGAAAGCCGACCAGGACAAGCTGGGCGTGGCCATGCAGCGGCTGGCGCAGGAAGATCCGACCTTCCGCGTATCCACTGAACCTGATACCGGCCAAACGCTGATCTCCGGCATGGGCGAGTTGCACCTTGAAATCATCGTCGACCGCATGCTCCGCGAATACAACGTGCAGGCCAACGTTGGCCGTCCCCAAGTGGCCTACCGCGAAACGATTCGCAAGAAAGCCGTCGCCGAAGGCAAATACATCAAGCAGACCGGCGGTAAAGGTCAGTACGGCCACTGCAAAATCGAGCTACACCCGATTCCGAGTTCCAGCCACGAAAACATGAAAGAGATGTCCACGGACGATCTCGACGCGCTTGCCAAAGAAGTAGTCGGCGGCGGTTCGGCCGGCAAATGGAAATTTGACAAGGAACACCGCTTCCTCTTCATCGACAAGATCGTTGGGGGATCGATTCCGCGCGAATTTATCGCGCCCATCGAAGCAGGCATCCGCGAAGCGCTCGACAACGGCATTCTCGCTGGGTTTCCCACCGTGGACGTAGCTGTGGTCCTCATCGACGGCAGCTATCACGATGTGGACTCCAACGAAATGGCCTTCAAAATCGCCGGCTCCATGGCTTACAAAGAAGCGTGCGCCAAGGCCAAGGCCGTCTTGCTCGAGCCCATCATGAAAGTGGAAGTCGTCGTCCCGGAAGAATATATGGCCGCCGTGTTTGGCGACCTTAACGCTCGCCGCTCCGCGATTCAAGGCACGGAAAATCGCGCGGGCAGCAACGTGATCCGCGTGGAAGTTCCACTGGCCCAAATGTTCGGCTATGCCACCGATTTGCGCAGCCGCACCCAGGGACGCGCCACGTTCACCATGCATTTCTCGCATTACGCCGAGCTCCCCGCGGCGCTTGCGGAAGAAGTCATCAAGAAACACCGGGGCGAGAAGTAGCGCCGAAAAGTAGCGCAACGATTTTAGTAGTTTGCAGCGAATTCGATTGAGGAGCAGAGGACGCGATGGCGAAGGAGAAATTCGAGCGCAACAAACCGCACGTGAACATCGGCACCATTGGCCACATCGACCATGGCAAGACCACGTTGACGGCGGCAATTACCAAGGTGCTCTCGAAGCACAATCCCAAGGTGGCTTTCCGCGCGTTCGATACGATCGACAACGCGCCGGAAGAGCGCGAGCGCGGTATCACGATTGCCGTCTCGCACGTGGAGTACGAAACCGCTAGCCGGCACTATGCCCACATGGACTGCCCGGGCCACGCGGACTACATCAAGAACATGATCACCGGCGCGGCGCAGATGGATGGCGCGATTCTCGTAGTCGCGGCGACCGACGGCCCGATGCCACAAACGCGCGAGCACATTCTTCTCGCTCGTCAGGTCGGTGTGCCCGCCATCGTCGTATTTTTGAATAAGTGCGACATGGTCGAAGACGCGGAACTTCTCGAACTCGTGGAACTCGAAGTTCGCGAACTTCTGAAGACCTATCAGTTCCCCGGCGACTCTATTGCCATCGTGCGTGGCAGTGCGCTACAAGCGCTCAACGGCGACGCCAAGTGGGAAAAGACCATCGACGAACTCATGGACGCTGTGGACAAGAATGTTCCGCAGCCGGTGCGTGACATTGACCGCCCGTTCGCCATGCCCATTGAAGACATTTTCTCGATTTCCGGACGCGGCACTGTGGTCACGGGACGAGTCGAGCGCGGCAAAGTGAAGGTCGGCGAAGAAATCGAAATAGTCGGCTTCCGTCCGACGCAGAAGAAAGTCGTCACCGGCGTCGAGATGTTCCGCAAGTTGCTCGATGAGGGGCTTGCTGGAGACAACGTCGGCTTGCTCTTGCGCGGCACGGAAAAAGAAGACGTCGAACGCGGCCAGGTAGTTTGCAAGCCCGGCTCGATTACGCCACACACAAAGTTCAAAGCGGAAGCGTACGTGTTGACGAAGGAAGAAGGCGGACGGCACACACCGTTCTTCTCCGGCTATCGTCCACAGTTCTACTTTCGCACCACGGACGTTACCGGCGACATGAAGCTTCCGGCAGGCGTCGAAATGGTGATGCCCGGAGATAACGTGAGCTGCGAAGTCACGCTGATCACCCCGGTCGCCTTGGAGAAAGGCTTGCGCTTCGCGATTCGCGAAGGTGGCCACACAGTCGGCGCGGGCGCCGTCACGGAAATCATCGAGTAACTCTGGCTTTAAGAGAGAAAAGGGTTTTAGAGAAAACATGAGACAAGGCGACAAAATTCGAATTCGGTTGAAGGCGTACGACCACAGAATCCTGGACCAGTCCACCAAGGAAATTGTGGACACGGCAAAGCGTACCGGCGCGGATGTTGCCGGCCCGATTCCTCTGCCGACCACGATTAACCGCTGGACCGTTTTGCGGTCGCCGCACGTGGACAAGAAGTCGCGTGAACAGTTCGAGATGCGCACGCACAAGCGGCTCATCGATATTCTCGAGCCGACGCCGGACACGGTCGACGCGCTCATGAAGCTCGATCTGCCCCCGGGTGTGGATGTTGAAATCAAAGCCTTCGGCCACGCAGCAAAATAAATGCAGTTGTTAGTAGTCGGTTTTTAGGGATTGGTTTTTGTAGCTGGCAGTCGGTAAGCGGTTTTCAGTGAAGGTTCAGTAAGGGAAAAGGAAGCGGAGACAGATTTCGTTTTTGGCTTCTCTTTCTTTTACTAACAACTGAAAACTAGAAACTGAGAACCGAATTTCAAGCAGTACGCAGCCAATACCGGCAACAAGGCATGCTGCGAAAAGAGAGAAGAGGATCATGGCGGTTAACGGGATTATCGGAATCAAGCTGGGCATGACCCAGGTCTTTCAGGACGACGGCACTCTCGTGCCATGCACCGTTCTGCAAGCCGGTCCGTGCGTGGTCGTGCAACGCCGCACCGCGGAAAAAGATGGCTACGAGGCCGCGCAACTCGGACTGGTGGAATTCGTCAAGCCGCAGCGCGTCAACAAGGCTATGACCGGGCATTTCAAAAAAGCCGGCGTGGCGCCCATGAAGGTTTTGCAGGAAGTCCGCATCGAGGAATCGAAGGACGAAACGAAAGTCGGCGACCGTGTGCTGGTCGAGAGCTTCACCGCCGGTGAACTGGTCGACGTCAGCGGCGTCAGCAAAGGCAAGGGCTTTGCCGGCGGCGTAAAGCGCTGGCACTACCGCGGGGGCGATGCCACTCACGGTTCCATGCATCACCGCGCACCGGGTGGTATCGGGGGCAGCTCCTTTCCGTCGCGCGTTTGGAAGAATCAGCATTTCCCGGGACACATGGGCAACGCCAAGGTCACGGCCAAGAATTTAAAAGTAGTGAAAATTGACACTGACGAAAACCTGCTTTTGGTTCGTGGTTCGGTGCCGGGGCCCAGCGGAACGTACATCTTTATCCGCAAAGCCAGAAAAGCAAAGTAACAGGGGCGTCCTGGCCAAATCGGGACGAGTTTTCAAGACTGAGAAGGAAAAGAAATTATGCCGGTCGTTGACGTAGTTAATTTAGAAGGCAAGAAAGTCGGTCAGGTCGAGCTTGCCGATGCGGTCTTCGGAGCGAAGATCAATCAGCATCTTCTCCACGAAGCTTCGCGCTGGTACATGCGCGAAATGCGCGCGGGCACGCACAAGACCAAGGACAAGAGCGAAGTCAGCGGCGCGGGCCGCAAGCTCTGGAAGCAGAAGGGTACGGGGCGCGCGCGCGTTGGCTCGATTCGCTCGCCGCTCTGGCGTCATGGAGGCACGGTCCATGGACCGAAGCCGCGCGACTATAGCTACGCGCTGCCAAAGAAAATGCTGCTGGGCGCGCTGCGCTCGGCGCTTTCGGCCAAGCTGGCCGAACAGAAATTGACCGTCGTCGACGGCTGGGCGCTCGAGACGCACAAGACGAAGTCGCTCTTGTTAACGCTCGGGAAGCTGAATCACAAGAAGTCCGCGCTTCTGGTCTCGCACGGTGAAAACCGCAATCTCGAGCTCGCGAGCCGCAACCTTGAAGGCGTCAAGCTTGCCGCACCCAACGTTTTGCAGGTTTACGATGTGCTCAAGCACGACTTGCTGGTTCTCTCGAAAGATGCCGTGGCGCGTTTGAGTCACACGCTTGACCCGGAGAAAAAGCCCGTCGTCGTTCCTGACGTCGAGACCATCGCTCCGGCGCCGAAAGTGGCAAAGAAAGAAGCTGCGCCAAAAGCCGCAGCTAAGGAAGCCAAGAAGCCGGCGGCCAAAGCAGCCAAAGCAGCGGCCAAGCCAGCCAAGAAAAAGGGGAAGGAATAAATCATGGCAGCCCCTCACTATCAAATTATTCGTCGGCCCATCATCACGGAAAAGGGCCTCGGCGTAAAAGAACTGCAGCACACGGTTGTTTTCGAGGTCTCCTCGAAAGCCACGAAAACCGAAATCAAGGAAGCCGTGCAACAGATTTTCAAAGTAAAGGTCTCCGATGTTCGCACCGCGAACTTCGTCGGCAAGATGCGCCGCCGCGGCCAGAACGAAGGCTACCGGCGCGATTGGAAGAAGGCGTACGTCAAGCTCGCCGAAGGCGAGAAGATGATCGAGTACGCCGAGAACCTGTAACCCCGGGGTAGTAGCAACACGATATTGCAGCGAGAAGGTAAGAGGCAGCGATGGGACTGAAGAGTTTTAATCCGTATACGGCGTCGCGGCGGTTTATCACCGTCGTCGACAAGAGCCACATTACCAAGCAAGAGCCGGAAAAGGCCTTGGTCGAATCCAAGAAGCGCTCCGGCGGCCGCAACAACCACGGCGAAATCGTGATTTGGCACCGCGGCGGTGGCCACAAGAAAGCTTACCGCAAGGTGGACTTCCGGCGCGACAAAGTCGGCGTGCCTGCGAAGGTCGCGGCCATCGAGTACGACCCGAACCGCAGCGCCAACCTCGCGCTCTTGCACTACGCCGACGGTGAGAAGCGTTACATCCTCCACGCGGTTGGTTTGGAAGTGGGCGCGACCGTCTCCACCGGCGAAGGCGCGGATATCCTTCCGGGCAATGCGCTGCAGTTCAAGCACATCCCTCCCGGCACGATGGTTCACAACCTCGAGCTGTATCCCGGCCGTGGCGGCCAGGTGGTTCGCTCCGCGGGCGGCTCGGCGCAGTTGCTCAGCAAGGAAGGCGACGTCGCCTTGATCAAGCTTCCTTCCGGGGAAGTTCGCAAGTTTTCCGTCGAGTGCATGGCCACGGTTGGCCAGGTTGGCAACCTCGATCATGAGAATGAAACGTACGGAAAGGCCGGCCGCACGCGCTGGCACGGGAAAAAGCCCACCGTTCGCGGCGTGGCTATGAACCCGGTCGACCATCCGCACGGCGGCGGTGAAGGCAAAGTGAAGGGCAATCATCCGCAAACCCCGTGGGCTTTCCCGACACTGGGCAAGAAGACGCGGAACAACAAGCGCACCGACAAGCACATTGTCCAGCGCAGAAAATAACTTTTGCTGCTCTGGAAAATTTCTCCAGTGCAGATGACGGCAAAGCACCAAGACGAGAAACCTGGCGGTGATTGCAGAGCCGCTCGGTGAGGGCACAAACGATGCGAGCGACACGTAGAGCATCACGGTCCACCGGACGGCGCTCCAGCCGCCCGGCCAAAAGAACGGCTAAGCGGACGGCCAAGCGCGCTGAAGTAAGAAACGCAAAGCCGGTGCGGCCCGCCGCCAAGCCCTTGGTGAAGTTGGTGAAGAAAGTTGTGGCGGTTCCCCTCGAGCCGGTGCTGTACAAGCTGTGTAAGCCGGGCTGGGGCGTAATCGTCGAGCGCATTGCAAACGCGCAGGGCACCCGGTTTGTTTGCCCGTTCTGCCCGAAGTCGCACCGTGTTCCGGGACCTGTGCGGGGATTCAAGAAGATGCGGCGGGCTCAGTGGAGCCGCCTGCGGCGAGTGGAGGAATAGGGAATCGATGGCACGCTCACTAAAAAAAGGCCCGTTCGTTGACGGCCACTTGCGCGAAAAAGTCGAAGGACTCAACACGCGCAACGAAAAGAAAGTGATCAAGACCTGGTCGCGGCGCTCCACCATCGTGCCCGACATGATCGGTCACACCATCGCCGTGCACAACGGCAAGAAATTCATCCCGGTCTACGTGACCGAGCAGATGATCGGGCACAAGCTCGGCGAATTTTCGCCGACGCGCTCCTTCAAGGGCCACGGCGTGAAAGCCGCCCTCGAGAAGGCCGCCGGCCCGGCACCTGCAGGAGGCGGCGCCCCGGCGCCGAAGGCATAAGCCATGGCTGACGTACAAACAGTTGCGGGTTCCATTGAAGCTCACGCGCTCGCGCGGCACGTTCGTATGTCGCCGCAAAAAGCGCGCCTGGTGATGGATTTAATCCGCGGCCAAAAAGCGCAAGACGCGCTGCAAACGTTGAAGTACACGGAAAAACGTGCCGCCAAGCACATTGAAAAAGTGCTGCGCAGCGCCATCGCCAACGCCGAGCGCAAAGCCGACGATTCCGGCTCGCCGCTCGATGTCGATGAACTCTACGTCTCCAACTGCTTCGTCAACGAAGGCCCGCGCTGGAAGCGTTTGCGTCCCGCGCCCATGGGCCGGGCGTTCCGTTACCAGAAGCGCACTGCGCATCTCTGGGTCGGTGTCGCCGAGCATCACATCGCGGCCGCCGAGCGCACCGCGGCCATCGCCGCCGAAGCGGAAGCGCAAAAGGGCGTTCGTGGCACCGCGCGCCGCGTTCGCAAGGCTCTCACCGGCAAGCAAGCGCCGGCAAAGAAGGGAAAGAAGTAATGGGACAGAAGACGCACCCGTACGGATTCCGGCTGGGCTACAACAAACCGTGGAAGTCGCGCTGGTATGCCGACAAGGACTACGCCGATCTTCTCCACGAAGACGTGAAGCTCCGCAAGGAACTGAAGGAAAAGCTCAAGAGCGCGGGCATCAGCGGCATCGACATCGAACGCGCCGCCAACAAGCTCGTCGTGCGCATTTACACCGCCCGTCCCGGCATCATCATCGGACGCAAGGGCGCGGAAATCGACAAACTCAAGCAGGACGTGCAAAAACGCACCAAGCGGGAAGTGCACATCGACATTCAGGAAGTGCACCGTCCCGAGCTCGACGCCACGCTCGTCGCGGAATCCATTGCGCTGCAACTCGAAAAGCGCGTGGCCTTCCGCCGCGCTATGCGCAAAGCCGTGGACTCGGCTCTCCGCTTCGGCTGCAAGGGCATTAAAGTCCGTGTCGCCGGCCGCTTGAACGGCGCGGAAATCGCTCGCAAAGAGTGGTATCTGCAAGGCCGTCTGCCTCTGCAAACCCTCCGCGCGGACATCGATTTCGGCACCGCGGAAGCGCATACCACCTACGGCGTCATCGGCGTGAAGTGCTGGGTCTATCAAGGCGAAAACGTTCCGAAGCGCGCCTCGAAGATTCAGAAGGTACGCGAAGTAGCTCCCGCGGCTTGACCCGTGATCGCTAGCGCGCGTATAGAAAACAGAGATTAGGGAAGCGAGAACAGAACGATGTTGATGCCCAAGAAGGTGAAGTACAGAAAACAGATGCGCGGACGGCGCCGCGGCAAGGCTTGGCGCGGGAGCGATCTCGCTTTTGGCGAATACGGTTTGAAAGCTATGGAGTGCGCTTGGATCACCGACCGCCAAATCGAAGCTTCGCGCGTGGCCATCTCGCGCTTCATCAAGCGTGGCGGCAAGCTCTGGATCAGAATTTTCCCGGATAAGCCTTTCACCAAAAAGCCCGCGGAAACCCGCATGGGCAAAGGCAAGGGCGCTCCGGAAAAGTGGGTCTCCGTCGTGAAACCCGGACGCATCATGTTTGAAATGGCGGGCGTCGATCTGGCCACCGCCAAGGAAGCTATGACGATGGCGGCCCACAAGCTGCCCATTCCGACGAAGTTTGTCACCCGCGATGGAGGATTCTAATTATGCCGCGGCGCATTGAAAAAATCCGTGAAGCAGGCTCCGAGGAGCTCCAGGCGCAGCACAAGGAGCTTACCGAGCAGATTTTCCGGCTGAGGTTTCAGCTCTCCACCGGACAAGCGGAAGCGCTCAAGCGTCTCCGTGAATCAAAGAAGGATCTGGCGCGCGTGAAAACATTGCTCCGCGCCCAAGAGTTGAAAGCAGGGAAGGCGTAATGACAACCGAAACACATATCGCTCCGGCCGCCGAACGCGGTGAGCGCACCATCCTCACCGGCAAGGTAACCAGCGCCAAGATGGAAAAGACCATCGTCGTCGAAGTCCAGCGGCTGGTGCAGCATCCGAAATACCGCCGTGTCGTGCGCATCTCCAAGAAGTTCTACGCGCACGATGAAACCCGCCAGGCCAAGCAGGGCGATACCGTTCGTATCATCGCTTCGCGGCCGCTTTCGAAGTTGAAGCGCTGGCGTTTGAAAGAAGTGCTGACGCGGAACGCGTCGGCCCAGTAAGAGAGACAGGGGAGCAGACCAATGATTCAGATGCGAACCTGGCTGACGGTAGCCGACAATTCCGGAGCGCGCAAACTCACCTGCATCATGCCGGTGGGCGGCGACGCGGGATTGCAAGCCGGCCTCGGCGATGTCATCACCGCCGCGGTTAAGGAAGCGACGCCGGAAAGCCAAGTGAAAAAAGGCACTGTAGTTAAGGCAGTTGTCGTGCGCATGCGCAAAGAGCGCCGCCGCAAGGATGGCACCTACATCCGCTTCGACGATAACGCCGCCGTTTTGATCAACGATGCCGGCGAGCCCGTCGGCACGCGCGTCTTCGGCCCCGTGGCCCGCGAACTGCGCGACAAAAAATTTACCAAGATTGTTTCGCTTGCCCCGGAGGTTTGGTAGGCCATGACTCTGAGACACGAACGAGCCGAGCGCCACACCATTCAGATCCGCAAGGGCGATAACGTCAAGGTCATCGCCGGCAAAGACGCGGGCAAGAGCGGGCGCGTGCTGTCCATCGATGCCAAGAAAAACCGCATTGTCGTCGAGCATGTGGCCATCATGAAGCGCCACACGCGGCCCAACCCGCAAAAAAATATCAAGGGCGGCATCATCGAGAAAGAAGCCTCGATCAACGCCTCGAACGTCATGGTGGTTTGCTCCAACTGCGGAAAACATACCCGCATCGGCCACACCACTCTGCCGGACGGCACCAAGGTTCGCTCGTGCCGCCGCTGCAACACGACATTGGATAAGTAGGGTTTCAGGGTTTGTACTTACAAACCCTGAGCTGAAAAGGGTTTCAGGGTTTGTACTTACAAACCCTGAGCTGAAAAGGGTTTCAGGGTTTGTACTTACAAACCCTGAGCTAAAAAGGATCGGAAATGAAGAGCCGTTTACAGGAAAAATACCGCAACGAGACCGTGCCCGCGCTCATGAAGCGCTTTGGCTGGGAAAATCACATGGCCGTGCCGAAGCTCCAGAAAATCACAGTCAACATCGGCCTCGGCGAAGCCAGCCAGAACGCCAAGCTTCTCGACACCGCCGCCCAGGAACTCGGGCAGATTACCGGCCAGAAAGCCATGATCACCAAGGCCAAGAAGTCCATCGCGAATTTCAAAATTCGCAAGGGCATGCCCATCGGCTGCGCCGTCACGCTACGCGGCGACAAGATGTATGAATTTCTCGACCGCCTTTGCAACGTCGTTCTACCGCGCGTCCGCGATTTTCGCGGCTTGCCCGCCAACGCTTTCGATGGCCGCGGCAATTACACTATCGGCTTGAAAGACCAGTTGGTTTTTCCCGAAATCGATTACACCCGCGTCGACAAGATCAAAGGCATGAACGTCACTCTCACCACCACGGCGAAAGACGACGAGCAGGGCCGCGAACTTCTCAAGGGGCTGGGATTTCCGCTCCGTGAAAAAGGGGCACAAGCATAAATGGCACGCACAGCTAAAATCGCCAAAACACTTAAGAAGCCGAAGTTCAAGGTCCGTGTGCGCAACCGCTGCCGTTGCTGCGGCCGCGCCCGCGGTTATATTCGCAAGTTCCAGATGTGCAGAATCTGTTTCCGCGGCATGGCGCTGAAGGGCGAAATCCCCGGCGTCACCAAAGCGAGCTGGTAGGAGAACCATGCAGACCGATCCAATAGCCGATTTCTTGACGCGCATCCGCAACGCGGCTGCTGCGAAGCACCAGCGTGTGGACGTTCCGGTCTCCAAGTTGAAGACCGAAATCGCGCGCATCCTGAAGGACGAGGGGTACATCTCCACTTATAAAATGGTGGACGAGAACAAGACCCGCAAAATGCTGCGCGTCTTCCTCAAGTACACCCCGGACCGCCGCAGTGTCATCTCTGGCGTCAAGCGCATCTCGCGCCCCGGTGCCCGGTGTTACCTCGGCTTCTCGGAGATTCGTCCGGTCGTCGGCGGACTTGGTATCAGCATCATGACCACGCCCAAAGGCCTGATGAGCGGCCGCGCGGCGCGCAAAGCCAAAATCGGCGGCGAAATCCTTTGCGAGGTTTGGTAGCCGCTTTTCTTTTGTATCGGCGCAGCATGCTGCGCCTCAGTTAACTAGATTCCGGATTGAGGGACTGAAAAAGATGTCACGTATCGGACGCAAACCAATTCCACTCCCTGCGGGCGTAAAAATCGCCACGCAGGGCGGCAAGATCGATGTCCAGGGTCCCAAGGGCAAATTGTCCTTCGTCATTCCTGCGGGCATCACCTTCGAGCAGAAAGACGGCGTGCTCACGGCCCTCCGCGCTACCGAAGAACATCGCGCTCTTCACGGCCTCGCGCGCGCTCTCGTCGCCAACGCCGTTACCGGCGTAACCACCGGCTTCAAAAAGGAACTCGACATCGTTGGCGTCGGCTACCGCGCGGAGCTCAAGGGCAAGATCGTGGCGTTCGCTCTCGGCAAGTCGCACCCCATCGATTTCCCCATTCCCGAAGGCATTCAAGTCGCCGTCGAGAAGCAGACGCACATCGTCGTCAGCGGTGCGGACAAGGGACAAGTCGGGCAAGTCGCGGCGGATATGCGTTCGCTGCGTCCGCCAGATCCCTACAAGCAGAAAGGTGTGCGCATCACCGGCGAACGCTTGAAGAAAAAGGCTGGCAAGGCTGGCGCGAAGGCTGGCGGCGCCTAAAATTTTTTTCGGCCCAGGTTTCCATCGGGCCGCGAGTATCGAGGAGAAGAGACTGTGGCATCGGCAAGAGTTAGAAATTTATCGAAAGACGTTCATCGCAAGCGCGTTCACGATCGCGTGCGCATTAAAGTCGAGGGCACGACCGAGCGTCCCCGCCTCTGCGTTTACCGTTCGCTGGGGCACATATACGCGCAAGTCATCGACGACCGCTCCGGAAAGACGCTCGTTTCCGCCAGCTCCGTCGATGGCGAAACCAAGAAGTCTTTGAAGGGCGGCGGGAATATTGCGGCGGCCAAAGTGATCGGCAAAACGATTGCCGACCGCGCCAAGGCTGCCGGTGTCAGCAAAGTGGTGTTCGACCGCGGCGGATACAAGTATCACGGCCGCGTCAAGGCGCTCGCAGATGCGGCGCGGGAAGCGGGGTTACAGTTCTAAGCCTATGTCGAAGCAAATTTTGCGGGACAGTTTAGCGGTTCGGCGGCTCCTGGAAGTCAATCCCTCGGATTTGAAGGACGATGTGATCGCCATCAACCGCGTCACCAAGGTCGTTAAGGGCGGCAAAAATCTCAGCTTCTCCGCGCTCGTCGTCGTTGGCGACAATCATGGCCACGCCGGTTTCGGCATGGGCAAGGCGCGCGAAGTTCCCATGGCCATCAAGAAGGCCATCGAGCAGGCCAAGAAGAATTTGATTCACCTGAATCTCAAGGGTTCCACGATTCCTCATCAGGTGCTCGGACGCTACGGATCGGCGCAAGTTCTTCTCAAGCCGGCCTCCGAAGGCACCGGCGTCATCGCCGGCGGCCCGGTGCGCAAGGTCATGCAAGTCGCGGGGATTCACAACGTGCTCACCAAGTCTCTGGGCACTTCCAACCCCCACAACGTCATCAAGGCCACCTTTGCGGCGCTGCTAGGCCTCAAGGATGTCAGCCATGTTGCGGAAATGCGCTCCAAGACCGTCGACGAAATTAGCGGTAGGCAACCGAGAGAAAAAACCGCTGGAAGTGAGAGCGCCTAATGGCCGCCGAAAAGAAAGCCGCCTCGAAAAACGCCGGCACCGTCAAAGTAAAATGGGTGGTCAGCTTCATCAGCTGCACCGATGATATGCGCCAAACCATCCGCGGCCTCGGCCTGCGGAGATTGCATCAAGTTGTCGAACGCCAGGACACGCCGGAAACACGCGGCATGATCCATAAAGTGCGTCACCTCGTGGAAGTGGTGGAGTAATCGATGGCAACCTATAAAAAGACCGGTCCTCGCGCCTCGCGCAAGCGCGGTCAACACAAACCGGCCGCCCCGGTGAAGGGTGCGCGCAGAACCTACACCCTCTCCAATTTGCAGCCGCCCGTGGGCTCTCGCAAAAAGAAAGTCCGCGTCGGTCGCGGCATGGGCTCTAAACTCGGCAAGACCGCTGGCTCTGGCAACAAGGGGCAGAAATCCCGCCGTGGCTATTCGCGCCGCCGCGGTTTTGAAGGCGGCCAGATGCCTTTGCACCGCCGCATGCCCAAGCGCGGATTTCACAGTCCGTTTGGCGTCACCTATTCAATCGTCAACCTGGAAGAACTCAACGTTTTTCCCGCGGGCGAGACCGTCACACCCGAACTGCTTCGCGCGCACGGCTTCATTCGCCGCGCCAAGGATCCCATCAAAGTCCTCGGCGATGGCGAACTGACCGTCAAGCTTGCGATTCACGCACATGCGTTCAGCGGTTCGGCGAAAGAAAAGATTACCAAGGCAGGCGGCACGTTTGAGGTGGTAGCCTAGTCTGCGATTTTCGGGCCCGTTTTTCGGATCCGTTTTTCGGAACCGTTTTTCGGAACAAGGAAAGAGTTAAGGATCACGTAGCAGGACAAGCCCATGAACCGATTCATCGAAGCCGTCAAGAACATGTTCCGCATTCAGGACCTGCGGAACCGCGTGCTGTTTACCCTGGCGCTTCTCGGGGTCTACCGCATTGGCGCGCACATTCCCACGCCGGGTATCAACACCGCCGTGCTCGAGCAGATTTTTCAGCAGTCGGCGGGCTCGGTTCTCGGCATCTTCGACCTGTTCAGCGGCGGCAACTTCCGGCAGATGACCATCTTCGCGCTCGGCATCATGCCCTATATCACCTCCTCGATCATTTTGCAGTTGATGACCGTCGTGTTTCCGTATCTCGAACGCCTGCAAAAAGAGGGCGAACTCGGCCGCCGCAAAATCACTCAGTACACGCGCTACCTCACCATCGTCCTTAGCATCATTCAGTCGCTGACCATCGCGCGCACCTTGCAAGCCGCCTCCGGTCCCGGCGGCATGTCTATGGTCTATCACCCCGGATGGGGTTTCACTTTAATGACCATCCTCACACTCACCACAGGTTCCGCTTTTATCATGTGGCTGGGCGAGCAGATCAGCGACCGCGGCATCGGCAACGGCATGTCCCTCATCATCTTCGTGGGTATCGTCGTCGGTTTGCCGCGCGCCGTAAACAATTTGTACGACATGGCCAAGTCCGGACAGTGGGGCGCTCTCACGCCGGTCATCTTGATCGGCTTGCTCATCTTGATGGTCGCCGTCGTCGCTTTCATCGTTTTCGTCGAAGGCGGTCAGCGCCGCATCCCAGTGCAATATGCCAAGCGCGTTGTTGGACGCCGCGTCATGGGCGGTCAATCCTCTTACCTCCCGCTCCGCGTCAATTCCGGCGGCGTGATTCCACCGATCTTCGCGAGTTCACTGCTGGCGTTTCCCGCTACCATCGCGCTGATCTTGAATCACAAGTATGCGTTCGTAGACACCATCAAGACCCAGCTTTCCTGGGGTGAGCCGCTCTACACTCTTTTGTACGTCACGCTGATTTTGCTCTTCGCCTTTTTCTACGTGGGCATCGTTTTCAATCCCACGGAGCTTGCCGACAATATGCGCAAGAACGGCGGATTCATTCCCGGCATCCGTCCGGGCCGCACCACTTCCGAGCATGTCAGCAAAATTTTGAAGCGCCTCACGTTTATCGGCGCGATTTATCTCGCGCTGGTTTGTTTGCTCCCGGAATGGATGATCGCGGGCATTCACCTCGATCACATCAATATCTGGGGCATCGGCTCTTGGTTTGACCGCCACTTCCCGACCTGGTTTCTCAAAGGTCTGGGCGTGCAGTTTTATTTCGGCGGCACTTCGCTCTTGATCGTCGTCGGCGTGGCGATGGACACCGTGCAGCAGCTTGAAGCACAACTCGTCATGCGCAACTACGAAGGTTTCGCCCGGAAGGGCCGGCTCCGCGGCCGTCGGTGATGATCGGATGGGTCTTGGTATCGGAAGCCCGGGCCCTTGCCGCCGGGGTAAAGGTGCCGGGCCATGCATAAGGCGCCGGAGGTTTCCGCGGAGAAGCTGAACCTCGCGGTGGTTTTTCTCGGGCCTCCGGGCGCGGGAAAAGGCACACAGGCCAAAGAGTTGGCCAGGATGTATGGGGTGCCGCACCTCTCGACCGGCGATATGTTGCGCGAGAACATTGCGCAAAAGACGCCGCTCGGGCTTGAAGCCAAGCCGATTATGGCTCGCGGCGAGTTGGTACCGGATCCGTTGGTCCTGAAGATGGTGAAGGCCCGGATCCAGAATGCGGATTGCTCTTTCGGGTTCGTGTTCGACGGTTTTCCGCGGACGGTCGCGCAAGCCCAGTATTTTGGCCAGCTCTTGCAGCGTTGCGGTTACCAGGAGCCGGTGGTCGTGCACTTCGTCATCGACCCGGCTTTGGTCTTGCGGCGCATCACCGGCAGGCGTTTGTGCAAGGTTGGCGGCGAGATTTACAACATCTTTGAGCGGCCCACGAAAGTCGAAGGGCGCTGCGACAATGATGGCGGTGAACTCGTGCAGCGGCCGGACGACCGGGAAGAAATCGTGGAACCCCGGCTGGCGGCTTACGCCAAGCAGACTGCGCCGCTGGCGGCGTATTACCGGCGCCTCGGTCGCCTGCACGATGTGGATGCGGCCAAGAGCGTGCCGGAAGTAACCAAGCGGGTTCTGGAGATCGTGCGGGCGGCGCAGTGAAAGCCGCATAAGGGCCGCAGATAAGGGACGATGGCGATTCATCTGCGAAGCGCGGAAGAGCTGGAAAAGATGCATCGCGCCGGGCTCGTCGTGCACGAAGTCTTGACGGCGCTGCGGGCCGCAGTGAAGCCGGGCATCTCGACGATGGACCTCGAGAAACTTGCCGAGGAAAAAATCGCCGGGCGTCCGGGCAAGGCGGCCTTCAAGGGATATCGCGGTTATCCCTGCGTGCTCTGTACTTCGGTGAACAGCGAGATCGTTCACGGGATTCCGTCGCCCAAGCGCAAGTTGCGCGAAGGCGACATAGTCTCCATCGACTTCGGAATGGAAGTTGATGGGTACTACGCGGATTCGGCGGTCACTGTGCCGGTCGGGAAAATTAAGCCCGAAGTGCAGAAGCTGCTGGATGTAACCCGCGATTCGCTCGACCGCGCGATTGACAAAATGCGCGCCGGCAACCGCCTCGGCGATGTCGGCCACGCGGTGCAAAGTTTGGTCGAGCAGCATGGATATTCGGTGGTCCGGGAATTCGTCGGGCACGGCATCGGAACCAGGATGCACGACGAGCCTAACCTGCCGAACTACGGCGATGCGGGACGCGGCGCGCGGCTGCAAGAGGGAATGGTCATCGCCGTCGAACCGATGGTGAATGCCGGAACCGCGGAAGTTCGCATGCGCGACGAGTGGGTGGCCGAAACGGCCGATGGCAGCCCCTCGGCGCACTTCGAGCACACGGTGGCCATTACCGCGAACGGCCCCTGGATTCTGACGCGTCCGAAAGAAATGACCGGACCGTCTTGGTGAAGTTGCTGTAAGCAGAACGGAGATTATGGCGAGACCCATTCGCGAGAAAAAAGAGAAAGGCGACTCCGGCAATTCCAAGGAGGACGCCATTGAAGTCATGGCCACGGTCATCGAGCCGTTGCCCAATGCCATGTTTCGCGTCGAACTGGAAAACAAGCACCAGGTTCTGGCGCACGTTTCCGGCAAGATGCGCAAGAATTTCATTCGCATCCTCGCGGGAGACAAAGTTGCCGTTGAGCTTTCGCCGTATGATTTGACCCGTGGCCGAATCGTTTATCGGTATAAGTAATCTAATGGAGTTTCGTTGTACGGTGCCCTCGGGCAGCTGGCGGTAAACGTAAGATTCGGCAGCAGTTGCAGTAAGGTTTTGTAGGGTCGGCCAGATTCACGGTTTTGGGTTCGGCCAATGGCTTGGGCTTTGTAGGGTCGGCCTTCCGAGGCCGACCGCTTCTAACAGATTGTAGTGGCGGGTCTTTAGACCCGTCGCTCTGGGAGTCAGCAACATGAAAGTACGAGCATCGGTAAAGAAGATTTGCGACAAGTGCAAGGTCATCCATCGCCGCGGTGTGGTGCGGGTCATTTGCCAGAACCCGAAGCACAAGCAGCGCCAGGGTTAAAATATTCAGCCTTGTAGTTGCGCAGCACGCTGCGCAACTACAAGCAAGTTTGCAGCGCCGTTATAAGTTTCCTGCGAAATGCTGATAACTTATAACTGAAGACTTTAGGAGAAACAAAGCATGGCACGTATCGCAGGTGTTGATCTTCCGGTTCAGAAGCGCCTTTGGATTGGGCTCACGTCCATCTATGGCATCGGCCGGGAGCGCGCGAAGAAGCTCGCTGAAAAGGCGGGCGTCGATCCCACGAAAAAAATTCGCGACTTGACCGAAGACGAAACCAACCGCCTTCGCCAGGAAATCGAAAAGGAAGGCCGCGTCGAAGGCGATCTCCGCAAAGAGATCCAGATGAACATCCGCCGGCTCATCGAAATCCAGGCGTACCGCGGCATCCGCCATCGCCGGAATCTTCCGGTTCGCGGACAGCGCACGCACACCAACGCCCGTACCCGCAAGGGTCCGCGCCGCGGCGCCGTCGCTGCCAAGAAGAAGGTCACCGGCAAGAAGGGATAATTCCCCCGGGCCGCCGCAACGCGCGGCCCGCACACAAAGTTTGTAGGGGCGCAGCACGCTGCGCCCGGTTCGAGCAAGATTTCAGATTTTGCTTCAAGACGAAACGGAGTGCATCGTGGCAAAAGAGCAGCAAAAAAACGCAGCGCCTGACGCAACAGCCGCACCGGGAAAACCGGCAGCGGCAGCGAAGCGCAAAAAAGAGTTCAAGAAGAAGCGCGAACGCCGGATCATCCCGCACGGGATTATCTACGTTGCCGCGACCTTCAACAACACGCAGATCACCATCTCGGATACCGATGGTCGCGTGATTTGCTGGTCGTCCGCCGGCGCCATCGGCTTCAAGGGTTCGCGCAAGGGCACGCCCTACGCCGCGCAGCAAGCCTCGCTTGCCGCCGCGGGCGTCGCGCGTGACCAGTACGGTATGAAGAGCGTGGAAGTCCGCGTGAAGGGCCCCGGCTCCGGCCGCGAGTCCGCCGTCCGCGCCCTCGCTGCCGCCGGTTTGCACATCGTGGTAATCCGCGACGTCACCCCCATTCCGCACAACGGCTGCCGTCCGCCCAAGCGCCGCCGCGTCTGACGAGTTTCCGTAAGCGAGCTGCACCGGATTCCGCAATGCGAAATCCCGCAGCTCGTGGCAGTAAAGATGGACCGGGAGGAAGGGTAGCCAAACCTGTAAACCGGTCGTCACCTGAAATAAAGGAGAAAATAAGTTGGCAAGACACCGAGATGCAGTCTGCCGCCTGTGCCGCCGGGAAGGGCAGAAACTATTTCTAAAAGGATTGCGGTGCTTCACCGAGAAGTGCGCGATTGAGAAGCGCAACTTCGTTCCGGGACAGCACGGACAGTCGCGGCGGCCCAAGGTCGCCGGATACGGCTTGCAGTTGCGCGAAAAGCAGAAGATGAAGCGCACCTATGGTCTCCTCGAGCGCCAGTTCCGCCTGTATTTCACCAAGGCCGAGCGCGCCAAGGGGCCCACGGGTGAGAACCTCATCATCACGCTCGAGCGCCGTCTGGACAACGTGGTGTGGCGCGCAGGTCTAGCCTCCTCGCGTTCCCAGGCCCGGCAGCTCGTGCTGCACGGCCACGTCCGCATCAACGGGAAGAAGGTCAACATTCCTTCCTACCTCGTGAGTGTTGGCGAAGAAGTGGCCATCAAGGAAAAGATGCACCAGAACGCCATGGTCCTCGAAGCGCGCAACGTCGCCCAAAGCCAGAGCGCCGTACCCTGGCTCGAGCAGGAGCGCGAGCAGTTCAAGGCCAAGGTCGTCGCGCTGCCGAAGCGCGAAGACGTTCAGACACCGCCGTTCAACGAGCAGCTCATCGTCGAGTTGTACTCGAAGTAAGAGCGCATCAGAAGCGTTCGCTACAACAGCGAAAAAATCGCTGCCGGGCCCGGCGGAACCGGGCATGCAGTCTTGTTTTTGGGCGGCCGATTTTCCGGCTGCCGGAAGGAAGGAACACGATGTGGAAGGGCTTTCAAAAACCAAAGCGTCTTGCGTCCGAGCTGGAATCGCTCACCGAAAAGTACGGCCGCTTTTCCGCGCAGCCTTTTGAGCGCGGCTGGGGCACCACGGTAGGAAACGGCCTGCGCCGCGCTCTTCTCAGCTCCATCGAAGGCGCCGCCATCACCGCCGTAAAAATCGAAGGCGTCTTGCACGAATTCTCTTCGATTCCCGGCGTCGTTGAGGATGCTACGGACATCATCCTGAACCTCAAGCAAGTGCCCATCAAGTTGAACAACGACTTGCCGAAGACCATCTATCTCAACGTGGATCATCCCGGTCCCGTCACCTCGGCGCAGATCGAAGAAGACGCCGATTTCGCTGTCCTCGACAAGAGCGTCTACATCGCCACCGTCAGCGAAGGCGGCAAGCTGCAAATCGAAATGCGCGTCAAGAACGGCCGCGGCTACGTCGCCGCCGACCGCAACTACGACGAAGACCTGCCGATCGGCTACATCCCAGTCGATAGCGTCCACTCGCCGGTGCGCAAGGTCAACTACTCCGTCGAAGCCGCGCGTCTCGGCCAGATGACCGACTACGAAAAACTGATGATCGAAGTGTGGACCAACGGCGCCATCACGCCGCAGGATTCCATCGGCCTCGCCGCGAAGCTCGTCAAGGACCACATGAGCATCTTCATCAACTTTGAAGAACCGGTGGACAACGTCGAGATTCCGCAGGACGTGGTGCACGATCCGCGCCTCGAGCATTTGGACCGCTCGGTGGAAGAACTCGAGCTTTCCGTGCGTTCCTACAACTGCCTCAAGAACGCCAACATCCAGACCATCCGCGAACTCGTCCAAAAAAGCGAGAACGAAATGCTGAAGACCAAAAACTTCGGCCGCAAATCGCTCAACGAGATCAAGGATATACTGGTGAAGATGGGCCTCGCGCTGGGCATGAAGTTCGATGAGCACGGCCGCATCATCTGGCCGCCGCTCCCAAGCCAGACCGCCGCTCCCGCTTCCGAAGAAAATCTCGGACTCTAAGCCGGCGTCGCAACGCA
>Ga0210393_10000685_pt1 | contig 29712 bp, 16 predicted proteins | sample IncBWC27OmetaG_FD_160068 | JGI IMG/M metagenome (GOLD analysis project Ga0210393, IMG submission 160068) | Forest soil microbial communities from Barre Woods Harvard Forest LTER site, Petersham, Massachusetts, United States - Inc-BW-C-27-O ...
CGATATTAACCTTAAGCTGGACGCCCTAAATTCTCAGCTGCCTCAGGGCGCGGGCCCAATCAGTTTCCAGAGCGATTTTGGAGATACCGCTGCTCTCATGCTCACGGTCGCCAGCCCAAGGGCGGACGACGTAGAAATTGCGGCTCGCGCCAATTCCGTTGAGGCCGCGATCCGCAAAGCTCGCGTTGCAAAACAGCAGAATCGAGAGGGACAGCGCATTACGGTGGTAGATTCCTTTCCTCAATCCATCTCCGCAAAGGAAGTCCTCGACACTGGATACCTATTTCAAGCGGAAGCGCAAAGCGCTGGAATCATTCGAGACTCGGAAATCATTCAGGGGAGTGGATTCATCGGACTCGATGGTGTTTCCGATGCAGATGACAGCTCCATTGAAGCGTTCGTCAAACGGTTCATCTCGCAGCGCCTAAAACGGTCCGAGCTACATCCCGACGCGTGGGAGCCAACAATCATTCGCGATCCGAGTGAGACACGGACGAAGCTAGCCAGCGTCGCCGGCGACAAGTACAGCTATGCCGAACTCGACAATTATTCCGACTTGATTGGCCGAACGGTCCAGGGAGCTCCCGAAGTTTCCAAGGTCGAACGGCGGGGTGTTTTGTCGCAGGCCATCTATCTCGATTATTCGCAGGACCGCCTGGCTGCCTACGGATTGCGTCCTGCTGATCTCTCCAAAGTCATTTCGGGTCGGAACATCATCGCGCCGGGTGGGACGGTGGAAACGGGGGAACACAGGATTACGCTGATCCCTTCCGGTCAATTCGACACCGCCGGGAGCATCGGCGATGTAGCTGTATCCGCCTCGTCACAGGGTGCCCCAGTCTATTTGCGGGATATCGTCCAAATTAGCCGCGGGTACCAAGCTCCTGCCGCATACCTCAATTACTACACATGGCGAGACTCCAGTGGGCACTGGCAACGTAGCCGGGCCATCACCTTGGCAGTTTACATGCGCGATAAGAAGCAAATCGCGCGCTTCGGACAGTCCGTGAATTCGAAGATTGAGCAGCTTCGCCAAGTTCTTCCCGCCGACCTGATTTTGGCGCACACGTCCGATCAACCGCTCCAAGTGAAGGAGAACATCAATCTGTTCATGCGCGCACTTGTCGAAGCCATCATTCTCGTGGTCATCGTTTCGCTGCTCGGATTTTGGGAGTGGCGCCTAGCGCTGATTATGGCTCTCGCCATACCGATTACATTGGCGATGACATTTGGCGTCGTATATGTATTGGGAATTGATCTGCAACAAGTCTCCATCGCATCGCTGATCATCGCACTTGGCCTTCTCGTCGACGTGCCGGTAGTCGCTGGCGACGGCATAAAACGTCATTTGGCAGAAGGGTTCCCGCGCACGACAGCGTGCTGGCTCGGACCTACAAAGCTTGCAACCGCGATTTTCTACGCGACGATCACGAACATCATCGCCTACCTGCCATTTCTGATGCTGAGCGGCAATACCGGCGAATTCCTGAAGAGCCTTCCCATCGTAATGACGGCTTCGCTGCTGTGCGCACTTTTTGTGGCGATGACGTTTGTCCCGTTCCTGGGTTACTACATTCTGCGCGCCCCGGCAAAGCCCGAACCAACCATCGAGGAGAGACGGCGTCGAGGGTTTTACGGCTTCTATAACAAACTCGTCGGCAGGGCTATAAAACACCGTTGGGCCGTCCTCGGTGGGTCTCTGGTTTTCCTAATCATAGGCGGGTTATTCGGCTCTCGGCTTAAAACCCAATTCTTTCCCGAAGATGTCCAGTATTGGTTTTATCTGGATATATGGCTGCCGAATGAAACTCCCTTGAGCGTTACCAACGATGCTGCCGTGCAGGCTGAACGAGTCGTCCGTCAGGTCATTGAAAATTCAACCGAGGTCACAACCAAGGAGAACCGTGGTCATCTTCTTAAGTCGCTGACGACTTTTGCCGGTGGTGGCGGGCCTCGCTTCTGGTTCTCGGTATCACCGGAAATGCCGCAGACCAACTACGCGCAAATGATTGTTGAGATTACCGACAAGGAAGCTTCGCCAAAGTTAGCTCGCCCGATCCAGGACGCGCTGGCCAAGGAAGTACCGGGAGCGTGGATTACGGTACGCCAGCTCCAAACGAATCCTGTCGAGAATCCCGTAGAGCTGCTGATTTCCGGGCAGGCAGACGTCGACGCGAGAAATGAAGCTAGTGATGTACGTACGCTGAGACAGATTGCCCGGCAGGCTGAGGATATCGTTAGTCAATCTCCCGGCATTTCCGTCCTTCGGGATGATTGGTTCCCGGATGATGTTCAGCAGAGGATTCAAATCGATCCTGACCGCGCAAACGTAGTAGGAATCACCAACGCGGATGTCGCGAACGCCTCGACCGCCGCCATGAGCGGCACGACAGTGGGCGTGTTCAAGGAAGGCGACAAGAATATCCCCATTGTGGCGCGCCTTCGTATGGAGGAGCGTGCCCAGCTAGCCGACATCAAAAATCTGTATGTTTACTCTTCACAAACGAACAATCGAGTACCTCTGCTGTCAGTCGCGACGGTCGGAAATTCTTTGGAAACAGGTCGCATCGTCCGGCGTGAGCATTTTCGTACCATTTCGATACTTTGTTATCCACGGCCCGGCGTTCTCGCCTCAGAAATACTCGACCCGATTCTTCCAAAATTGCAGGAGTTCCAGAAAAATCTCCCTCCTGGTTATCAACTTCGCATCGGAGGCGAACTAGCAAAACAAGTAGACGGATTCAGCAACCTGAAAATCGTTCTTATGATCTCTTTGATCGGCATTTACCTGGCGCTACTCGTTCAGTTCGACAACGCGGTAAAACCTCTTCTAGTATTCGCTGCTGCTCCCTATGGTGTTATAGGCTCTCTCATCGCTCTCTCGATTATGCATACGCCCTTTGGGTTTATGGCTTTTCTGGGCATCGCCAGCTTGATCGGTGTGATCGTTAGCCACGTCATCGTGCTGTTCGACTTTATCGAGGAAATGCATGCGAAAGGGGAACCGTTGGAACAGGCGCTTCCGGACGCGGGAATCCAGCGTATACGGCCCGTAATGATCACCGTGGGGGCGACAATCCTTGCCCTTTTCCCACTAGCTTTGGAAGGCGGCCCTCTATGGCAGCCTCTATGTTACGCGCAGATTGGTGGCCTTGCCGTCGCCGCCTTTACCACGCTGCTGTTGGTGCCGGTGCTTTACAGCATCTTCGTTCTTGATCTGAAAATCATCCGCTGGGAAACGAAACAACCTCCGGCACAGACTGAAGGTCGCCCGGCGCCTGAAATGGTGCCACACACCAGCTGATGACTAAGGTCAGTTGATTTGTCCCGGCTTTGCTCGCTCGACCGGGGTGTAACGGCCATGGAAAAGACGCTCGAATGAAACGGTGAGCATGTTTAGCCCGTTGAAGGTGTTTGCGATGATTCTTTTTAATCAAATTTCTGCGGCTGCTCTTCTGTCTTACGCTCTGCTTGCAGTGCGTCGGCGTGGTTATGCTCATCGAGTGGCTAAAGCGTGTTCTGGCCAGGGACGTTCACAAACATGGGCCAGTTTACTCGGCCACCCTGGTAGTGAGATCGGCGGTTTCGATTGTAATTCTGGACGGGCTCGTGATTCTTCTGTGGGCCACTTTCTACCGGATGCGTTGCTTCCCCTCATGGGAGTTGGCCTTCTACTTCTCCGCGGTTAGCTATTCCACTGTGGGATATGGTGACCTGATTCTCCCGTCCAACTGGCGACTCTTGGGGCCGCTGGAGGCGATAACCGGTGTGTTGATGTCTGGAATATCGGTCTGTGTTCTGTTTGCTCTCGTCACCCGGTTGCTCGATCGCGACACGCAGTCCTCGCTGAGGAATTCAACTGAACAAAGCCATGCCTAAGGTCAATATCAAGACTCCGGATTGGCTTCGCCCGATGGAAAGTATCCTTGAAGAGCTCAGCGAGGGAGTCTTTGAGACGCTATCTGAATTTTTTGGTCCCACTAAGGGATTGACTCTGACGGTTCTCGAACCTGTACCAGAACTGTACCAAAACCCTATGTAATTGCTGCTTCGGGGCTTACTTCGAGCGAGAAGCAGATTCCCCGAAATTGTTGAAAACATTGAAAACCGAGCGCAAAGGTAGGAGCCTTTGGAGTGCCCGAAGGCGTTTGCAAAGCAGGTGCTCTCCCAGCTGAGCTACACGCCCCCTGCAACTATGTGATTCTAATAGTGAGTCTAATCGAATTTCGTGAGAATGACTACCTTCTCGCTTAACAGGGGGTCACTGGTTCGATCCCGTTCACATCGACCAACCACCCCAAAAACCAATCGCTTAAGAGAACCTTTCTTGCTACTTGGGCAATTCTCGAAATTTGGGAACAATAACGATTCCGAGTGCAGTACAAAAGCCATCCGGTCGTCCGAGTGCCGTCACATTTATTTCTACAGATTAAGCATAGACTTGCTTTAGGCCGCCCGCGCGCGGTCGTTTCCGTGACCCCCTAGTCAGCGAGCAGGTGGTCCGATTGAAAGTTGAGCCTGCCTCGTGAGCAGGTGGTCTCCCATTTCTAAGCTCGCGGACCGTATCCTTTTATGTCTTGACCCGGCGGCGACTCACGTAGCATGGGGTATCGGTATGTTGAACGCTACCCGGCGCGTTTAGCCAGCATAAAGTAGGTATCCGCATGTAGCGCGCATAGCTCGCTGCTCGGTGGATCGCGGACTCGCGCCGGACGCAAGGCCAAGGTCCACCAAGGCGCGGAGAACGGCGATGACGATCCGCTCCGTTGTCCTCGAAACGGGCACCGCAACTTCGTTATGGTGGTCTCGTAATAGTTGCAACAAGCTTTCATGGAACGCGGCGCTGTCGGCCTCGCTTCCGAGCCTTTCCTCCTCGGCTTCCAGCACACGATTTAGCCGAGGGCGGTAGTAATGTGCGCTCACAAGCGCCCGAACGACTAACCTAAGGCGGGATTTCAGTTCTTTTCCTCTTCCATCCTGCACGGCCTTCACTACGGTGCTGTGCAAAGCATTCTCAAAACTGCCGATCAGAGCGCGGACGATGGAGTCCTTGTTCGGAAAGTACTGATAGAGGGATCCAATGCTTACCCCGGCTTTCGCTGCAATCGCATTGGTATTGAATCCGCGAATTCCGTCTGATTCCAAAATGCGAGCTGACGCTTCAAGAATCACACCTACTGTCTCCTGAGACCTCACTTGACTCGGCTCTGTGCGGGCTCTCAGCGTGTTTTTGCGCGGCCTGCCTCTGCCATCGCGAACGCGAGTTCTATTTGTGAGCATTTACTCGTATTGGACATACAGAAAGGAGAGTTGACATGCCAAAAATCGAGTTGGCGGATAGGTTGGGCGTCAGCGCAGTGACCTGCTCGTCACAGACTTTGAGAGGGATTCGGCATACACATATGACAAGCAGCTTACATACAAATCAGGTTAGAACCGTTCTAAACCGCTCCGCCGAGGGCGTCTAGCCTGCAAGCTCCAATCCGGACGCGCCATGTAGTTCCCGGACGCAGAGTTAGAAGTAAAACTTCAACGCGAATTGCACCAGCCGGGGAGACAGCGAGGCAGTAGGAAAGCCGAATTGCGAAGCACCGCGCTCGGTGGAAAAGTTTTCGTTGGTCGTCGTGGGATCCGCGAACTGCAGATTCGGATGGTTCCAGATATTGAAGAACTCCGCGCGGAACTCGAAGTGCATATGTTCTTTGACTGGAAACTGCTTGATGAAGGACAGATCCCAATTTTGCAGGCCCGGTCCCAGGATAGTGTTTCGTCCCGCGTTTCCGAATGTGCCCAGCTGCGTGTTGGCCACAAACGCGCAAGTATTAAACAGCGTTCCCGGCAAGCAATGCGCCCCGTTCGGATTTCCCACCACATTGGGACGCGCGCAATTGAAGACCTCGCCGCCGCAATCAGAATTGGAAATGTTCACCAGGTCATCGGTTGCCGTGAACCAATTGCCGGTCTGCGCCGAGACAATTCCGGTGACCTGCCAATGGCCGACGATCTGGTTGGCAACGCCCGTGAGATTCGAGCCGAAGTGCTGGCCGTTCCCGAAAGGCAAATCATAAACAAAGTTGACGACGAATCTGTGGCGCACGTCGAAATCGGCGTTGCCATATTCCAGGAAGGGCGCGGTTTGCAGCCGGAAGTCTCCCTGATTCTGCGAGCCCAGGCTGGCCGAAGACGCGTCATCGAGCGCGTGGCTGTAGGTGTAGGCCGCCTCAAATTGCAAGCCGTTGGAAAAACGCTTTTCCAGGCGAAGTTGCAATCCGTTGTAGTTCGAAAATAAATTCGAGCGCAGCGTTTCAATCCCCGCATCAATGTTGGGATCGGGGCGGCGCGGGGCCGTAGGAATCGTGGGATCCGCCGTGGGAACCGCCTGGTTTCCATTGAACATGCCAAAGAGATTGGCGCCGTGCGAGCCGACGTAGGAAATCTGAGCCACCATGTTCGACGGCAATGCGTACTGGAAGCCGAGGAACCATTGCTGCATGAACGGAGTGGTGATATTGGGACTGATGGAAAAAAGCAGCGGTGTATTCGGATCAACCAGGGAGTTTGCAGGGAATCCTTGCTGCAGCGAGTTGAACCCGGGGATCGAACAATCTATTTGTCCGGGATTGGGGTTCGCGGAATTCGTCAAGCAGGGCTGATTGAACGACTGTGTCACGAAGAATGGCGGATTGAATCCGGGGCTCGGGTTGGAATACGGTCCATTTTCCTGGCCGCCATAAAAAATACCGTAGGAACTGCGCAGCACGAGCTTGTCGGTAATTTTGTAGGCCAGGCCGATGCGCGGCGCAAAATTGTGATAATCCGGATTGACCAGCCCGGTCGAGCCAGTCCGTTCAATGGAAATTTGCGTGGCGAGCGTCGGAGTCAGCTCGGCGGTTTGCCCCGTGGGAACAATCAGGCACCCGCAAGCAAAATTAAAATTAGCTTGCTCGTTCCCGGCGGCTTTCACCGGTGAATAATATTCGTAGCGCAAGCCAAGGTTCAGCGTGAGGCGCGATGATGCCTTGAAATCATCCTGAATGAATCCGGCGTAGATTTGCCGGTGATAGTCAACGTTGTGCAGGTTCACGATGGAGCCGCCGTCGGAGATGCCGAGCAGAAAGCTGGCAAAGCCGTTTCCGCCGGATCCTGGCGACGCAGGATTATCCGTGAATGCCGAGCTGAAATCGGCCGTGCCGCGCGAGGCCGAAGGTTGAAACAGCGTGAATTGTTCGAAGCGCAGCTCGGTGCCAATCTTGAGCGAATGGCGGCCTTTCACCCAGGTGAAGTTGTCGGTGATGACGTAGCTGTTCTGTTTTTCGATCGAAGGCAAAAAGGTGGAGCTGCCAAGTTCCGGGGCGGAGCCGTCGCTGAAAGTCAGAGCCGGCAGCCCGCCGTTAAATGTGCCGGGCTGGAAAGGAACCCCGGGGAAATCCAGGTTAGCCGAGACATTCTCGTTGAAATTGTTTTGAAAGCGATGAGCGTTGATGCGGTTGTAGCCAAAGCGGAACTCGTTCACGTGGGTGGAATCGAAAATGTGAGTTTCGCTCAATGCGACGCTGCGGTAGGAGAACTCTTCGTTGCCGTCGAAAAACCCGCCGCCGTCCAGCACGTTATTGAAAGGCGAGGGAATAAAACTGGGTTGGTTTTCGTAGCTGAACCTGCCGAAGAGTGAATCCTTGTTCGAAATGTTGTGATCGAGGCGCACATCAAAATTGTTGCGATTTTCGCTGCGTACTGGCACGGCGATGTAGTTGAACGCCGGATTGGTGGAGTTCGGAGCCGGAATCAGCGCCGCGAGTCGGGAAGCCAACGTATCCGTTGATCCGGTGGGAAATATATTTGTAGGAACACCTCCCGGACCGACGCCGATCGGCACTCCGCACAAGCCGCTAGGATTGCTAGGTGTGGCGGGCACAACCTGCTGAGTCTGCCGGGCGTTGAAAATTTCCCCGACGAAGGTGGGGTTGCCGCTGCAATCCAACGCTACGTGGCCGTTCGGATTGCCGGTGCTCGGGTCAATCGCCATCGCCGCCGTATTGGTAAGCAGTTCGGAAAAATCGCCGTTTACCATGCTTTGATCGGGAATCGTCGCCGTCTGCGGTATGCCCTGCCGCAAACGGAATCCCTCGTAATCGGCGAAGAAGAAAGTCTTATCCTTCTTAATCGGACCGCCAATGGTGCCGCCGAACTGGTTCTGCTTGTAGGCTGGCTTCTGATCAACGATAAAGAAAGGCGAAGCATCGAGGACATCGTTCCGGAAATATTCGAAAACATCTCCGTGGAACGCGTTAGTACCCGATTTGATTACGGCGTTCAGGATCGCGCCGTTCCCTCTTCCGAATTCGGCGCTGTAGTCGTTGGTTTGAACTTTAAATTCCTCGATGGCGTCAATGGGCGGCTGAATGACGTACGACGCTTCATTGAACGCGTCGCCCAAATTCGAATTGTTATCAATCCCGTCGAGCAGAAAATTGTTTTGCAGCGAGCGCGCTCCGTCCACGCTGAATCCAAAATTTCCGCTGATGCGTGAGCCCGGCTCGCTGGGGACCACACCCGCGCCAAGCTGGGCGAGCTGCGCGAAGTTCCGCCCATTGAGCGGAAGCGTTTCTATGCGCGTCTTATCCATCACTTCGCCCATCGTGCTGGTTTCGGTTTCAAGTAGCGGGTTCTGTACGGTTACCTCCACCTTCTGCGTAACCTGTCCGATCTCCAGCTTAACGTCAGCTTCGATGCGCCCCTGCACGTCGAGCTGCACGGGCCCTGCCACGGCGGTCTTAAAGCCGGGTTTCTTGACGGAGATCGTGTAGCGGCCAACCTTCAGCGGACCGGCGACGTACTCGCCATTGACTTCCGTGGTGGTATCGAACTCCGTTCCGCGATCCACATCAATCACCCTCACCTGCGCGCCCGCGACAACTCCTCCCGACGCATCCGTTACAGTCCCGGCGATTACCCCGGTGTCCTTCTGCGCCCAGGAGCTTCCGCAGGAAAGGGCTATCGCCAAAAGTAAACCGACGACGCGCAAACTCGCGGTTATTCCGCCGCCGGGATTTTCGAGTAGGCCCTTCGCGCTTGCTCGACCGGATGGAAAAAAGCGCACGAGTTTGTTCACCGATAACCCTCCCCCCCCACAGTTGGGCCCCTGTTTCCCGAATTGGAGTTGGCTGCGGAGCACCCACGCCGCAGGACGACGAGAAACAGACCTCAATCGCTCACGTAATTAGTCCTATTGTGCACATTTGTCAACTTTTTTTATCGAATATGATGTATTTTGTATTTTTGCGATCATTATTCAGCGACTTGTGCCACAATCGGCTGCTTTTTGAGTTGAGTCATAGCACGGAGAAGTTTTGATGAGCCTGTTGGCCGAGGAACGGAGATTTCGCATCCGTGAGTTCTTATCTCGCGAACGCACCGTTACCGCCTCCGAGCTGATTCGCACCCTCGGCGTCACTGCCGCCACCATCCGCCGCGACCTGGAAGCCTTGGAGAAGGAAGGAGTCCTGCTCCGCTCGCACGGCGGCGCAGTTTCGCGCACCTCGAATACAAATCTTCAGCCCACGTACAACGCGCCAGGTCGCAGCAATCGCGCCGAAAAGCTGGCGATCGCCCGCGAAGCGGAGCGGTTAATCCTCGATGGCGAGACGGTGTTCCTCGAAGCAAGCACCACGGTATATGAATTGGCGCGGCGCCTCCTTCATCGCAACCGCCTCACCGTGATCACGAATTCCCCGCCGATCGTGGCTGAATTTCAGCGCAGCCAGCACGTCTCGGTCATTTCCACGGGAGGCGAACTTCAGAAAGATCTGCTTTATCTTTCGGGAGTTTGGGCGCAGCGCGCCCTGTCCGAGATTCGCGTGGATAAAGCCGTGCTCGGCGTTAGCGCGATTGATCCCGGCTATGGCATTTCCACCGCAAGCCAAGCCGAAGCGCAGATCAAGAAAATGATTCTGAAGTCCGCGCGCGTGAGCATCGCTCTTGCGGATCACAGCAAATTCGGCAATCAGGGGTTTGCGTATGTGGGGCCCACAACTGACATTGACATCCTGGTGACCGATTCCGGTACCGACCCGCAATATCTGCGGCCGCTGCGCGAAGCTGGCGTGGAGTTAATCATTGCCGACGTCCGCGAAGCGTCGCTCGAGCCGGACAAGAATGAATCCCCAAAAAGCCGCACGCGTTCAGGAGGCGCTAAGCACTGATCGAGAATATGCGTGCCCACCGTCAAAAGCTTTCCTTATTTTTGTTGTTCGCAGGCGCTGCGGTTGCGACGGCGTTCCTGGCGAATCGGATTGCCGCTAGGCCCATTTTTGCAGCGGTCGCGGCCGGCCCGGCTTCCACTGATGGCAATGATGCGCTCCAGGCGTTCGCGGCGCTGGATCCGGTGGACACCCACGTGCACGCGTTCAAGAGCGATCCTGCCTTCACGGACCTGATGGCGCGCCTGCGACTGCACGTGTTGGATATCTGCGTTGCCGATACCCAAGGGATCTACGGCGAATTAGCCGCCCAGCTCGCGCGTGCCAAGAGTTTTGTGCAAGCGAGCCCAGGCCACGCCAGGCTGTGCGTCACCTTTAATCCGTTTAAATTCCAGCAGAAGGATTTCGCGCAGAAAACCGTGCGGGAGCTTCACCAGGAGTTTGCCGACGGCGCAGTAGCGGTGAAAATCTGGAAAAATATCGGCATGGAGCTAAAGACGGCCGACGGCAAGTATGTGATGCCCGACGATCCGCCGTTCGCGCCCATCTATCAGGAAATTGCCGCCGAAAATAAAACCCTCGTCGCGCACGTTGCCGAGCCTTCCTCCTGCTGGCAACCCCCCAATCCAGACAGCCCCGATTACGATTACTACAAGGAAAATCCCGAGTGGTACATGTATCTTCACCCAGACCACCCGCGCAAGGAAGTCATCCTCGCCGCGCGCGATCACCTCCTTGCCGAAAATCCGAAATTGCGCGTGGTCGGCGCGCATCTGGGCAGCATGGAAACCGACGTGGACGAGATCGCCAAGCGCTTTGACCGCTATCCAAATTTTGCAGTGGATACGGCCGCGCGCATGGAATACCTAATGCTCGCGCCGCGCGAAAAAGTGCGAAACTTTCTCATCAAGTATCAGGACCGCGTACTGTACGGCACGGACCTCGAGTTCCTGGCTAAGGAAACCACGCCCGAGACTTTGAAGGACTGGCAAGATACCTACGCCAGAGACTGGAAGTTCTTGGCGACGAATCAGACGCTGCAGCTCCGAGGCCGTGAAATCCAGGGACTGAACTTGCCGGAGCCGGTTCTGCGCCATATCTATCACGATAATGCCGTGCGTTGGATTCCTGGGATCGCGGACTCCGCGAAGTAACTTGGTCGCGAACGAGCACGCGCGGCAGACTTTCTTTTCGAATGCCCATAGAAAACCCCTACAGGGTTAGTCGCTCGATTTCGATCTGCGGCAGAAGCGCGCGCACCGTCGCAAGTTCGATTCTGCCGGGCGCGGACGCCACGCAATTGGCGGCGCCGCAAGCCACCGCCAAACGCAACGCCTCCTCGCCAACGATGCCCTGAGCGGCGGAGTATGCAAAGCCCCCCAGCGTCGCATCGCCGGACCCGACCGCCGAAACTACATTCACGTGTGGCGGTTTGGCCTTCCACACCGGTCCACCTTTGCGCTCCAGCCAGACCAATCCATCGCGTCCGAGGGTAATCGCGGCACTGCGCACTCCGCGTTCCACGATCTCGGCGGCGGCGCGGGCTACTTCTTCGATCGTCGTCAGCGCTCGTCCCAGCAGCACCTCCGCCTCAGCGCGATTTATCTTCACAAAATATGGGCGCGCATTCGAACTCGCGCGCAAAGCCTCCCCACTTGTGTCCACGAGGACCCGCGCGCCTGCCGCTCGCGCAGCTTGAATAAGCGCAACATAAAAATCGGACCCAAGACCTGCAGGCAAACTCCCGGAAATTACCAGCACCGCGCACTTCCACTCGTCACGAAGCCCTCGCACGCACGCCTGCAGAAATTCGTTGCGCTCCTGTGCGGACGGTTCTGCGCCCGGCTCGAGAATCTCGGTCACTCGTCCCGCTGCGTCAATAATTTCCAGATTCACGCGCGTGCCGGACCTCGTGGGAATGGCAACGACTTGAATGCCCAGAGATTCCATCTGCCGCGCACATTCCTGTCCGATCGCTCCGCCGAGAAATCCCACCCAGACAGGCTTGGCTTCCAGCGCGCGTGCGGCCGTGGCGACGTGAGCAGCCTTGCCGCCCGCCAAACCCTGCGCGCGCTGGGCGCGATTGATTTCGCCCACCGCCAAAGACGCCATGCGCAAGCGGCGATCCATGGCCGGATTGGCGCTCACGCAAACGATCGTTGGACCGGCCATAATTCCTTGCTCCTGGCTGGCATTTGTGCCAAGCTATCACCCTCTGGTACGAAATAGTAACAAAAAGTAAGAAATCGAAAGCAGGCTTTTATCCATGCTCGCGGAAGAGCGGCGGCGAAAAATCCTCGAATTGACGCAGCGCGACGGCCGGGTTGTCGTTAAAGACCTGGCGCGCCGCTTTTCCACTTCCCTGATCACCATCCGCAAGGACTTGGAATCGCTCCACCAAATGGGCCGCCTGCAACGTGCGCATGGCGGCGCGCTCCCGATAGACGCAACGGCGCTGCACGATCCCACGCTGCACGAAAAAGAGCAATTGCACCGGCGCGAAAAACTCAAAATTGCCGCCGCGGCGGCGCGCCTGGTTCGACCGGGCCACGTGGTGATTCTGGATTCGGGTACCACTACGACGGCCATCGCCCGCGCCATCAAACATATTCGTGATCTCACGGTGATTACCAATGCCGTGAACATCGCCGCCGAACTTGCCGGCACGGACGTGGAGGTAATTCTAACGGGCGGCGTCCTGCGAAGGAATTCGTTTTCGCTGGTGGGTCCCCTCACTGAAGATTCCCTGCGGCACGTCACCGCCGATCTTCTGTTCCTCGCTGTGGATGGATTCGATCTCGAGTACGGACTTACCACGCCCAATCTGCTGGAAGCGCGCGCGAATCGCGTGATGATGGAGAATGCCAAGACTGCGATTATCGTCTGCGATTCCAGCAAATTCGGCCGGCGCAGCCTCTCGTTCATCGCGCCCACTTCGGCGGTCCATCACACCATCACGGACAGCAAGATTTCCGCCCGGCACCTTCGCGGGCTTCGCGCGGCTCGCGTCAAAGTCGTCGTGGTTTGAATTTTTGGTTCGGAATTGTTGCGGAGGAACAGACGGTGGATTTGAAAGCAGGAGTTGGCGGTCACACCATAGCGGAAATTCTCTCGGAACCTGCTACATGGAAATTATGCCTCAAGGCCATGGAGCAGACGGCCGAGCTGCAATCGTTGCATGAGAAACTTCCCAGAAATATCGAATGGGTGTTCATCGGCTGCGGATCGAGTTTTTATCTGGCCCAGGCGGCCTCCGCCAGTTGGACGATCCTGACGGGCGGTAAGTCCCGCGCGCTTCCCGCTTCCGAAATCACATTGTTTCCGCAATTATTTCCGGCTCCCTGCCAGCCGGTGCTGATTACCCGTTCCGGTTATACATCGGAAGTGCTGCAGGCCGCCGAGTATTTGGAAGAGCGTCTTCACCTGCAAACTCTCGCGATTACTTGTGGCACCGACACTCCCATCGAAAAAATCGCGTCGCAATGCATCAGACTGTCCGCCGCGGACGAAAAAAGCACCGTGATGACGCGCTCCTTCACCTCGATGCTGATCACGCTGCAATCGCTCGCGGCAATTCGCGGAGAACGCGGTGAATTTCTGAATGTGCTGCGCAAACTTCCCGATCAAGTCGCCAGTCGCTTGAACACAATTCATAGCACCATCAAATCCCTGGCGGTTTCGCGCGCCTTTGCGGACTACGTTTTTCTGGGGCAAGGTCCGTTTTTCGGCATCGCGCAGGAATCCATGCTCAAAGTGAAAGAGATGTCCTGTTCCTACGCGCAGTGCTTCCACACGCTCGAATTCCGGCATGGCCCGAAAGCGATTGTGAGCCCTGAGACGCTCATCACCTTCATCATCAGTGAAACGGGCTTCGCCGCAGAAGTAGCGGTCCTCGAGGAAATCAAAAAACTGGGTGGAACCACGCTCGTGATTTCCAATGTTTGCGAATCTGCCATTCGCCGCGCGGCCGATTACTTTGTCGAATTGTCTCTGGATGTTCCCGAAGCAGCTCGCGCGGCCGCGTGCGTGATTCCGGGCCAACTGCTCGGCTTTTACACTGGAATCAAGAAGGGTTTGAATCCTGACGAGCCTCGCAACTTGTCCCGCGTGGTAATGCTGGAAACCAGATAACAGGGGCCGCAAGAATGCCGCTTGATGTTTGCGTCGTCGGCGAGATCAACCCGGACTTGATTCTTTACGGCGTGCCGGCGCAACTGAAACCGGAAGAAGAATCCCTGATCAACGGATTCCGGCTGACGCTGGGAAGTTCGTCCGCTATTTTCGCGCACAATCTTTCGGTGCTGGGCACCCGCGTCGGCATGGTGTCGAAAATCGGCGCCGATTCGCTGGGCAAAATGGCTTTCGAGTGGCTTGCGAATGCCGGCGTGGATTTGACGCGTGTGCGTGTTGCTCCGAGCGGGCCCGCCACCGGTCTTTCCGTGATTCTTGCCCAGCCGGAGCATCGCTTTATACTCACGTATCCCGGCACCATGTTTGAATTCGGCTACGCCGACCTAGATCTCGACTATATTTTTTCCGCGCGGCACCTGCACCTCTCGTCGTACTTTCTGCACCGCGCCCTGCGGCCTCGGATTCCGGATTTATTTCGCGAAGCCAAGGCCAGGGGACTTTCTACTTCGCTGGACACTAACGATGACCCGGAAGGCAAGTGGGGAAACGACCTGCTGGATGCGCTTCCGTTCGTTGACATATTTTTTCCGAACGAGCGCGAAGCGAAAAAAGTTGCGGGCACAGATGATTTGCAGCAAGCGATCGAAAGACTCGCGCAGTTGTGCAAACTTGTCGTGGTAAAACTCGGCTTACACGGAGCGGTCGCGCGGAAGGGCTCCGAAGAATGGCGCCGCACGGGCCTGCGCGTGACGTCGGTGGACCCGGTCGGCGCCGGCGACAGCTTTGACGCCGGCTTCATTCATCGCCACTTGCAAGGCGCGACGCCACAGGAATGTCTGGATTACGCCGACGTCGCCGGAGCGTTTTCAACCACGTGTCAAGGCGGGACCGAAGCTTTTAAGGACCGTAACAAGGTCGAAGCGTTTTTTCGCCAGCACTTAACTTCGCGCTAAGCGCGCTTCGGCGGCATCCCGCGGCCGCGCATCACTCCTTCGTGGCTTTTATCAGCAGGTGGTCCGTAAAGCTGACTTTCAGCTTTGCATCCGGTGCGATCACTTCTCCCAAATCCTTGTCGTTGACGTAATCCGTCACGCGATATTTTCCTGCCGCCAGCCCGCGCAGTTCGATTTCTCCGGACCATGACGCCGCGGCGGAGTGCGCGGCGCCCACAGCCGGCTGCGGCGCAAAGAACGCGTAGTACATCGCGCCATCCTTTTCGATTGCGTACCCTTCGGGCACGTCGTAGCCGTAAACGTATAGATCGCGGAACGTGCCGCGCGAAAGCATGTTCTCGTTATAGAGACCGATCCACTTTTTCCAGTACTCCTCTTTTTGCGGCGTGAGATACACATCCGCCAGTTTCGGTCCGTAGTTCGGCCACGCGAATTTTGTTCCGACCACGCCGCCCGTGCCGATCGTCGAAGCAAAATCAGACCCCAGATCCTTCTCATTTCCGTTCGGGTTCGCAATGCGTGTCAATTCCACATGATCTCCGTACACTGCGGAATTCGGACCCAGCAGCGCTTTGTACATCTTCACGCGCTGCCGCACTTGCACGGAGCCAACGGGATCAGCTGTCACCGCCTGATCGAGATAACGCAGCCACGCGATGCTGGGCGGCGTGCCGCACGGGCAACTCTGCGTCACACTATCCGGTTTTAGCGCGCGCGTGGTGTCGAAAATCGTCTTATAGATATCGCCCATCGCATAAACGGAATCATACGGCGTCTGGTGATGATGCTTCGGGTTGTAGCAGGCCGGCACGCTATAGATGTTGTCGAGTTTGTGTCCGTCGAAATCCCATTCCTTTATGAATTTTTCCGTGAGCTGCTTGTAATGCGCGCGGACCTCCGGCACGGCCGGACAAAGCGTCGCCAGATTTCGCGTCATGCGCGCCGGCTTGCCGTTCTTATCCAAGATCAGCCAGTCCGGATGCTCCTTCACCACGTCTGAGACGCCGTACGAATGCGACTCATATCCTGGCCCGCCATCCTCCACGGCCAGCGGCAACCACCACAGCTGCACCTTGATTCCCTGCTCGTGAAATTGCTGCACCATCTTTTGAATTGTGCCGTCGGGAAAAGTGTCGTTGCGCGGCTGCCAGTCACCGTAGTTATTGAACCAGCGATCATCCAGCGTCGCCCAGTGAATTCCAAATTCCTTGAGTTTCGGAATTGTCCCCAGCATCTGCGCCGGAGTCACATTGGCCAGGTAGCCCCACCCGCACCAGCTCACCGCGTAGTCTTCGCTGTTGGTGGTGGGCCTTTTCAGGCCTTCGCCATCAATCACGTCGGAATAAATTCGCAGCGGCTGATAATAATCTCCGGAATAGACCGCGATGAACGTCTCAGGGCTGGAATAACTTTCGCCCGGCTGCAATGTGCGGCCGGGAGTCAGATGAACGCTGGCGTCCACGTCGCCGTCGGCTTCCGTTTTCACCGGAACTGAAAGCACGAGAGGCAGCGTCTCGACGTGGCCGATCGCTTCGCCCACAGTCTTTGTCCAGAAAGCGGCCACCGGGATTCCTCCACCTACGCGCCCCAAGTCTCCCTTTACTTCCACCACAGAGCCCATCTGATTTTGTTGGGAAAATTTCCGCGGAATCTGAAACACGTTCTCTCGGCCCCACTCAATGCTCGCGCCGTGGAACGACCACATATCGTTCGGCGCCACCGCCGGATCGGCCAGCGAGGCATTCAAGCGATGGCGATCCAGATCAATGGCATCCAGTTTCACTTCACTCTTACCCGAATTGCGGATCGAAACAGACACCAGCGCCACGCTCGGATATTCGTCGTACACTTCCACGACCAGCGTTTCTTCCAGGTCAGCCGCGGAATTCTTGCCAGTTAATTCGATGTGCTTTCCTTTTGTTCCCAATCGTCCGTGAGGTGCGGAAATCTGGGGATGCGCAACGTCGAAGACCGCATCCGGCAACTCCTTCGCGGCGGCCGTCACCGAGACGCCGGAAGCGCCCTCGGCGTCATCGAGCGTACGCTTTCCGCCGGTGGTCACCAGGCTCGCACCAACATATCCGTTCGGTGCGATTGCAAATTCGGCCGCGGAAGTATCCACCACCACAGTGTTCGCACTCGGGGTCACTTGGATCTGCGATTCCGGTGCCTTGGCGGGCGGAGGGGCGCTCACCGTCGCCTCCTTTCCGCACCCATTCGTAAATAGCAGCAGTGCGGCCACTGCAAGCGACATCGTCGCTACGCCCCTAACAGATTGCAGCAGTGCCGGTGTTCCGGCGAGCGCCCAGTTCATGGTTCCCTCGTTACAAAAAGAAGTAAAAAGCTATATTTCGTAACATAACGATACCCGCGCAATATCTCACATCAGGGACGCACAAGCCACTAAAAATGCCATCGCAAGAAAGTGCATCCTCGCGGCTCGGCCAACATTTAGTCCTGCCTTTCAATCCGGCGCTTTTGTATTATCCAAGCGGCGCAATTCGCCACAAGGATATCCATCGTTGAAAAATCGCATCGGCGACGGAAGTTCCCACAAACTCGTACTGGGCTAGGAACTGTTCTCCGCGCGTGGCATCGATACTGGACCGATTACGAGGTATCAGGAACAATCCCTATCCTCGTACCTCATCAGCTGTGACGAAAATGTCACGGTAGTTGCGGCAATCTGCAATTAAATACGAACAAAAGGTGAATAAAGAAGAGAAGTTGACTCGTTCCGTTTCATCGCAACTTGCTGATCCTCCTCGGAGAACTCCCGCTCCGGCAAATCGTGACTAAGTTACTCAAGTGTCTATTAAACGAAGGGTTGCTGATTCCGATCTGGCCGAGCCAGCTCTCTGGTTTCCTTTGGGCGCTTCAGGCGAGACCGGCAGCAAGTGAAAACGGCCCGGATACCATTCAAGCGTCCGGGCCGCCTGTGTTTTCAGGTGAATTTTCCTTATTTTCTGTAGCCCGATTAGTAGCCCAATTAGCAGAGGGTTTTGCACTGTGAAGAGACGTCGATTCAACGCCTTGGGTGAGAGGAAGGCGTGCTTGCAAAGCAGGTGCTCTCCCAGCTGAGCTACACGCCCCCCCGCAACTGTATGATTCTAATAGCGAGTCTAATACAATATCGTGCCAATGACTACCTGCCCTATTGGCAGGTGCTCTCGCAAACTGATCTTCCGACGCATCACAAGCAACCTGTATCAGACAAGATAATTACGCGGATTTCTCGAACAGCTGCAAAATTGATTCTCGGTCCATTCGGTCCAAGAACGCACTTCTTGTGAAGTGAAAGTCGCGCGCAGTAAAAATTGGTGAGTGGACAATGCGTCTCGGCAACGCGGGCAGAGCCGACATGCGGCGTCATAGAAATGCGGCAGTCCTTTCAGATTTCGGATCAACGAAAACGTTGTCCGCGTTTGCGCGGGTTGATATTTCTAGACTCGGGCCGGGAGAGAACGAACTGAACCGTTTGGCTCGTGGCCGAACGCTCGGCCAAGCTCACGCCAGCTTAGAGGAGCGCACCTGCCTAGTGACCAGGCGGTTCGCTCAGAGCGTGTACTTAGCGGGTTCGACGCATCAGTCGTCGCTGAATTTCTGCGGACCATCGCACGGTTAGTGACACGATGCGCGAAATATGTACCGGCAATCCGGTAGCCGACTTTGCTTAGCGGACGCTGAAGAGAACCGGCGCGACGGTCGCGTTCGCCTCGGGATTGTAGTAGTCGTAGACCAGCGCGGGCGCGCTCATCGCTTCGATTCGATAACGCATGCGGAAATCGAAACCAAAGCTGGTTCCTCCCGCCACCGGCCACAGATAAAACACCACGCGATCCGGCTGTATTTCGTAACCCGAAACTCCCGGCGACGTTTCCGCTTCTTCCAGCGAAGCGCGATCCACTTCGGCCCCCGGCGGCAGGCCCACTTCCGCCAGCATCATGCCGTAGCCGCGGAATCCGATGCGTTCGGCCTCCACGCTGCAATGCACGCGCTCGCCCACATGCGCATCCGTGTGGTCGTAGCGCACGCCCAATCGCAACGCGCGCTTCTCTCCCGTCTTGAAATTTTCTTGCGCCGTCGCTTCAGACTCGGCCCAAGGCAAATAGTAGCTCGCGATGACGGTGGCGTTCATCGCCGCCGCGCTGCCGCTCCGCGCGATCTCAATCTTGTTCGCGCCTTTCGTCAATTCATCCGCCAGCTCCACGGTGATCGGCCCCACCGCATCCTGCGGGCTCGGCAAATGAATCGTGCGCGCCGCACGCCCATTCACCAGCACCGTTGCTTCGGACGCGCCCGTGCCTTCACTCGCCATCGGAATCGCGGCGACCAGTGCCTCCAGCACGTTCTGCGTCGCTTGCGTCGAATACCAGGTCGCGTAGCGATCCTTGTGCGTCAACAAATATTGCAGCCCGCGGCTCAAGCTGTCCGCCGTATCCGTGTCGGGATGCCGCGCTTGCAGCTTCGCCAGCGCTTCCACGGCCAGCGCTGTCGTCTCGATGCGCCCCGGCTCGCCCCAGCCATAAAACGGCGTGGTGTTCGCTTCCAGATTCCAGTAAGTGGTGTCGCCTTCGCGATGAGCCAGCGTCGTCAAGAGCGCTCGCGCATTTTCGATGTGTTCATTGCGTCCGCTCTCAATCGCAGCGATCGCATAATTTCCCGCCAGATACGCATCGCTCCACGCATCGATGCGCTCTTCCAGAAAATCCAGCGCCGATTTCAGTGCCGCCTCCTCTTTTTTTTGTTTTTCCGCATCCTTCGCGCTCGTGTCCGGTTTCACACCGGCCAGCGTGCGTGCAATATAAGCCGTTAAATTAGGATCTTCCCGCTCAACGATCGCTTGCTTCTGCGAATCCCATTGCGGGGAAGTCCACGCGCCTGTCTTCGTCTGCTGCGCCACCAGGTAATCGCGCGCCCGGTTCGCAACGCTCGCGTCCACCTCGATGAATCCCTGCGCCGCATTCAAAAAACGCAGCACGTACGCCGTCAGCGCCACGTTCGAAGGCATCTTCTTCCAATAGCGGAATCCGCCGTCCGGATTCTGCAAGTCGACGAGTTGGTCGTACGCTTCCTGCAACGTCTGCCGCGCCTGCGCGGCGATCGCCGCGCGCGGATTCGCGTCATCGGGCTTGTCCTGCGCGGCTTTTTTCAGCAGCTCCAGCGCCATCAGGCTCACGTAGGCGGTCGAAGCGATTTGCTCGCCGCATCCCGCCGGAGTCGCTCCGATTCCACGCATCACATCCAGCACGTGCGCCGTCAAATTCGGATAAATCCGCAGCTCCGCGTCCACCGACCCACGAATCGCCGTCTGCGGAATCTGCAACTCCACGGAATCTTGCGCGGCCGACAGCACTCGGCTCGTGGTGAAAGAGATTTCCTGCCCGTTCGGATGCACCAAAAGTTCGCGCTCCACGGCATCGCCGGCCGCTGCGTTGCGAGCCGTCACCCGCTGCTTCGCAGCCTTCATGCTCTTCTCCGCGCGGAACGCGAACACCGGGCTGCTATCGCCGCTCGGCGCGATCGTCACGCTCTGCTGCGCCGCCGACAAAATGCTCATCCACGGCTCGGCCTGCATTTCCGCCGCCACCGTTTGCGGCTCCTCCGTGTAGTTGCGCAAAACCACCGGCAGACTGATCCGATCCCCTTCGGTCAAAATCTTCGGTGGGTCCAGCTCCAGGAAAAACGGTTGAAAACTGCGCAGCTCCTTCTCCGCGATCCCCACTTCGCCCGCCTCGTTCGACGCCAGCACCGACATCTTCCAGGCCGTAATGTTGTCCGCCATCGGAAAAGTGATGTGCGCGCGCCCGTGCTTGTCCGTAATCACTTCCGGCCGCCACACCAGCGTTTCCGGAAAATATTTTCGCAGCCGTGGCGTGAACAGCGGCTTCTCCACCGCCTCCGTGCCCGCGCTACCCATCGTCTTACCCACGGATGCCGACTCCGTTTGCAGCGTGGCCGCCTCCGCGGTCACTTCGACGGTCTGTGACACTCCGCCCACATTCAGCGTGAAATCAACCTGCGTGGAAATCCCGGCCTGCACCGGGACTCGCTGCACCAGACTGCGCACGAATCCCAGCGACGCGCATTCCACCTGGTAAAATCCCGCCGGCAAACTGGCAAACGAATAATTTCCCGAATAATCCGCCCGCGCCCTGTACACCTGGAAAGTGTCCACGGACGTCGCGGCTACGGCAGCGCCAGCGACTACTGCGCCGGTGGGATCGGTAACCACTCCATGCAAGCCGCCGTAACCGCCCTGCACCGGATTTTGCGTCTTGTTCGCGATCGCTTCTTTTTGCTTGCTGGTTTGCTCCGCGATCACCCGGCTGTATTCCGCCACCGGAAATGCGTGCTGCTCGTGATTGTCCGGCCCGTTGCTCACCACGTAAAGAAATGCCACCTGTTGCGTCACCGGCGTCACTTCCGTCGCCTTCCGCGTCTGCGTCACCGCATCCGAATATGTGCGCACATCGCGCACCGTGACGCTGTCTGCATATCGGCTCTGCGCGCTGAACGTAAACCGATACGCGTGCCCCCACGGATCGATCAATCGCTCCGGCCCCAGCTTCGCTGCAGCCAGCACCGACTTCAATTGCTCTTCGTTTTGCGGGAAAGAACCCGTCGCCGCAAATCGCTCCGCGATCGCCGCGCCCAAATCCGCGTTCTCCCCCGCGAAATAGTGCGTGCTCGAAGTCCACTCCTGCACGTCGTCCCAGGAAGGATGCTCCTTGCTGTCGAACACTCCGTCCTTGCCTGCGCTCGCCACTTGAATCCGGTAGTATGCGCCATCGATATCAAACAGATAGGAATACGCCCGCTGCCACGGATCGCGTAACGCATCCAGATCCACCCCCTGCACTTTCATCTCGTCTCGCAACGTCGGGTAATCGCGGATGTATTTTCCGGTGCGCTGCAAATATTCGTAAGACGCGCGATCGATCCGCATCCCGGTCTTCGTGAAATATCGCCAGTGAAACGTCGCTGCGGTAAAATCGTCCGCCGTGCCAGCCTGCTTGTCCACTCCGCTGCTCACCAATTGCAGCACTCGATCGGCTCGCCGGTACGAAAATTTCACACGAAACGGTTCACCCCACGGATCGCGCAAACGGTCGAAATCGATCTTCTCGGCCTGCAACGCAGCGCGCACTTCCGCTTCGCCGTTGGGGTATTCGCCATGCGAGGCGTCCCAGTCGTCCAGCGCCCTGCGCGCGAGCTTGGTTTCCTGCTCTAGCCATTTCGCGAACGTGCCGGAAGCTCCCGCCGCATCCCATCCGCCGCCCCCAAACTCCTCGTTCGTCATCCACGGCGCGTATCCGCCGTGGACCATGCCCTCCGCCACCAGGTCGAGTCCCTCTGGAAACGGTTTGCGCGCGTCCAGACCCCGCAAATCGCGATAGCTCACCCCGCCGATGCTTTCCCCGTAGCTCGGGCCAAAATAATCGAAGATCGAATATCCGTACTCGCGTCCGAAATCTTCATCTGTACGCACGCGCTCCGCTACCGCCCGATCGAACACCAGCACTCCCAGCGCGCTTTCGGTCGGCTCGCCCGACGGCGTCAGCACGTGTAAATCCGCCGCCGCTTCCTCGCCCGGCCGGAAAACCGTTTGCGCCAGCTTCAGCTTCACGTCCAGTTCTTCTTTGGCCGGATACAGCACGTGCGTCCAGCCGCTCAGCGAATTTTCTTCACCTCCCGCGGCCGAAAGGCTGGACGCCGTCAGGTAAATATCTCCGCAAAATCGCGCGTCAAACGGCACCGTCGCGCTGGCCCTCCCGCCGCTTAGTCGCGCCACCTGCGACGTCAGCAGTCCCGCCTCATTCCACACGTTCAGCACCAGGTCCTGCGATTTCCTGCTCGATACCACGCTCGCCTGTACGGCGTCGCCCGGATGGTAAAGCGTGTGATCGGTCTTCACCTGCAGGTAATCGCGGCTCGCGGCAATCGAAAGTTCCTCGTGCGTCGATCCCGCCAGGCCTTTTCTGTCTGCTGCTTCCAGTTGCAATAGCGCGGTCCGGTCCGCCGGCGCGCCCTCGGATTCGTCGCTGTCATCGAAGTAATCGGAGTAGAAATAACCCCGCCCCTGGTACCACCGCGGCACGCGCAAATCGCTTTCCGGCAAAGGTGCAATCTCCACGCGCCCAATCCCGTACTGGTTCGTATGAAAAGTCCCTATCGGCGAGCGCCGGCTCAGGTCAAATCCGTGTTCCGATTTCTCGTCATTGCTCGGCTGCGTCGCGAAAATCTTTCCATCCACGGAGGCCGGCACTCCATCCGCGTACGAGCTCATCACATATATAAGGATAGGTTCCGCGCTCGAAGTGCTCGCCGCGGTGCTCATGTACAAATGAATCGGTTGCGCCGTCAGCCGGATTTTGAATCGTCGTTGCTCGGTGCGTCCCGTCGAGGAATCCGTCAGATAGGCCGCCAGCGTCGTGTCTTCAAATCGCTCCGCATCGTTCTGCTGGAACGACTTGAAATCTTCCGCCAGGTTGATGGTGCCCTTAAAATGGTCGTTGCTCCCCAGCTCGCCTTCCACCGGCTGCGATTCGTCGGCTTCCCACTTCTGCTTCTCGTAATTCCACTTCCGGTTGTCCTGGCGGACAATTCTCACTTTGCCGTGTTGTACCGGTTTGCCAAAAAGGTAATCGGCGTGCACGTCGATCACCGCATTTTGATTCGGCAGATAGTATGCCTTGTCCGGATCGACGCTCACCGTGAAAGTCGGCAGCTCGTACCTGCTGATGCGGATTTCACTGCGGCGATTGGTCCAATACGTGCTCGGCTCGGACTCGAATCGCACCGTGATCGTGTAATTGCCTAATCGCATTTTCCTTGGAATGTCCCAATCCGTGGAAGCGACACCGAATCGCGAAGTAACCATTTGTTCGTGGAATTGCTCGGCTCCATCTTCATCTTCGATCGCAACATTCATCTTCGCGCCGGCCATCGCCCGCTTGTCCGGGCCTTTGGTCAGCAGCCGGATGTGCACCGTCTGCCCCGGCTGGTACAGCGGCTTGTCCGTTGTGATCGTTACCGCGGGCGCCGGCTCATCGGGAAATTGGAAATCAAGACTCTCTTCTTCGCTGAATGCGGCCCGCGTCACGTCCGCCGTAATCGTGCCCTGTTGGTCCGTGGGATGTTCCGGCAAATGAAACAGCACGGTGGCATTCCCCGCCGTGTCCGTCCGCGCTTTGCGTTTGATCGCGGTGTCGTCGTCGTTGCCGATTACGACCGATAATTCCACCAGAATATTCGCGTACGCTTGCCGCGTCGTGGGATTTTCCACATGGACTCGTACCGGATACTTGGTGCCGGGCGCCACGCTCGTGGCGGCTGCCATGCTGATTGCGAAACCATCCCTGATGATTCGCCCCAGCTGCACGATCCCCGTGACCGGCGCCACCGCTGGGCTTGCATCCGGGGTAAACGTGTAGCGCAGCCGGTACCAGCCAAGCTCCGATGGCGTGTCGCTGGGAAGTTTGTCCACCGGCCAGGCGATCTTTTCGATCGTCTCTCCAGGTTGTTCAGTAAAAGTGCCGGATAGCGTTGCCGCGACCGAATCATCCTCGAGGTTCAGTAGCTCAAGCGCAAACTTTCCGGAGACTTGCTGCGCGGAGATATTCCTAATAGGGAACTCCAGCCCGGATTGCGGCAATAAGTGGAAGCGCATCTTGTCTTCTTCCACCTTGAGCGACGGTGAGGTGTCTTGCGCAGCAACAAGTACCCGCACGCCGCCGCACAAAAGCACCAGTGCCACAGCAATCCAGGATTGGGCCAAACGCATCCGCGCCTCCGGCAACATCACGTGACCGTATGGTACAGGCCAATCCCTCAGGTCGCAGTCGATAAATGAGCTTGGTTGCCAATTGCGCATGGAACCTGAAGCACGCTGCTCGGACTCGAGCCAAGATTCTTACAAATTTCCCATGAATGAGTCCGGTGCCGCCTACGGAGCTGCCTTACTCGAGAGCGGGCAGGATGCGCTGGGCGGAAGTGCCTGGCAAGTTCGCGACAAATATAAACGAAGTGTACCTCGAACGCGGTTGCACGGACCTGCGGGACCGGGACCATTGATTTCAGGCGGAGGGAGAGCTATCGGAGAAGGATTACGCACGCTGAAGGACTTTTCCAACAGGGTGTGCACCAGCGCTTTGTAAACGTATGACTACCGTCCTTGATGTCCCCGAACGCAATTCTCGCCGGTCAATAACGTGGGTGCAGGATTGGGTGCAGCTAGAAAAGTAAGAATGGCTCCGAGTCTTGTGTAAACGAAACCAGATGCGGCACATGTGTGATTCTGCCTGCTTTTTTGCAAAGCAGGTGCTCTCCCAGTTGAGCTACACGCCCTCCGCAACCGTATGATTCTAATGATCATTGTAATGGAAGCTCGTGAGAATGACTACCTGCTCGCTTAGCGGGTGCTCCTGAAGCAGGCGCTCTCGCAACTGAACTGTGAACGCACCCTGGGCAACCTTCATTGTGTAAGATACTTACAACGATTCCCTGAACAGCTGTAATTTTGATACTCGTTCCACGCGGTCCGAGAGCGCACTTTTTCAAAACAGCTGGAACGTTGAGCAGCTTCCGCTTAATCGCAGCTGAATGGCTCCATGCGTACCTTATGGCGAGACCGGAATTCCTTGCGTGAGATCTCTGCACCGCAGAGTTTTGAACCACTGGGAATAGGTTAAATTATTTATTGCAGCGGTCTAACAGGGCGGTGCTCACGAACACATCACATATTGCTCCGGGCCCGCGCGGCGATTGGCTCGTGGGCAATCTGCGGGCGTTTCGGCGCGACGTTCTCGGCCTGATGCTAGATAGCTCGAGACTATACGGCGACATCGTTCGGTTTCACATCGGCCCGTTCGTTGTGCATCTACTGAATCATCCTGACCACATCGAACACGTGTTGCAATCCCACGCGCGCAACTACGATAAGGCCACGCGCAGCTCCGCCAAGATTCGCGCGATCTCGGGCGATAGCCTGCTTACCAGCAACGGTGAACTCTGGCAGCGCCAGCGCCGTTTGATGCAGCCGTCGTTCCATCGTCAAAGCGTCGCGAGACTGGCCGGCCAGATGACTGGGTTGACGGCAGCGATGTTAGCGCGGTGGCAAGCGAGCATTGCGAATGGCGAGCCGCTGGATATCGCGTCAGAGATGATGCGACTCACGTACGCGATCGTCGGGAACACGCTGCTGGGAGCGGACGTCGGCGAAGATTCAAGTGCCGTCGAAAGCGCGATGGAAACGATACTGACCCACACCTTCCAGCGTTGGGGAAACATCATCGATCTGCCGGCGTTCGTTCCTACGCCCCAGAACCTCCGATTCCGCCGCGCGATGCAAACGGTGGACCAGATCGTGTACCGCATCATCGCCCAGCATCGCTCCGGGAAGGGCGCGAACACCGACCTGCTCGGGATGCTGCTCGATGTGCGCGACGAAGAAACCGGACAGGGCCTCGGCGACACCGAGCTACGCAACGAAACCATCACGTTTCTGCTGGCGGGGCACGAAACGACGGCCAACGCGCTCGCCTGGACGTTTTATGTGCTGTCCCAAAACCCCGACTCCGAGCGGCAACTGCGGGCCGAGGTGTCCATGGTGCTCGGCAAGTCCGTGCCGACGATCGAGACTCTGCCGCAACTCACATTCACCACAATGGTGATTCAGGAAGCGATGCGATTGTATCCGCCTATCTGGGCCATCGAACGCCGCGCCATTGCCGACGATACGATTGGAGGATTCCACATTCCCGCCGGTTCGAGCATTGTGATCAGCCCGTACGCACTGCATCGGAATGAAAGCTTTTGGCCGGACGCGGAACGATTCGATCCCACTCGATTTGCCGCTCGGCCGCGAGCCTACATTCCTTTCGGAAGCGGGCCGCGGTTCTGCATCGGCAGCGAGTTCGCGATGATGGAGGCGCGATTGATTGTGGCGATGGTGATTCGGAGTTGCCATCTCGAACTCGTGCCCGGCCACCCGGTAGAGCCGCAGCCGAGCATAACCCTTCGGCCCAAGAACGGCCTGCGCATGACAATTGGGCCGTCCACTTGAAGTGAGCACGTGCGACGCAAGACCTATGGCTGTTTGCCGGCGCGCCTGAGCTCCCGGTGCAAGGCGACGTAGTCTGTTTTTGCGTTGTGACGCTTGTCCACCGGGACTCGGTCCAGACGTACGACTTGATCCAACTGCGCCCAGGAAAGCGATTTCCTGATCGCGTCGAGGGACAATGTTCTTTCACCTTCGATGGCAAGCACGCGACGCCCGGCGACTGCAGCCAAGGCGGCTCGCCGGACCGTCGCATCCTGCATCGCCGCGCATTCCACGGCGAAAGGATACAGCGTGCCGCGTTCATCCTGGATTTTGCCGTTGCATCGCCCCACCAGCCAGAGCCGGCCGGATGCGTCCATATATCCCAGATCCCCCGTCCGATGCCAGCGCGCGCCGTCTACTTCGAACTTTGTTTCTGCATCGCCCTCTCCATTGAGGTAGCCGCGCAATACGTGGCCGCCTGAGACCACGATTTCGCCAGCCTCTCCGACGGTCGTCATAAGCCGCTCGAAGGCCGCCAGATCGAGCGGCGGAATCGGCGTGCCCCACGCGTCGCGAATCACGCGCAGGGAAATCGATGAGACGGGGCGACCCGCCAGGAGCCCTTTGCCTTGCTCCATGGCGTCGAAGTCCACCTTCGCGATATCTGGCAGCGCGATCTCGGCCATGGGCTCGGCTTCGGTCGAGCCGTAGACGGCCCAAACTCTGGCTTGCGGGCAAAACTGTTTCGCCTTGCGCAGAAGCCCGGGGAAAACCGGCGCGCCGCCGATAAAGATGCTGGATAAGGACGACAGCGTCGCACCACTCGATTCGCATTCCTCCAGCAGCCGCGATAGCAAGGCTGGACGCAGCGGTCGTCTGAATTTTGTGCCGCTCGATTTGCGCGAGCACCGGCCGCGCAACGATCTTGCCGGGCGCGCGGAGGTCCGCATCCGGGAGCACGCTCGTGACACCCGACGCGAGATTTGCAAGAACAAAGATAGGCAGAGTCGTCAAATCGCGCGTGCCCGGCTGCAGACCCAGACTGGCTTCAAGCGCGTGATGCTGCGCCACAAGAAAACCGTGGCTCCGCAACGCCGCTTTGGGCTGGCCCGTGCTTCCGCTGGTAAATGTGACCAATGCAGGCGCCTCCGAAGAGAGCGGAACGATCTCGCGTACAGATGTCGAGCCCGCGCCGAAATTCAACCGCTGTGCGCCCGGAAACCAGCCCGAGCAGAAAGCCTTGGGAACGCGGCGCAGCGCCGGTATGGTCCACCGCAGGAGCTGCGCTCGCGGGCTGCCGAAAAATGCTTTCGGCGGAAAAATCCCGCAGCAGCGCTCGACGTGCTCTCGTCCGGCGGAGGGATCCAGAAAGATCGCCACACCTCCCAGTCGGAACAGCGCGATGAGAACCAGGTAGAGCTCCGCCGCCACTGGATGCAGCAGCAGCACGCCATCGCCTGGCTTGAGGCCTGCACCCGTGAGCTCGTTGGCAACATTGGCCGTCGCACTTTCCAGTTCGCTAAAACTGTAGGAGCGGTCGCGTTTTCCGCGCACATCAACGATGGCCGCGCTATCGCCCAGCTCCGCGGCACGCCGCAAAAGGATCTCGGCGATATTCATTTCGCCAGTGCCTTGGAATAGAGCGTGTATTTGCGCATAATCGCGGCGTAGTGGCGGCTGATATTGAGTGAAATGTTGTCCTCGAACATCAGCGCATGGATGCAGTGCCGGAAGCCCATTTCGTGCCCCAGCTGTTGAGCGCGCGCCACCAACAACGTGCCCAGGCCGCGAATCTCCGGGCGCGGAAGAATGGACACTGTCTTGATGATGAACGTGTCCACGTCCAGATCGCGGGCCTTCTGCGCGAGATCCGGAATAGCGAACAGGTAGCCCACGCACTCGCTCGCCCTCTCGGCAATCAGCACCAGCTCAGGACGCACTAGCGAAAACAATGGCTGGTACATGGCGACGAACTCCGCCTCGGGAATCTCCGTGTACAGAAAGTTTTGGCGGAACGAGACTTGGCTAACGCCGTAAATCTTCTCCATTTCGCGCCGGAGGTCGGCACGCGCCGAACGGATCGCAACTCCGGCATCGGCCATTCTCTTTTCAATCGCCGGTATGCGCGGGTCGGGACGCGACAAGTCGCTATTGAGCGCCGAAAAATAGGATGCCAGCGACGAAAAGCCCTCCCTTTCGAATTGCAGCGGCCACTCTGGAGGATTCATCGGTTCGAGGAAGAACGGCGGCTGCTCGCCGCGTTCCGTCACGAAGCGGTAGCTCCGCCAGGTGTTCCCATTCATGGGACCGACGGCCAGCGTGCATCCGGCCAAACGCAATCGTTCCTGCGCCGCAGCCAGGACTGCGGTGGCCGCCTCGTCACCTG
>Ga0210393_10000690_pt1 | contig 29491 bp, 26 predicted proteins | sample IncBWC27OmetaG_FD_160068 | JGI IMG/M metagenome (GOLD analysis project Ga0210393, IMG submission 160068) | Forest soil microbial communities from Barre Woods Harvard Forest LTER site, Petersham, Massachusetts, United States - Inc-BW-C-27-O ...
CCGTCGCGCCTTGCTCTCCGGATGGACTCGGTGCAATGGAAGAACGGCTCAGCGACGATCAAGCTTTACTTAACGCCCTGGTTTTACCCGGTGTCGGAAATGGCTCCTCAGGATCTTTCCGATCAGGCACCGGACGCCGCAAACAGTCCGAAAAACTGGAACGGCGCAGGCGCCTATCCTGACCCCAACAATCCGGCTTCGCAGCCATTTCCGGGCCGTGACATCGGCCGTGACACCTCCACCGCGCCACTGTCGCCGGCGTCAAGTATTTCCAAACATCGAGTGTTGATGAAAAATGTCGAGTCTACGCGCGACAGCGATGGAGCCGTTACCCTTAGTTCCAAGCGTTCAAGTATCAAGCTCGATAAGCTCACCACTTACGTGCTTGCAACAAGCGACCTTCTGTCGTTGAATTGACTCACAAATGTTTTGTTATGGGTCAAAGGCGGACAACCGCGGCATCGGCGATTCTTTTGAACTAGGGCGCGCGAGTGCACTTGTAATCCCACGCACACGTGATAATATACTGTATCGTTAACGTACACGTTCTTAACGGATCTGAGAAAAACAAGATTCTGCCGGCCCGGTGGCGGCAAGCAAGGCAACCGAGTGTATCTTCTGGGTATCGATGTCGGCACTGGAGGTACGCGCGCCCTGGTTATTGATCCCGAGGGACGCTTGCTTGCCTCCGCCACCGAAGACCACAGAGCTTTCGCGTCGCCGCAGATTGGCTGGGCCGAGCAGGATCCTTGCGACTGGTGGCGCGCGTGCGGCGTGGCCGTGCCTAAAGCGCTAGCGGCAGCCCGATTGCGCGGTGATCAGATCGCTTGTGTTGGTCTCTCCGGACAAATGCACGGCGCAGTTCTGCTGGACGAGCAAGCACGTGTCATACGACCCGCGATTATCTGGTGCGATGTCAGAAGCGAGAAGCAGAGCCGCGACCTCACTTCTCTGATCGGGGCTGAACGTTTAATCCAACTGACCTGCAATCCAGCGCTCACCAACTTCACGCTCACCAAATGTCTTTGGGTCTGGGAAAACGAACCGGAAAATTGGAAGAAGACCCGCTCTTTGATGCTGCCCAAGGACTACGTCCGGTTCCAACTGACTGGTGAACGAGCCACTGACATGGCGGAAGCTTCGGGCACGCTGCTGCTCGACGTGGCTCATCGGCGCTGGTCAAAGGAACTTTTGAACCTGGTTCAAATGGACGAGACCCTTTTGCCCACGTTGTATGAGTCGACAGAAATTTGCGGGGAGATCTCGCCCTCTGGCGCTGCTGCTACCGGCTTGCGAGCCGGAACACCAGTTGTGGCCGGTGCCGGAGACCAGGCAGCTGGGGCAATTGGTATGGGAGTTGTTTCGCCGGGAACAGTCAGCGCAACCATCGGAACGTCGGGAGTAGTTTTTGCGGCGACCGATGCTCCGGCACTTGACCCGAAAGGACGGTTGCATACATTCTGTCACGCCGTTCCCGGTCGCTGGATGGCCATGGGTGTGACGCAAGCTGCAGGGCTCTCGCTTCGCTGGTTCCGCGATCAGTTCGGATTTGGTGCCAACGTTCATGGTGAGTCTTATGAACGGCTGATCAGCGAAGCGGCGAACGCTCCTCCCGGATGCGATGGCCTGCTTTGGGCGCCTTACCTCATGGGCGAACGTACTCCTTACCTCGATTCCGAGGCGCGAGGGATCCTGGCAGGCTTGACCGCGTCTCATACGCGCGCTCATGTTATCCGTGCAATCCTGGAGGGAGTTGCTTTCAGTTTGCGCGACACGTTCACGATATTTCAGGAGATCAAAGTTCCGGTGAAGACGATTCGGCTGGGCGGGGGCGGGGCCAAGTCCGCGCTTTGGCGACAAATTCAAGCCAACGTTTATGGACAACGCGTGGAAACTGTCGGGGCAGAAGAAGGCGCTGCTTACGGTGCGGCGATTCTGGCTGGTGTCGGCGCAAAAGTGTGGCCGTCGGTTGATGCCGCCTGCAAAACCACAGTGCGCGTAACCGGGACTTTGGGCCCAAATCCCGCAGATTCCGTTGTGATGGAAAAATCGTACGCGGCCTATCGCCGCATGTATCCCGCGATGAAGTCCATCCTAAGTTGATGGCACGGAGAACACGCTATGACGAGTGCAAAAGACTACCAGCCCCGCGCAGAGCACAAGTTCTCGTTTGGGCTGTGGACGGTGGGCAACCGGGGACGTGACGCGTTTGGCGATGCTGTGCGGCCGATAATCTCGCCGCTTGACATCGTTTCCTTGCTGGCGGAAGTAGGAGCCTGGGGAGTCAACCTGCACGACAACGATCTGGTGCCCATCGACGCCACCGCCGCCGAGCGCGACGCCATTGTTCGCGCATTCAAGAAAGCTTGCGAAGCCAATGGCATTGTGGTTCCCATGACTACGGTCTCGCTCTTTTTCCATCCCGTATTTCGCGATGGAGCTTTCACCTCCAATGATCCTGAAGTACGCGCTTACGCTCTTCAGAAAACCATGCGAGCCATGGATATCGGAGCGGAACTGGGCGCGAAGATCTTTGTCTTATGGGGTGGCCGTGAAGGCGTCGAAACGGATGCGTGTCGCCGCGCCGATGAGGCCATCAAACGCTTGCGTGAAGCGGTCAACTATCTTTGCGAATACAACATCGATCGAGGATACGGGTTCAAGTTCGCTTTGGAAGCTAAACCCAACGAGCCGCGTGCCGACATTTATATGGCCACCACGGGCCAGTATTTGGGCTTCATTCCCACGCTTGATCATCCTGAAATGGTCGGCGTCAATCCTGAAGTCGCGCACGAACAAATGTCGGGTCTGAACTTCATGCATGCGGTGGCGCAGGCGTGGGAAGCGGGAAAGCTTTTTCACATCGATCTGAATGATCAAATGCCCGGACGATTTGACCAGGATCTTCGCTTTGGCTCGGCTAATCTCAAGTCGGCGTTCTGGCTGGTGCAGTTCCTTGAGGAAGTCAGCTACGAAGGCCCACGTCACTTCGACGCGCACGCTTACCGCACCGAGGACTACGAAGGAGTAAAGGATTTCGCGCGTGGCTGCATGCGAACTTACCTCATCCTCAAAGAGAAGGCTTGCCTCTGGAGCAGAGATTCGGAAATCCAGGGGATCCTTGCCGAACTCTCTGGCAATGGGAACGGCACGGGCAAGATCGGCGCCTACTCAAGAGCGAACGCCGCACAATTGCTGGCCCACACGTTTCACAAAGAAGAAATTCTCAAAAGGCGTTTGCCCTACGAGCGTCTCGATCAACTAACCGTTGATCTGCTGCTGGGTGTGAGGTAGAAGCTGTTAACCCGCTTCTGGCGGCGGTTTCATCTGTACCGGTGCAACGGTGTGAAAAAGGATCGTCCCTCGAAAGCAGCGCATTTCGAATGGGACCTGACAAACGAATGACACTGCTAGCGACCGCTGTGCCGACTCATCTGGTACGTCTTGCTCCCGTCGATGTGGTCATCGTCGTTTTTTATTTCTCGCTGGTTCTATCGATCGGTTGGTACTTAAAGGGACGCGCGAACACGGGCGAAGATTTCTTCATGGCCGGACGGGAGATGACGGCGTGGGTTGCTGGTCTAAGTTTTTTATCTGCCAATCTCGGCGCTCTCGAATTGATGGGCTGGGCCGGCTCTGCCTACCAATACGGCATTCTTGCGACGCATTGGTATTGGATCGGCGCGATCCCGGCCATGCTGTTCCTGGCGCTGGTCATGATGCCGTTCTATTACATTTCCAAAACCCACTCGGTGCCGGGATATTTGAAACTGCGTTTCGGCGAACCCGCCCGCGCCTTGTCTGCGATTTCGTTCGCCTTCATGACCGTGCTTATGAGCGGCGTGAACATGTTCGCCATGGCCAAAGTCATGCAGATCGTGCTGGGATGGGATATTAATTTCAGCATCTGGGTTTCATCCCTGACTGTTGCTATTTATGTGACGCTGGGCGGCCTGCGCTCGGCCATTTTTAATGAGGTGCTGCAATTTTTTCTTATCTGGGCAGGCGCTCTGCTGATTCCGATCCTCGGACTCTACGAAGCCGGGGGGTGGACCAACCTCAAGTTGCAGATCGCGCAGAGAGCATCGGCACAGTACGTACACTTGTGGTCTGGATTGGGTTCATTCACCACGAATCCGATGGGGATCCATTGGACCGGCATTGTCTTCGGCCTCGCTGCGATTATTTCAATGGGCTACTGGACGACAGATTTTCTGGTCGTGCAGCGCATCCTGGCCGCGAAGGACATTCGCAGTGCGGAGATGGCTCCCGTCATCGGCGCTGGGTTCAAGATGTTCGTGCCGATCATCGTGATTTTGCCGGGACTGCTCGGCTTGGCCGTGTTGCCCGAGAAGTTGGTTCCGGAGTCGGTCGCTGCGATCACTGGAGGCCACAGCTACAACGACGTTCTGCCGCTGATGCTGGCGCGTTATTGTGGCCCCGGGTTGCTCGGCCTCGGAGTTACGGCACTAATTGCGGGATTCATGTCAGGCATGGCGGGAAATGTCAGCGCCTTCACCACGGTATGGACCTACGACATTTACCGTCCGCTGATTAATAGCAAAGGCAGCGACCACCACTATGTGAACATGGGCCGCTGGACGACGATTATCGGCGTGTTGATCAGCGTGGGCACAGCTTATCTGGTGATGCAGTTCGCCAGCATCATGGATTACGTGCAGGCGCTGTTCAGCTTCTTCATCGCTCCGCTGTTTGGCACGGTTGTCCTTGGGATGCTATGGAAACGAGCGACCGGGCCCGCCGGATTCTGGGGATTGCTCTGCGGCACGCTGTCCTCTATCAGCATGTGGACGTGGGTCAAGGTCGATCCTTCCGCGCTGCGTTATGTGGCGCTCTCGCCCCACGCGAAAGCGCTTGCCCAGGATATGTATCAAGCACTTTGGTCTTTTCTGGTGTGCGTAACTGTGACCGTGCTGGTGAGTCTGGCGACCAAACCAATTCCTGACGGCCAATTGACGGGACTGGTTTACGGCCTGACGGAAGTTCCCTCTGTCGGAGACGTTCCTTTCTACCAGAAGCCGCTCTTCTGGGCAGCCGTGGTGACAGTTGTTTTTATCGCATTGAACATTATTTTCTGGTAAGCGGAGAGAGCAGGATGATCTCGATTTGGTTTTTTATTGGCATTTCGCTGGCGGTGAATGGCGCGCTGATTCTCGGCGAGGGAATTTATCAGCTCATCCGTCCCCCTGCGAATCCGGGAGTGGTGCTCTTCAACCTGCACGCGAATGTGTGGTGGGGAGCGGTGCTGTTGGTGTTCGGTCTCGTCTATTGCGTCCGGTTCGCCCCGAAGCATCGACACTGAACGTCGCCGTTCATTGCGGCAGCGGAGGCGGCGTAGCAATCTTGGACGCTAGCGAATCGTCGGAGTCCTGATGCAGTTCACGAACTTTGGCAAACTCCTTTTGCGATTCAGCAGTCCTTCCCATCGCCTTGTAGACGCGGGCTAGATGATAGTGTGGATCAGGCTGGCTGGGATCCAGTTCGACAGCGCGCCGCAGCGCGGCTACGGCATCTTGGTACTGGCCCTTCTGGCTAAGCACAGCGCCCAAGTCAATATAGGCGATGTCAATATCGTTCTTCATCGCAACCGCCTTCCGAAGCAACGCGAGAGCCTCGTCGGAATTGTTTTCCTGCATCGCAATGTCGCCCATGTTGGTCGCTCCTTCGACAGCGGTGGATTTGGACCTTGAATCCTTACCGTTAACGTTAACGTTAACGTTGATCGGAAATGGAATTTACCCCTGCTGTCCTCCGTTGTCAAGGAAAATTTGAATGTGATGTAGCGATTTGACAAATGGAGCGATCCGGACATTGGTTTCAGAAAACCATAGTTCCCGGAGCTGGGCTCTGGATAAAACCAAAATCGCTTTTCTCGCCGATCGTGCGACGAAGGCAGAGGCGATTTTCGCTGGTTTGTGTAGTTACTCGTGAGACAGGACTTGACTGCGGAAGACTGAATCGTTCAGAGTCACGGGAGAGATTCGGATCTCCCGGAACAGCTGCAAATTCGACGACATCACGACCCCGGGACTCAGGTGAATGGTCGGGGGGCAAGCGACTCCGCTGGTCAAATGGTCGGCCATGAGGCGCACCGCAATTTGCCCCTGCCGATACGGCTGCTGGTAAATCGAGGCCGAGATCGTTCCTTTCTTGAAGTAAGGGGCCATTTCCGCAAAGAGATCCGTTGTGATTAGCTTCACCTTCCCTGCCAGTTGCCGCGCGCCCAAGGCACGACAGACCGGAAGACAGTTGACCGTGTTCACGTATAGTCCCGCGAGAGCAGGTTCGCGACCGAGCAGGTCGAAAGTCTTTTGAAAACTCTCGTCCTCGTCCTCATGCCCCTCGATAATGCTGACAATCTCTCCGCCCGGACAATGCCGCGGGAACGCATCTGAGAAACCATCCGTCTTCTTGCGGTGATCCAAGGCGGTCAACATACCCGCTACCACTGCGACCTTGGAGTTGGGCGCGACAAACTTGCCCATCAATTCACCGGCAAGATGCCCATTCAGCCACGGCTCGACACAGACGATACTGGATCGGCGACTCTGCGGGGCGTCGGTGGAAACGCAAACGACGCGAACCCCCTTTTCCTCCGCCTCATCGATCAGAGGCGACAAACCTTTGGGATTTCCGGCGGCGACGACGATTCCGTTCACGCCTGCTTTTAGGAGTTCTTTCAACGCTTTGGTGTCATCTTCGCCCAATGCGCGCACCGGCCGATACTCAAACTGGACGCCCAGCTGCGCCAGCCGACGGCCTTCGTCGAGCACGCCGCCCCACATCTGATCATAGAAAAAATGAATTTCGCGGGGCAGGCACACACCAATCCGCGCACCGGCCTTGGAAGAGGACAAGGCGCGTGCCGCCAGGTTTGGTGTGTAACCGATCTGTCGTGCGATCTGGAGAATCCGCTGCCGGGTTGATTCATTGATCCCGTTGCGCCCGTGCAACGCGCGGTCAACGGTGCCAATCGAGACATTCGCCAGCTCTGCGATCCGGTGAATTCCGCCTCTCTCCTTCTTCATCCCCCGGGCACTCCTTCCCTGCCGAATCCACAATTACCCGAATACATCTTACGCTCTGTCGTGCTCGCTGAGCATCAGCTCGCCTGTGAGGCATTTTTTTCGTGTACGTTGACGGTGCTATACTCAAGCGCTTTTTTAAATTACACGCGAATCGCTGCTACGGAGCCAAAATTCTATGGTCGATAATGTTCGAATCTTTTTCGTTCGCGCTGTCGTTGTTCCGTTTGTCCTCATTTGTGTTTCCCTGGCACAGAATGCGGTGGCCATTGGCACCGAAGCCCGCGCAAAACACAACCAGGCAGTTCGCGCCGGCCGGCGCGACATCATGGAGGGTTTGGACTTCTGGTCGCCGAACATCAATATCTTCCGCGATCCGCGCTGGGGGCGTGGCCAGGAAACCTACGGCGAAGATCCCTTCCTTACTGGACGCATGGGCGTGGCTTTTGTCAGCGGACTCCAGTGGGATGATCCGAAATATCTTCGCGTGATTTCAACGCCGAAACATTTCGTGGTTCATAGTGGCCCGGAACCATCGCGACACTCGATTAACATCGAAGTCACGAAGCACGATATGGAGGACACTTATTTGCCCGCCTTTCGCGCCGCCGTGATCGAGGGCCAGGAAGAGTCGGTAATGTGCGCTTACAACCGAGTTAACGGCGAACCGGCTTGCGCCAACAAGTTTCTGCTCGAGGATCAACTGCGACGAGCCTGGATGTTCAACGGATATGTCGTTTCCGACTGCGACGCGATTGTTGACATCTTCAGCGGACATCACTTTACCAAAAGCTTGGCTGAAGCCGCCGCAGTTTCGATGAATACAGGCATGGACAATGAATGCGCGGACTTCTTCACCGAAGCCACCGACAACTCGGACTATGTGAAATATCTAGATGCCGTTAAGCAGGGTCTTCTCAGAGAAACGGATATTGATGTTGCGCTGAGACGCTTGTTTACAGCACGCTTCCGATTGGGATTGTTCGATCCTCCTGCGATGGTTCCCTATGCGCAGACGCCGGCGTCGGAGATCGATAGCGACGCGCACCGGGCGCTTGCACTGAAGACAGCACGGGAGTCGATCGTGCTGCTGAAAAACGACGGTGCTCTTCCGTTGAAACCAGACGTGAAAAAGATCGCAGTGGTTGGGCCGCTTGCTGACTCCGCTCGCGTCCTGCATGGCAACTACAGTGGCACAGCCTCGCGGGCGACCACTGCATTGGAGGGGATTCGCAATCAGTTTACCGGCGCGCAGATCACCTACTCACCGGGAAAGAATTTTTTGCCACAGCAGAGCGTGATTCCCACGTCAGTGCTTTCGGCCAGCGACGGACAGCCGGGCTTGAAGGGAGACTACTTCTCCGGCAACAAATTTAAAAACGCGCCTACGGTGGTTCGCATCGACAAGAGGGTTGATCTGCAACTTTTCCATCCTGATCCGACTGCACTTGCGCCGCCCGCAGGCATGAAGGATTTTTCGGTGCGCTGGACTGGTTTTCTGACGCCCGATCAGTCGGGAGCGTACCAGGTCGGTCTCGCCGGCTCGATGAACCAGCTTTGGATCGATGGGCAATTGGTTGTAGATGACCTGAAACTGCACGATCCCAACCCCATAACCAAAACGCTTCAACTCAAAAAGGGGCATCGCTACGCAGTGAAAGTGGAGTATGCTCGCGGAGGTTTTGGCACCAAGTTGGTGTGGCTCAAACTCATTGCTGATCCGATTGCAGAAGCTGTGGCTGCGGCGCATCAGGCGGACGTCGTCGTCGCAGTCGTCGGCATCACTTCCCAACTTGAAGGCGAAGAGATGCAAGTGGATGTGCCCGGCTTCAAAGGAGGAGACCGCACCAGCCTCGATCTTCCCAAGGAGGAAGAGGATCTCCTTGAAGCGATGAAGCGAACCGGCAAGTCGCTTGTTGTGGTCCTCATGAATGGCAGCGCACTCTCGGTGAATTGGGCAAATGAACACGCCGACGCTATTCTCGATGCTTGGTATTCGGGAGAGGAAGGTGGTACGGCTATCGCGCAGACGCTCGCGGGCGTGAACAATCCGGGAGGCCGGCTGCCGGTAACGTTTTACAAGAGTGTCGAGCAGTTGCCCGCATTTGAAAACTACGCGATGAAGAACCGTACGTACCGCTATTTTTGACGGCCAGCCTCTTTATCCCTTCGGTTACGGACTCAGTTATTCAAATTTTGAGTACAGCAATTTGCAACTCTCGACCGCTGAAGTGAACGCAGGCGATTCGCTCAACGTGGGAGTGGATGTGAAGAACACAGGTCGAAAGGAAGGCGACGAAGTGGTACAGCTTTACCTGAGTTTCCCGCAAATGGAGGGTGCACCGCTTCGCGCCCTCCGTGGATTTACTCGCATCCATCTTGGGCCCGGCGCAACGCAGCACGTGAATTTAGCAATGAGTCCGCGCGACTTGAGCGTGGTAAATGTGGCGGGAGATCGACTTGTGGTTGCGGGCACGTACCGTGTCAATGTGGGCGGGGGACAACCGGGAACGACGGCGCCCAGCGTGAAGTCTCAATTTTCCGTCCGAGGCGGACAAAGACTGCGGAGTGAAACGTGCGAGGGTTATTGTTAACGCCGCTGAAAGTTCCACAACACTTGAGATCGTGGAATTCAAAACTTAACGTTCAAGTAAGAGCCCGGGGGCCGGCGTTCGCAATTGCCATTCTGCTATTGTCGCCGGCTTTGCACGCCCAGAGCCTCGGTCCTTCCGCCGGCAGTCCCGTTCGGTTTGAGTACCAGGCGATTGCCTTTGAACTCGACAGTTGCGAGACGCCCGAGCGCCACGCGCCTGAAACCATGGCTGGAGGCGTAGCCGTTTTTGATTACAAGAACGACGGCAAGCTGGACATTTTTTTCACCAACGGCGCCGACATCAAGACGCTGCGCAAATCGTCTCCAAAGTACTCCAACCATCTTTTCGAAAACGACGGCAAGGGGCATTTCACGGATGTTACCGACAAGGCGGGCCTCGCCGGCAGTGGATACGACATCGGCGTCGCAGTCGCCGACTATGACAACGACGGTTATGAAGACATCTTTGTCGCCGGGGTTTACAAAAACACGCTGTATCACAACAACGGAAACGGCACTTTCACCGATGTTACGGCCAAAGCCGGACTCAATCCCGACAATGAATATGGACCGCTCTGGTCAGTCGGGGCGGTCTGGGTGGATTTGAATAATGACGGCCTGCTGGATCTTCTCGTCATCAATTACATGAAGTGGGATATCGAACACGAACCATCGTGTCCGATAGACGGGCACGCTGATTATTGTCACCCCAAGATGTACAAGCCAACTCCGAACCAGCTTTTTCTCAATAACGGGGACGGCACATTCCGGGATGCATCGGCGGAATGGGGTCTGCGCGCACATCCGGGGAAAGGCATGGCGGGCGTGACTGCTGACTTCGATCTCGACGGCAAGATGGACATTTTTGTCGCGAATGACAAATCCTTCAATTGGTTTTTTCGAAACCAGGGCGACACATTTGCAGAAATCGGTTTCGACGTTGACGTCGCTTTCCGCGAAGATGGCGTGTTCATCTCCGGCATGGGCGCCGATTTCCGCGACCTCGATAATGATGGTTATCCCGACCTTGTGCTCGTCGCCTTAGACAACGAAACATTTCCTATCTACCGCAATACCGGGAAAGGAAGCTTCGTTGAAGTGACCGGGAGAAGCGGCATGACTTTGCAGAGCCTGAAAATGGCTGGGTATTCTCCCACGATCGCGGATTTTGACAACGATGGATGGAAGGACATTTTTGTTTCGCGCGGACACGTTCAGTCTCTCCCATCCGCAAACAGAACTGCCATCGAGCAGCCGAACACCGTCTTTCGCAATCTGGGTGGCATGAAGTTTGCCGCGTTGACCTCTGAGGCCGGACTGACGGCGCGCCCTCCGGCACGACACCGGGGTTCGGCAATCGGTGATCCGAACGGGGATGGACGTATAGACGTGGTAGTCACTGCGCTCAAAGCTCCAGCTGAAATCTGGATGAACCAAAGTCCAGGCAACAACCATTGGCTGGAACTAAAACTCGAGGGAACAAAAAGCAACCGCGACGGGATCGGAGCACGCATAAAAGTCGTCACCAAAAGCGGCGTCCAATATGATCACATGTCCACAGCTGCGGGCTACGCGTCGTCCAGCGCCGGCCCTGTGCACTTCGGACTTGGACCGAATGCTTCCGCCGATTTGATCGAAATCCGATGGCCATCAGGGATCATCCAGCAACTGCACGACGTGGCTGCCGACCGCATCCTGAGAGTCAAAGAGCCAACCTCATCCTCAAAGTAACGGCCTCGTCGGTCACCTCGGCGCCGATTAGTTACTTTTCAGTAGGGGCTCACTTTCGCTAGATCCTTCCACGAGATCAATATGAACCCTTGATCCCGCAGAAACTCCCGGAAGTCCTGGCTTCGTACCATGTCGAAATCGTTTTGCCGCCACTCCGCGCCCCAGTCAGGAAAATCTGAGGTTGCTCCCCGTATCTCATCATTGTCGTATGCCAGGTGAACTATGAGTTCATAAGTCCCTGGGGGCAACGGGGCGAGCATCTTCTTGTACGTGTCCATCCATTGGGACTTCGGCACTCCTGGACTAATCTGAATGTGGCGATCTAAAAGAGCCACGCCGGGCGCGACCTGTAAGCCATGGAGGTCTTGATCTCGTTCCAAAAGCAACGGCAATTTGTAATCCCGTCCCAAGTTCAGATACACGTTGAGCAGATCTGCCGTGCTAAAGAGCGTCTCCATGTGCGCGTCAAGATGGCTTACGTGAATGCCAGCCGCTTGCGCCTTATCGATCTGGGCGCGGGTCTCAACGCTAACGTCCTCCATCTTGGCATGGGACTCAACGAACTCAGTCGTCTGACGTAAGTAGCCGTCTTCATCCAAAAGACTGGAAGCTCTTGCTTGCGGCGACACTGAACCCCAGCGATAAGTGGCCCACTCGGAATTCAGAGCCAGGTGCACTCCGAGATCGGCATCGGGATGTGCCTTCGCCCAGTGAGCTACTTCCGGAAACCACGGGCAGGGCACGAGAATACTTGCGGAGGTAGCCCAATGTTGTTCGAGCGCTTCCATGATGGCCCGATCGACCGTATGCATCATGCCGAAATCGTCCGCATGGATGATCAGCAGCCGCGAATTCGCAGGATACCCAAGACTCTCAGCAACAGTTTTTGATTTAGCGGATGGACCGTTCTGAGCGAAAGAGCACGAAGATATCAGGATGGACGCCAGCAGGACCAGTGTCTTCTTCAACATTTATGGTTCCCCTACCGCGGTCGGTGCAGGTTAGGACACGCATGGAAGAAGCGTAAGCGCAATCATTGCGCTGCGTACTCAGAGGCAAAACAGGTTAGCCCTTCCGAGAAATCCGCGCCCATTTCAGTGTCAGTACATCCCTCGCGTCAAGCCTTCTTCGTCTTCGCGGGAGGAACCAGCGCTACGGCGGCCTCGCCGGTTAGCAGGAGGAAAGTGAACGTCTCCTGCAGATACAAGCGGACGGCGGCATCGGTATGGCTGAGATAACCGATGGAGACGTCCTGGCCGATGTGAAGATCGAAATCTCCACCGCGCGTGGTCAACACGAAAGCGCCGGCAATGGCGGGAGCCCAGATAATTTGATCCTTGACCAACCGCTTAACGTGTTCCAATACCGGGTATCCGTGATCGCTGGTCTCGGCAAGTGCGGTGTAGGCGTCGGCCCCGAGCAGCACGGAGTAGGGGCCGTTGACGCCGACCAGACGCAACCGGCTCAAGGCTTGGGCGATGGCTTCCGGATACTGGCGCACGTCTGAAGGGAGCGTCATGATCGGATTGCTGGTGTCTTGACGGATGCCCCCGATGCCGGCGGCGGCGTAGCCTTCGAATATGGCGGCGTCCTCGGCAAAGGCAATCTGTCGCGCAGCGTCCTTCGCCGGTTGCCAGTCGGAATCGTTCGCGCCACGATCGACGTCGTCGATGGACTGGCGATCCAGTTCGAACGGAACACGCAGCTCGACCAGCGCCTTCGCTTCGCGCTGCCTCGCGATGATGCCTTTCCCCGGGGCGGTGATGGTCTGCAGGTGACCGGTGCCAACTGCGGAGAGGCCGGCGCCGCTTGGACCGTGCACGTCGACGACGCGCCGTCCGGCAAGGTAGCGCCTAAGCGTGCGCGACGTTTCCTCTTCGATCTGAGCCCATGCGGAATCGGAAATAGGGGCGAGCTCGCGATGGAGATTATTCACGTTTGTCTCCTTTAAGGGAACCGATGCCGAGTGAACCGTCGCGCACCGATGAAATGGATGGAGAGGATGCGGGTGACGCTGAGGGCTCCGCAATGACCGGCCGGTCTGTGTTCGTTTGATCTTCGGTCACATTCTCCAGAAACGTCGCCGACGGCACGAAGAACAAATTTCCAGTTACAGCGCGGCTGAAATCAAGTATCCGGTCGTAGTTGCCGGGTGGACGGCCGACAAACATGTTCTCGATCATCAGCTCAATCGTGCGTGGCGAACGGCTGTAGCCGATGAAATAGGTGCCAAATTCACCTTCCGAAGGCCGGCCGAAAGGCATGTTGTCGCGCAGGATCTTGATTTCTTTCCCGTTCTCCACGATCGTAGTGAGCGCGTTGTGCGCTGAAGTTGGTTTCACGGAATCATCCAATTCGATGTCGGAAAGCTTGGTGCGCCCGATGACGCGTTCCTGTGCTTCAGTGGACAGTGCATTCCAAGCGTCCAGATCGTGGAGATATTTCTGCACAATGACGTAGCTGCCACCGGCAAAGTTGGGGTCTTCGTCACCGATGAGGACGGCCTCGACCACTGCCGAGCCCCTCGGATTCTCCGTTCCGTCGACGAAACCTAAGAGATCGCGGTCGTCGAAGTAACGGAAGCCCTGCACTTCATCCACCGCGCTAACGGCATTCTCGATACGCCCCATAATCTGCGTGGCCAATTCAAAACATAAATCCATGCGCTTGGCGCGGATATGAAACAAGACGTCTCCCGGCGTGGACACAGCGTGGCGCGCTCCAGAGCGAATCTCCCGGAAGGGATGCAGTTCCGCTGGTCGCGGGCCGCCGAAGAGGAGATCCCACGCATCGGACCCAAATCCCATGACGCAGGAAAGTCCTCCTTCGAGGTCACGAAATTCCACCGCGCGTAGCAGTGCGGCGAGGTCTCCGCACAATGAGCGCACGGTGTCGCGATTCTCAGAGCCAGGGTTGATCGTCACGGCCAGGAAGATCGCGGCGCGGGTAAGCGGCGCGTCTACCGGCTGCGCGAGGGCGGGCAATCTACTTGTCGTTTCGGGCGCGTTCATTGGATCGCGATGGAGATCGGTCTCCCATCAAGTGCTATCCATGAAAACACAACTGTAGCCTCACTCACAACCGGCCTCAACAATTTCGCGTGCTTTCCAACCGGAAATCACAGTCGTCAGCCGATCAGATCTCAGAGACAACAATTGTCAAGCCCTGACAATCGCCAAGAATCTGTCGCGAGTACATCCCCTTTTGTTGGGGAGGCGGTCAGTATGTTCGAGCTTGTGCGCCCGCGCTTGACCTTCGCGTTTGCAGGATGCGTCATGTTCATTTGCAATCTGCTCGTTGCCAATGTGAGCGGAAACAGGCCGCCTCGCCCGTGGTAGTGGGCGATTACGCCGGGGCGACGTTTCGACAGTTACAGGAGGCGTAAGTTTTCTGTCCGCAAGAACGAAGTTGCCAGCTGCCTGGATCCCTTGGTGTTTGCCGACTACATGTCCCATTGCAAACATGACAGTGTAAACTTCCGGCAACGGGTTGCTCGTTCTGTTGAAGCGGGCGACGTAGGCAGTAGCTCGCAGGCTCCTCTGAGATTGGCGGTGCCCGTGTTCGCAAGGTGATGGAGAGCAAATGGAACGGACAATCCTATCTGTGGTCGGGTGCTTGATGTTATGCGCCTCGGTAGTTCCTCAGGAGCAGCAGCGGGAATTAAGGGGCGGTGGCCACTTGCTCGGCGAGACCGCCGGGCAGTTCTTCTCCGAAGGATTCGTTGTCGATATGCTACGAGCGTGCCAGGAAAAAGACTGGAAAAGTGTAAACCGGTTGTCCAAGAACGCGGGCAATGCGTCTAAAGCCAACGCAAAGGATTATTGTGCGAAAGAGATGCTCTCCAAGGAACAAGCAATGAGCGGGACGCGTCTGGAATACGATGGCCGCGGTGACGAGGAGACTATGAGAGCAGATACGTTCACTTTCGACGGCGGCCATCTGGTTACGATAGACATGGTCTACCTTGCCCCGGGCGCGAACATTCAAGGATATCGTCCGAAGACCTTTGGCGAGCTCTTCGCCGGATTGCGGGAAGCCTACGGAGCGCCGTCGAAAAGCTACAGCGAACCCGTGGTAAATATTTATGGCGTAAAGTACGACGCGCATCGCGCCGTATGGATGGGCAATGAGAACGTAATCAGCATCATCGAACAGCCGGGCGAAGGCGGCCGGACGGAAATAATCGCGGAAACACTTGCGGAGTTCAATCGCTCCGCACAAGCGCCGAAGACCGCGAATCCTCTGCAATGACTGAAGATCTCCTCTTCACTGGTTACGGGGCAGACTGGAAGTTATGTCCTTGTTGTAAAGTGGGTTTGCCCAACGAAGTGATCGATTGTTGATGTAACACGCCATAGCACTCAAAACCCCAAAAAATCCTGTTTGCCTTTTTTTTTCGCCGGAAAAATCCCCGTCTCACTCTTTTCGTGAGGGAATCTCTCCCGAAATCGCGCTTTAGAAGTGAGCAGTAGAAACACCCAATTCAAACCAACTTAAAAGGAGACTTACCTTGAAATGCACGAAAAGCTTCGCTCTTATCGCCTCCATCCTGCTGTGCCTTGCCGCTTTCGCATCGTCCAGCTTCGCCGCTAATCCTCTGGTCAACCCTCGCGGCTTAGCCGTCGATGCCAAGGGCAACCTCTGGGTCGCCAATAAACAAGGCGGAAATGCCGGAATCGGCAATATTCTGGCCTTCGGTCCCGCATATAAGCAATTGACAAGCCGCACCATTGTTAATGCCATCCTCGATCCCACGGGTGTCGCCTTTGATTCTCAGGGCAACCTTTGGGTCGCCAACTCTTACTCCTACCAAACCGGAAATGGATACATCGCCGAATTCACCAACGGTGTGTTCAACTCAGTCGCTACGATCACAAATGGTGTCGTTCAACCCAGCGCACTGACGATTGACGGGCTCGACAACATCTGGGTCCTGAATGCCAACAATAACGCTCCGAATATTACCGTCTATGCCTCGACGACGGCCTACAGCACGCCAGCCACGCTGGTACAAACCATTACGCCGGCGCCGCCGGTCAATGGAATCACGGTTGCGCAAGCAAACGTTCTTTCCTTTGGAAGCAATGGCAATATCTACGTGACGCCGGCGGTTCCAGCTTTGATCAGCGGTGCCGTGGATACTAACTCTTATCCAGCTTATGACGGCGTTGCGTTGACCACCGCCGCGGGCATCGAATACGTGGCCACCGCTGATGGCAGCGTATACGCCGTAATTAACGCGAGCCCAACGAAGCTCTTCCAGGTGTCGTTCACTCCCGCCGGCATTGCCGTCGACAACGTCCGCGGACGCGTCTACCTCTCCAGCGGGTCCGGCAATTCCATCGCTGTCTACAGCAAGACGGGAAACCTGTTGCACACCATCAACTAGCAATCGGTTCTTGACGTGGCCGTGTTTTTCACAAATGGCGGACAGGCAATACCTGTCCGCCGTTTTGTATCCGGGCACGGTGCGGCTCGCGGTTAGGGGTTAGTGCACGGAGAGCCTCCGCAGCTTGCGAAAAGCTGGCCGCGGATCTTTCTGGAGATCGGCCTGGCTCGCTTTGAGCAACTGTTGTCCTTCAGCCGTGCGACCGAGTGCGACCAGGCAGGTCCCGAGCGTACTCTGCGCCTCCGCAACCTGCCAGGGGAACAACGGAAATAGTGCGGACTGCGCGGACGCGAGGGCCTCGCGTAGCAGCGGTTCGGCCTCCGCTGCTTTGCCTTCGGCCGTGAGCACGTCTCCCAAACGCACCTCAGCGGAGATGACATTCGGATGTCCGGCCAAAGACTCTTTCTCGCGAAGGGCCAGAGCCTGACGCAACAACGGTTCCGCACTCGCCGCATCGCCTTGGAAGGTTCTTGCATTGGCAAGATCGATGAGCGCAGCCACTGCCTGAGGATTTTTGTCACCGCCCAGCTTGTGCGCGATGTCGAGTACCTGGCGCGCGTATGTCTCGGCGCCCGCGTAATCCCCGCGGTCGAATTGCAATACTCCCAAACTGGCCGTCGCCCGGGCGGTCAACCAGTCTGCCTGTCCGTTGGCCTTGACGATGGTTTCGAGTGCCTGTTTGAATGCTTTTTCCGCTCCCTCGTAGTCGCCTTTTTCCTGCAATAAGCGTCCCCAATTATTGAGCGCAAGTCCGAACAACGGACTCTTTTCGCCGACTGTGCTTCGTCTAATTTCCATGCTCTCCCGAAACAAAGGCTCCGCCCCTTGCCAGTCACCTTTCAACAGCAACAAATTTCCCAGATTATTCAACGGATACGCGAGATCGGGATGATTGTTGCCGAGAATCTTGCGTTGCACCTCGAGAACCCGGCGTTCGGTTGCCTCCGCTCCCGTGAGATCGCCCGCATCGATCAATGCGCCGCCCAGGTTGTGCAGACTAAGGGCATACTCCGCGTTATCCGTTCCCACGTGCTGCCGGTAATACTCAACTTGCTCGCGCAGCAACTGCAGAGCCTCCGGGTAATCGCCTTTGCGCTTCAGCAACAGAGCCAGGTATTGTCGCGAAATGGAATCGCTGTTGAGTTCTCTGTCCAGAGCTACAGCCCTGCGCAACAAGGGCTCGGCATCGGCATCCCGATTCTCCAAATAAAGGCATTCGCCGAGCTGAGAAAGACTCTCGGCGACGGCAGGATTATGTTCGCCGAGATTCCGCTCGCGAATTGCGAGCGACTTCCGGTAAAACGGTTCCGCCTTCTTGTACTGGCCCTGCTGCCGGATCGCCACCGCGAGCTTAAACAGAGTGTCGGCGACATCCGTGTTCCCGTCACCCAGCGTTTTACTTCGTAGCGCGTAGGCGCGTTCCAGCAAAAGTTCGGCTTGGTCGTACACTCCCAGCGTGGAATAAGCCTGACCGATGGTGTCCAGCAGTGTGCCCTGCAATTCAGGATCGTCGGCCAGTTCGCGGTCCACGCGTTTGACGCCCTGGTCAAGCAACTCGCGCGGCGTGATCGCCTGTCCATGAGTCCGATCCGGCGTGGCCGCTTCAAAAATGCCTTTAAGAAATTGCGACTCTCGTTGGGCAGCCAGTCGTTCTCTGTTAGCACGCTTCGCCAGTAATCCCATGCCAATGCTGAAACCAATCAACGCAAGCGTGACAACGACCGCGGCTGCGACGGCTGCTTTATGCCGGCGGACGAACTTTCCGGAGCGGTATTTCCAGGTGTCGGTGCGAGCATGGACCGGATACCCGGCGAGATACGCTTTCACATCGCCAGCGAGCGCGGATACGGAAACATACCGACGCGCCGGCTCCTTGCGCATCGCCATCAGCACAATGTTGTCCAGATCGCCGCTGACGGTTCGGGCCGCGTCGGGCGGAGCAAGGTCAGGATTCGCCGCGCTCACCACGCTCGGCGGTTGCGGATCCTGCTCGCAGATGATCCTTGCCATCTCGAAAGGACTGGTCGTGTCCAACTTGAAAGGCCGCTTGCCGGCCAGCAGTTCATAGAGCAACACACCCAATGCATAGACGTCCGTGGAAGTCGTGACTTGATCCCCGCGCACCTGCTCGGGGCTGGCGTACTCAGGTGTCATCATCCGTTCGGTGGTCCGCGTCTGCGCGATTTGTCCGGCCTCGGGGTCAAGTAGCTTGGCGATGCCGAAGTCCAACAGCTTGGGAACGCCTTCCGCCGTAACCAGAATGTTGGCAGGCTTGATGTCACGATGAATTACAAGATTCTTGTGCGCGTACTCGACGGCCTCGCACACCGCGCAAAACAGATGCAACCGTTGTTCCGTCCCGAGCTGATTGGTCCTGCAATAATCGTCGACCCGAATGCCGTTCACGTACTCCATCACCAGATACGGCAAGCCATCGTCGGTGATTCCGCCGTCCAGAAGACGCGCGATGCCGGGGTGATCGAGGTTCGCCAGAATCTGCCGCTCGCTGCGGAAGCGCAGCAGCATCGCCGGGTTTTGTCCGAGCCCGCCTTGCACGGTCTTAATGGCGACTTCTTTGCGATAAAGATCGTCGGCGCGGGCAGCTAGATAAACTTTCCCCATTCCGCCTTCGCCCAGCAGCCGCAACAACTGGTAAGCGCCGATGCGCTTTCCGGAAAGCTCTTCCCTTGCGGCGATCTGTTGCGCCGCGTCCAGCACGGGTTTGCGGAGGAAACCCATGGTCTGGCCCTCCATCTGAAGCAGGGATTCCACTTCTTTTCGCAACCCGGCATCGTCGTGACATGCCTGGTCAAGGAAGGTGGTCCGGCTGTTCGGATCCAGTTCGAGAGCCGCATAGAAAAGGTACTCGATGCGCACCCACCGATCGGATCGTGGAGACGTTGCCATCCTTGTGCGCTCCTAGGCTGAGTCTTGGGTGAGTTCGCGGCGCAACCAGGCTTTGGCCATTTTCAACTCGCGGTGTACCGTGGCCGGAGAGATTTTGAGGGCGACCGCGGCTTCGTCATAAGTGAGCCCACCGAAGGATAGCAGTTCGACGATCTCGCTCTTCCGCCGATCATGCGCCGCGAGCCGCTGCAGGGCCTCGTCAAGCGCCACGATTTCACCGGCAGTTTGCGGTCCGATCACGACGGCTTCGTCGAGCGAAATTGTTTCTGCGCCGCCACCGCGTTTCTGCCGGTGATGCACTCTTGCGTGGTCGACCAGGATGCGACGCAACAGGCGGGCAGAGACTGCAAAGAAGTGAACTCGACCCTGCCATGCGATGTCCGCATCCACCAGCCGTAGATAGGCCTCGTGGACCAGCGCAGTGGCGCGCAGCGTGTGATCAGGACGCTCGTCATTCAAACATATGGACGCCAGCTTGCGAAGTTGCTGGTAAACCAGCGGCATAAGTTCGTCAATCGCCGCTTTGTTCCCGCTGCTCCACTCCTTTAGGAGGCTCGTGACCAACTGCCGCTCCGAAGGACTTTCCCTCATTTGCACCCCAAGCTGTCCCGTTCCCCAACTGCGTTTTCAGAGGCAACCTGAAAGTGTGCAGTGTCATTGAAGAATCAATGTGGAGAATGCGGACCGCCATTCCGCCCGTCGAGCAAGTAAGAATCGCCCGCCAGACCTATCATTCCGAGCGTGGATTATAACGCAGAGAAACCCAAACAGTAATCGAGACCCTGACCAGCCACGAGTGTGGCAGGAGGGGAGATGAGGAAGTACGAGGAAATCCCGCTTTTCAACGGAGAAACGCCTCGATCGCATCAATTCGACGCAAGAGCTTTAGCGCCGCAGGCCCGAGCACGCGCCAGCAATAGCTCAACCTCGCGTGAATTGCGCGTCATGGACGCAGCGCGTTCGAACTCAATCTGAGCTTCCGCATTGCGATTCAGTTTTTGCAGAAGATCGCCGCGAACGCTTGGCAAAAGATGATACTGCCCGAGCGAGCGCTCCGTCACTAGAGCGTCGACAAGTTCCAGTCCAGCCGCAGGCCCAAAAGCCATGGCGACCGCCACGGCGCGGTTCAACTCCACAACCGGAGACGGCGTAACTTTCGCCAGAGTGCCATAGAGATCGACAATCCGGCGCCAATCGGTTTCTTCCGGCGTGCTGGCTCGCGCGTGGCAGGCGGCGATTTCTGCCTGCAACATGTACGGTCCGGGTGCTGTGCGAAGTTCCTGCGCGCGTTGCAAAGCGGCTAGGCCGCGATGGATCAGAAGCTGATCCCACTGCGCGCGACTCTGATCGAGCAGTAAAACCGGCTCGCCTGTCGGACCCACTCGGGCTTTCGAACGCGACGCCTGAATTTCCATGAGCCCGACAAGGCCGTGAACTTCCGCCTCACCGGGAGCCAACTCGGCCACAATTCGGCCCAACCGAAGTGCTTCGTCGCAGGGAGCGGGTCGCATCCAGTCGTCTCCCGCAGTGGCGGAGTAGCCTTCGTTAAATATGAGATAGATCACTTCCAACACGGACGACAATCTTCCGGCCAACTCCGCGCCGCGCGGAACTTCGTAGGGAACATGCTTTTCCGCCAGCGTGCGTTTTGATCGCACGATGCGTTGCGCGATCGTCGCCTCGGGAGCGAGAAATGCTCTTGCGATTTCCGTGGTGGTCAGGCCGCCGAGCAATCGAAGGGTAAGAGCAATGCGGCCTTCCGCGGGCAGCACCGGATGACACGCCGTGAACACCAGGCGCAGAAGATCGTCTCCAATGTTGTCGTCGAGAGCGGAATCGAAATCCGGCACAGCCATTTCTCTCTCTTCGAACTCGCGGCCGAGTACTTCGTGTTTCTGCTTTACGCGGGCGTTTCGGCGGAAGTGGTCGATGGCGCGATTCTTCGCCGCAGCCATGAGCCACGCGCCGGGGTTTTGCGGGACGCCCGATGCTGGCCACTGCTCGAGCGCCGCCACCAGAGCGTCCTGCGCCAAATCTTCGGCTAAGTCGATGTCGCGTACGATTCTCGTCAGGCTGGCGATCAGCCTCGGAGATTCCATTCTCCAGACTGCGTCGATCCTTCGATGGAGATCGGTAGTCGTCACTTCTACCGATCACATCATCTTTGCATCCGATGCGCAAGCGGAAGCGGAAGCGCGTGCCGGACGTGGTGCAGTTTGATTGTTATCCTGAACAAGCGTTCTTCGCGTGGTGATGGATCTGGTCGACCCGCGACCGCTTCCCTATCAAAGCGCACTACTACCCGCGTCCGGTTACTCAAGCCGGCCACGGCTTCCAGCCTGCACTGCGGAAGTCGCCGTTAGCGTTGTAGGTTAACCCCGAAAGCTAACCTTGATGGTTAGCCGCGGATGTTAGCTCACTGGCGCTTCTGGCACAGTCTCCGGGATCCAGCATGGCGCGGACCTCAGTTTCGCCCTCCCATTCGGGCCAATACTTTTTGTGCAACTCCATAAAGCTGACCGCGCTTTCGATTGCTTCCTGCTTCGACGCCAGTTCCAACTGAGCGTAGCCGCCGATGATTTCCTTGGCCTCAGTGAACGGACCGTCGATCACCGTGATTTTTCCTCCGGAAAGCTTGACTCGCGCACCTTGGTCGGTGGATCCAAGTCCGCCGTTGCCCAGCATCTTTCCGGATTTTGCGTCCTCTTCGGCCAGTATCATGATTGCGTCAATCAAAGCCTTCGGGGGTCTGCCCTGTTTTTCCGCATGTTTCACAATCATCATGTATCGCATGTCTGAATCTCCTTATTAACTTTGCAGTTTGAGATTGTCGTCCGGATCGATTTTCATCCACCCGATCGCGCTGTATCTATAAGTCGAACCAGAACGGTCGAAATCGACACTGAACGTAACTTTTTTACGAATCACTGCTGCTTGGCGTCAATCTGGGCCCGCAGGCGTCGCCCCCGCTTTTTCATCACAGGACTCAATTCGCCGCCGAAATCCTCCACCTCGAATACGTGCCGGATCTCGACTTCCGACTCCCCCTCACGCGGATTCGGGCAGCGCTTCACCCACTCAACCGCCTCTTCCATTGACCGGACCTGCCATATCATGAAGCCGGCGATGAGTTCCTTGCTCTCAGTGAACGGCCGTTGATCACGGTGCGCTTGTCCCCGGCAAATCGAACCCGCTTGCCCTTCGAACTCGCCTGCAGTCCGCCAAAGGCCAGCAGCACCCCCGCCTTCACCAGTTCCTCGTTGAACTTGCCCATATCCTCCAGCCCCTTTTGTTTCGGCATGACGCCGGCTTCAGATTCTTTCGTGGCCTCGCCGATTACGATGCTTCGCACTTGAAGTCTCCTTTGTGGCTCATTTTTCCGAGCCTCTACTCTAACGTCGAATGAATGAGGAGATAATCGATAAAGGTTTGTAAGTTTTGACTGGAGTGGCTTTTGTTTAACGAAGGTTTGTTCGGACTGTTAGCTGGAGGGGGCGGGTGTCGCGGGCTAATATGGCGGAGAGAGTGGGATTCGAACCCACGTTACCCTTTCGAGTAAACACGCTTTCCAAGCGTGCGCCTTCAGCCACTCGGCCATCTCTCCCGCGAAGAATCTGCCGCAGCCCTGCGCGTTGGTGGGAAGCTACTGCAGGAGTCTCTCGATCGGCAGCCGAAATATGCCGCGATCAAGTTCCCTTTGATTCTATGGCCCGAACCGCTGAAACCGCAAGGCGCAGACGTAGAAACTCATCTCGAAGAAATTGTCATCCTGAGAAAGCTGACGCTTCGCGAAAACAAAAGCTCCCACCAAGGATCTATGTAGGTGTCCGTCCGGAATGATGGGCAGCGGATCGCCGCGTCTCGTGCTCTCCGCTGGCTCTGTGGTAAATTTGAGTTTTCCCCATGAAAGATATTGCCTCTTGGGCTCTGAACGTCGCCGCACATCGCGGTGCTTCCTACGCGGACGCGCGCATCGCTGACGATCGCAGTCGCGTTCTCTCCACCAAGAATGGCAAAGTCGGCGGCGCTTCCGATTCCGAGTCATTCGGTGTCGGGATCCGCGTCATTGCTGACGGCGCCTGGGGATTTGCCGCATCTGACGATTTAAGCCGCGCTGCGGTGGAAGCCACAGCTGCGCGTGCCGTCGATATCGCCAAAGCGTCCTCGCGGGTGAAGCAGCGCGACATACAGCTTGCTCCCGAAAAAGCTGTTACCGCGGAGTGGACCACGCCATTCCAGATCGATCCTTTTACTACTTCGGTCGAGCAGAACATTGATCTACTGCTGAAGATCGACGCCGAACTGCGCTCGGTTGCGGGCGTGACGTTGGCTGAGACCAATATGAATTTCCGCCGCGAGGAACAATGGTTCATTTCTTCTCAAGACACGAACATTCATCAGACGAAATACACCACCGGGGTGGGCTACGCGGCTTATGCCTTTGCGGGAAGCGAGATTCAGAAGCGCTCATACCCCAATTCCTACGGCGGACAGTGGCAGAATAAAGGATACGAACTGATTGGCGAACTGAAGCTGTTGGAAAACGCCCGTCGCGTGGGCGAAGAAGCAGTCGCGCTGCTCAAAGCGGAGCAGTGTCCGGAGGGCGTGTTCGATATCATTCTGGACGGCTCGCAACTCGGACTCCAAATTCACGAATCCGTGGGCCACCCTATCGAACTCGACCGTGTTCTGGGCATGGAAGCGAACTTCGCGGGAACGTCGTTTCTTACTCTGGACAAACTGCGCACCCTGCGCTATGGCAGCGATCTGGTGAACGTCGTCGCCGACGCCCGCCAGGAGCACGGTCCGGGACTTGGAACGTTCGGTTTCGACGAAGAAGGGGTACCGGCGCAATGCACCCCCATCATCACCAACGGCCTGTTCACCGGATATTTGAGTTCGCGCGAAACCGCCCACAACATCGGCATGAATCGATCCGGAGGAACCCTGCGCGCCGAATGCTGGAACCGATTGCCCATCATCCGCATGACCAACATCAGCATCCTTCCCAGCGATAAGCCGCTGAGTCGCGAGCAACTCGTTGCCGATACCGATGACGGCGTTTATTTGGAGACCAATAAATCCTGGTCGATTGATGACAAGCGTTACAACTTTCAGTTCAGTTGCGAAATGGGATGGGAGATTAAGAACGGCAAGCGCACGCGCATGTTGAAGAATCCCTCGTACTCCGGAATCACGACGGAATTCTGGAACTCCATGGATGCAATCTGCTCGCGCGACGAGTGGGTAGTTTGGGGCACTCCGCACTGCGGCAAAGGTCAGCCCCAACAAGTCATGGGAACGGGACACGGCGCGGCCCCAGCCAGGTTTCGCAATATTAAGGTAGGAAGCGCGTATAAGGGAACCTGAGAAAAGCCTTTGGCACTTAACACTTAGCCCGCGCAGTTATTTCCGAGCCAAAGAGTTTTCGGGGCCAATTGCTAATTGCTAAATGCCAAGTGCTGAGCGCTTGTTGCTAAATGCTCGACAAAAACAAAGCCGCCGACATCTTCGAACGCATCAAGAAGCACTCGACCGCCGACGAGGTCGAAGTTCTTTTCTCTGGCGGCAAGAGCGCCCTTACTCGCTTCGCCAACAACGTAATCCATCAGAATGTAGCGGAAGAAAACTACGTCGTCTCCGTACGAACCGTGTTTGGCGGACGCACCGCCCGCTCAACAACGAACAAACTTGACGACGAAAGTCTCAAGCGAGTCGTGCAATCATCGGAGAGCCTGGCAAAAGTTCAGCACCCCGATTCCGATCTGCTGCCCGTGCCAGACTCATGTGGCGCCCCCTCCCGCGAAGCATTGCCCAGTCGTCACTTTGCGGAAACCGCCGCGGTCACGCCTCAGCAGCGCGCAGAAACCGTTAGGAAAATTGTTTCAATCGCGGACAAACATAAACTCACGACCGCCGGCATCGTCTCCACTTCCGAATCTGTCGAAGCAGTTTTCAACTCTCGCGGCTTGAACGACTGGCACACGCAAACTTCCTCGGAAATCTCCATCACCATGCTGGCCCCTGATTCCTCGGGATGGCAGAAGGCCAACTCTCCCAACGTGGCGAATCTCGACGCCGCTGCTCTCGCAGAAATCGCTGCCCGCAAAGCAATCGAATCAGCCAACCCGCGCGCGACTCCCGCCGGGAAGTACACTGTCATTCTCGAACCCGCCGCTGTGCTCGACATCGTCGGATTTATGTTCTTCGATTTCGGCGGACTCGCGATCCTCGACCAGCGCTCGTTCCTGAATAACCGCGTCGGCACAAAGCTCTTCGGTGATAACATCAACATCTGGGACGACGTGGCCCACCCTTTGCAATCCGGTGTTCCCTTCGATGGTGAAGGAGTCCGCCGTCAGAAAGTGCAACTGGTCGAGAACGGCATCATTAAACGCCTGGTCTATGCCCGCGCCACCGCCGAAAAGATGAAGCGCTCGGAACACAAAGATAAAGTCGGCCCGGTCGCGCCCACCGGACACGGCTTCCCCCTGCCCAACGAAATGGGCGAAGCACCCATGAATATCGTGTTCAGTGAAACCCCCAAGCCGAACTCCCTCGACCAGATGATCTCCTCCACCGAACGCGGCGTCCTGGTCACCCGTCTCTGGTACATTCGCGAAGTAGATCCCTACGAAAAAATCCTGACTGGCATGACCCGCGACGGCACCTTCTATGTAGAAGACGGAAAGATTCGCCACGGAGTTCGCAATTTTCGTTTCAACCAAAGCCTGATTCACATGCTGTCCAACGTCGAATCGATGGGCACTCCCGTCCGCGCCAGCGGCGAAGAATCGTTCGACATGGTCGTACCAGCCATGAAGGTCCGCGATTTTAATTTCACGGAAGTGACGAAATTCTAGGACCAGCAGTTGGCAGTTGGCATTTAGCCCGTCAGACGCTCACTTTGTACCTTCTGAAGCAATGACGTCAGCATTTTTCTTAAGTGCAACAGATCGCCTGCCAGGCACCGATAGTCTGTTTCCTCGACAAATCCCAAGTCACGTGCCAACAATAAATGATAATCCAGTTCGCTCGCCGAACCTGAAGCGATCTGCAAGTAGCGTTGGAATTCGTTGTTGCCGCACTTGCCGCAGCCTTCAGCAATATTCGCGCCAATAGACGCGCTGCATCGACGCATCTGGCTGGTTAACCCAAAGAGTTCCTGCCGCGCGGAAATCCGCCGCTAGCTTTGTAAACTGCCAGTGTCAGGCGATGGGCTTTCGCCCAAACCTGCAAGTTTCTGAAGTCTTTCATCGCGCACGCTGTCTCAAGGACTAAATGCTAACTGCTAAGTGCTAAATGCTCTGTGACAGTCCTCACACACGATCCACAACTCCACCCGCAAGTTCATGACCCAGAAGAATTTAGCTCTAATAGTTCCATGACTTCGGTAACTTTGCGCCGTTGGTTCCGGGGTGTAGTCTTCGCTCGTAATGCATAACATTGGCCCATTCGTCAAGAACGGGGATTCCACCAGTTTCCCGGAAGAAAAAGACGCCTCGCTCAACCCGCAGGCTTCAACCGGGGAAACCGCTGACCCCAAGACCAGCCGCGCACCCTATGAGGAAGTGCAGAGTGCGAAGCGTTTTCCGATCAAGCTGCCGATTTCTGTAAAATCGAAGTCGGGTGAGAGTCTTACGGAAACGCAGAATATCTCCGCCAATGGCGTTTTATTTCAGATGGTCGATTCCGAAATGCCGATCGGTTCCATGGTAGACTTCACCATTTCCCTGCCCGCCGATGTCGTGGGCTCGGAAGCCGATGTTCGGCTCGATTGCCGCGGCCGCGTAGTCCGCAGTTTTGAAGACAGTGGCCGCCGTGGAGTTGGCGTGGTCATTGACGAATACCGTTTCGATCGCGCCCAGCACCGAGGAGACTGATGGCAAGCACTCCAGCGACAGCGAGAATCGTCGAGCAACCTCACGAGGGTGACGGTAACGGCCAGTTCATCCGCGTGATCTTGGCTGATACGCAAGCGATCTTTCGCGCTGGACTGCGCAAGATTTTTGCTCTGGAAGACGACGTTCGCGTCGTGGGGCAGGCCGAAACCCTCGCCCAAACCCTGACCGCAGCTAAAAAATTTACCGCCGATGTCCTGCTGTTCGAAGCCGCCATCGCCTCCAATCCCATCGAAGCGGTTGCCGACCTCTTGCGGCAGAACCCAGCGCTCCGCCTCGTCGTCGTGACTACTGAACCTGATCAGGATCTAACGCTGGAACTGTTCCGCCGCGGCGTCCACGCTATCGTTTCCCGCGAAGTCGAACCTGAGCTGCTGATCGATTGTTTGCGCAAAGTATCAAAGGGTGAGCCATGGTTAGACGGCCGCGCTACCCAGTGGGTGCTCGAAGCCTATCGCACCCAGGGCTCGCGCGCCGGCGCTCCTCGCCCCAAGGTGCAGTTAACTCCCAAAGAAACCTTGATCGTCTCCTGCGTGACTCAGGGCATGAAGAACAAGGAAATTGCTACCCGCGTCGGAACCACCGAACAAGTGGTCAAGAACTACCTTCGCAAAGTCTATGACAAACTGGGCGTCGCTGATCGTCTCGAGCTAGCCCTTTATTGCCTGAACAGCCGCATCCTCGACACTTCCGCCAAAGATATCCCCCTAAAGGATGGCCCACTCAAACTGCCGTCCATCTCCCAGCCCACCAACGGCAACGCCGCAGCGCTCGCACCTCCAATCTCAAGCACAACAGAAAGCGTCTAACCGCAGGCGGGAGCGTCCCCGCTCGGCATCCTTTGTCATTTTGTCATTCCGACCAACATTTGTCATTCCGACCGAAGGGAGGAATCTGCTTCCTCGGGTCGGATCGGAAAGCGCACGACTTTCACTCGTACCCATCAGACCAGCAAAACTTCGGGCCTCAGCACCAGAAGACCGCCAATCTCCTCCGCGCAAGCCTCAATATCCACCGTCTCCGCCTCGCCTCGCAGCAAATGCCAGGCCTCTTTATACCGCCCGTACTTCGACTTCTTCAGATTCGGATAAAGCCCGACGCTCCCCCGCATCTTGAAACTCTCTCCCGGCAGGATGTACCAAATATCCAGTGGAATCAGATACGCCGCAACAAAATCAAACGGATCGCCCGTGTACTTCCCTTTCCATCCGCGCACCGTGAGCATATAGCCTCCGCGATCCAGAAACATCGTCGACTTCACCTGCACCCGCGCAAAACGGCCCTTGTACTCGACCGCAAAGTCATACCGCGACATTTCGCCCCAGGGCCGGGTCACGCACAAACCGTGCTCCGCCGCCCTTGTCATAAAACACATCTCCGCCCATTCCCCTCGCAGCTTGGGGTGCTTGATCTTCATCCCGTTATTTTTCATAAGATTTCGCGATTCGCTACCCGGCCCTTCCCCGTGCCAAGAAATCGTCCCCAAATAAAAACGCGGCCCGTAAAGGCCGCGTTATTTTTTCTTCGACGCGATTTTAACTATGCCACATCGGCCAGCCCAAACCAATCAAATAACGACGAAAATCACCACCGCATTCCAAAACGGGACCAATCACGCGCCGACCGTTCGCTCATCACAGACGGCCACCCTCCCGCGGTGCCAGCATAAGTTTTGTCATTCCGACCGAAGGAGGAATCGTTAAGTTTTGTCATTCCGACCGAAGGGAGGAATCTGCTTCCACATGTTCGCACGTCACTGACAGCAATCCTCTGCACTGCAATTCTAAACAGAAATCATTGTCATTCCGACCGAAGGGAGGAATCTGCTTCCACATGTTCGCACGTCACTGACAGCAATCCTCTGCACTGCAATTCTAAACAGAAATCATTGTCATTCCGACCGAAGGGAGGAATCTGCTTCCAC
>Ga0210393_10000693_pt1 | contig 29453 bp, 24 predicted proteins | sample IncBWC27OmetaG_FD_160068 | JGI IMG/M metagenome (GOLD analysis project Ga0210393, IMG submission 160068) | Forest soil microbial communities from Barre Woods Harvard Forest LTER site, Petersham, Massachusetts, United States - Inc-BW-C-27-O ...
TGCGGGCAAGATGGCTCAGGGAGGAGTATCCGGTGCCGAAATCATCGATCGACAGACTCACGCCCAACGCGGCGATGGCCGCGAGCATATGCAAGGCCCGCGCGGGATCTTCGATGGCCCCGCTTTCGGTCAATTCCAGGGTGAGCAGCGAGGGCGGCAGCTGATGCCGGCTCAACAGCGAAGCGACACGGGCGTCGAAGCGCGAATCGGCGATGTCCTCGGCACTGATATTCACCGCCAAATTGAGTGCCATCCCGGCGCGGTGCCATTGCGACGCCTGCGCCATCGAGTGATCCAGCGTCCAGCGCGTCAACCAGCGGATGAATCCGGTCTGCTCCGCGAAGGGAATGAAATCCGCCGGCATCAACAAGCCGCGCGTCGGATGCTGCCAGCGCAGCAAAACTTCTGCGCCCGCGACGCGGCCGGTGTTCAATTCGATTTTTGGCTGAAAGTGCAGACGCAGCTCATCGTGTTCCACCGCGTGGCGCAATTCGCCCAGCAGCGAAAGCTGATCCCGGGCCGCCGGCTCGAGCGCGTTCTCATAGATCGCCAATGAGCGCTTCTCGCGGCGCGCGCGTTCCAGGGCCAAATCCGCGCAACGCATCAACTCATCGTGTGAGGAGGCACGGTCGACCGATGCCGCCAATCCCAAGGTTGCGCTGATATCGATGGGCTGGGCTTCCACCAGCACCGGCTCCGCCAGCGACAAGAGCAGCGAGGTGCCCCAGGCATGCAGTCCGCGCAGGTCATCGAGCCGGGTGAACGCGGCGAACTGATCGGCAGCGAGCCGCGCGACCGCCGATTTGACCGAGGGAACCGCCGCGATCCGCGCGGCGATCTCGGTCAGCACCGCGTCCCCGACCGAATAGCCCAAGTGCTCATTGATGCGCCGAAATCGATGCAGATTGATGACCACCACGCCGACGGGCCTGCCGTCGGCGTCGCGCAGCGCGTCGCTCAGTGCCGCGCTGAAAGCCGTCCGATTCATCAGCCCCGTCAGTGTGTCCTCGTAGGCCAGGCGCCGGATGGACTGATCGCGGCTGTGCACCGCCGATTGCATCAAATGCAGACCTTCGGCGAGCACGCCCAGTTCGTCGCCCCGCTGCACGATTTGCTCGGCATCGTAGGTGCCGGCGCGCATCCGATCGACCACCTTGGTCAGATCTTGCAAGGGTCGCGTGATGTTGCGCGCCAGCCAGAAGGCCGCGACGGCGAAGGCGACCAAACTCACCCCCGCAATCACGAACAGCGCTTTCGTGAGGCGCTCGAACGGTGCGCGTGCGTCCGCCAGGGAACGTGACAGGACGGCCACGATCTCGGTGTCGCCGACCTTGGATATTTCGATTCGGCGGGTGACCACGTCCGTGGTTCGCAGGGTTGGATCCGACACGGTGCTGATGACGTCCATCCAGCGGCCACCGGTGCCGACCGACAGCGTCACCGCGAGGCCGGTGATATCCGCCAATTCGCGCGCGGCCTTGTCGTCCAGCTCGAACCCCATGGCAATCCAGGCCACCGGCAGCGGGCTGCGCACCGCCACGATCACCAGCTGATAAATGCGCCCGCTGTCCACCATCATGCTGGCGGCGTTGTCCATGGCACCGGCGTTTTCCTGCAGCGAGGAGATGGGAAAGGAGGCGCCTGCCGACAAACCGGTACCGGAGGCGGCGATGACCTTGCCGCTCAACGAGGTGAGCACGACCATTGCCGCGCCGATGCGTTTGCCGCTGTTTCCCAGCGCGGAGGCGAGGGTATTGGTGTCGCGCGCAGCGACCGCTTCGCGAAACCCATAGTCGGCGGCAACCGCTTGCGCCGCTTGAGTCAGCTGTCGGCGATTGCTCTCCAGCAGGCGCGAGAAGACGAGCGTGCCGACATCGAGCTGCCGCTGTACCTCTCTGCCCGCGCTGTCGCGGTTGGCCGCCAGCACCGCTCCCAGCGCAGCAGCCAGCACTGCCGCCAGCAGCAGCAGAAAAGTCACGGCAATTCGGGTCCGCAGCGCCAACGCTATTGCTCCACTGCTGGCTGGTAGACTACAAACCGTAGGTTAAGCGGCGCAGGTTACCAAGGCTGTGCGCTTGCACACAGTTACCGCTGCGCACGCCCGCGCGGACCGTCTGCGACCTGGTTCTCACATTGCTCACACTAGGCCTCTCCATGCCCATCGTCCGCCTCGATAAAGTCTCCTTGAGCTTCGGCCTCAAACCCTTGCTCGATACCGTCAGTCTGCAGCTGCGCAGGGGCGAACGCGTCTGCTTGCTCGGCCGCAACGGCGAGGGTAAATCTTCGCTCCTGCAGCTGATTTCGCGAAACATACTGCCCGACAGCGGCGAGGTCTGGGTCCGTCCGGGCGCGCGGATCGCAAGCCTGGCGCAGGAAGTCTCCGCCGGCAGCGACGCCCTTGTCCGCGACGTGGTGCTGGGCGGTGTCGAGTTGAAAACGCCGGAAGACGAATGGCAGGCACAGCTGCAGGTCGACCAGGTCATATCGCGGTTGGGGCTGGCTGAGGACGCATCAATGAACGCCTTGTCCGGCGGCTGGCGCAGGCGCGTGATGTTGGGCCGTGCGCTGGTCGCCGCGCCCGACGTGTTGTTGTTGGATGAGCCGACGAATCATCTGGACATCGAAGCCATTACCTGGCTCGAGAACATGATGATCGACTATGCGGGCGCTCTGTTTTTCGTCAGCCACGACCGCGCCTTTGTCCGCCGTTTGGCGACGAAGATCGTCGAACTCGATCGGGGACAGCTGCGGGTTTGGCCCGGCAGCTACGATGACTATGTCCTGCAAAAGCGTGCCGCCCTCGAGGTCGAGGCCAAGCACGCGGCCTTGTTCGACAAGAAACTGGCCCAGGAGGAGGTTTGGATCCGCCAGGGCGTGGAAGCACGGCGCACACGCAATGAGGGCAGGGTGCGCGCGCTCGAGCAATTGCGAATACAGCGGCGCGAGCGGCGCGAGCGCATCGGCACCGTGGAGTTGCGGGCGCAAGACGCCTCGCCCTCCGGTAAATTGGTGTTCGAGGCGAAACATGTCACGCACTCTTTCGGCGGCGCTCCGATATTGCGCGATTTTTCGGCGCGCATACAGCGCCGCGACCGCATCGGCATCATCGGGCCCAACGGCTGCGGCAAAACCACGCTGATCAAACTTCTGGTCGGAGAGCTGGAGCCGGCCTCGGGCCAGATCAAGCGCGGCACGAAGCTGTTGCCCGCCTATTTCGACCAGCAGCGCGAGCAGCTGAACCCCAATGCATCCATCATGGACAACGTCACCGGCGGCAGCGGCGATACCGTGACCATCGACGGCCAAGCCCGGCACGTCTCCGGCTATCTTCGCGATTTCCTGTTTCCGCCGGAGCGTCTGCGGGCGCCCGTGAGCATGCTGTCGGGCGGTGAACGCAACCGATTGCTGCTGGCGCGCCTGTTCGCCCGTCCCAGCAATCTCTTGGTGATGGACGAGCCCACCAACGATCTCGATGCGGAAACATTGGAGCTGCTGGAAGAAATGGTCGCGGACTATGCCGGGACCCTGCTGCTCGTCAGCCACGATCGCGCATTTCTCGACAACGTGGTCACCAGTACGCTGGTATTCGAGGGCAATGGACAGATCAATGAATACGTCGGCGGGTATACCGATTGGCTGCGCCAGAGAAAAGTCGCAGCAACCGCCCCGCCGACCGGCAAAGCATCGACTGCGACGACTGCCGCAAGCACCGCGCCGAGGAGCGCCGCGCCGACGAGCCCGGCACCCAAGCTGAAGCGCCTGTCATACAATGAACAGCGTGAGCTCGCGCGGTTGCCGGAGAAGATCCAGCGGCTCGAAGCCGAACAGGCGCAGCTCAACGCGCTGATCAGCGATCCTGACGCCTTCCGGCGCGACAAAGACAAAAGCCATCTTGCGCTCCAGCGCCTGGAAGCCGTGGCGGCCGAACTGGAGACCGCGTATTCGCGCTGGGACACCCTGGACAGCTCGGCCGGCCCCGCGGCAGGAGCCTAGCGCGGGTCTGGCGGCACATTCTAGCGGCACATTCTAGCGGTGCGTTCTAGCGGCGCGGCCGACCTCCCCGAAGCAGATCGCTGGGATTCGGGAGCGAGGCCCCGGCGGCGTCGGGGATCACCAGGGAGGAGGCCTGTTCGCGGCGCATTTCCTGCAGTTCCCGCATGGTTTGCTGAACCGCTTGCTCGGCGGTCGCACCGAATTTCTCGATCGCGTCCTTGAGCGTGGCGGCATCGAGTTCGAAACTGATGGGGACGCCTCCCATCGGCGTCATGACCTGCGCCTGCCCGACGAAGATGACCGGGCGCTTCTCATCCGCTGCGCCATCCGCGGTGACCGGCGTCAATCTGCGAATGGTGCCGACCTTCCGATCGGTAAAAGTTTCCTCCCGATAGACTTGCGTCGAGTCCATGGTTGCCTGTCGGCCCTCGTTGGCGGAACTCATGAATGCATACCCCTTTCGATCGATTCGAAGCACCAACCCTAGCAGTTTTCAGCGCGGGGTTGGAGGCTGATACGATACGGGGCTTGGCACACCCGACCGCAGCACCCAAGATATCTATTTGGAGCACCCTAGTGGGTGTCGCTCTGATGGGCGTGGCGGTGTTCGTCCTGCATCACCTGCTCGGCCAATACCATTGGCGCGACATTCTGCACCGGGTCCACGCGATCTCGAACGCAAAATTGCTGCGCGCGGCATTCTTCACGTGCGCGGGCTACGGCTGCCTGACCCTGTATGACGCGCTCGCGGTTCATTTCGCCGGGGCCAAGGTGCCTTACCCCCGCGTTGCGCTCATCTCCTTCATGGGCTACGCCATCGGCCACAATGTGGGACTGAATTCCATCAGCGGCGGTGCGGTTCGCTATCGCGCGTACACGGCGCTCGGCCTGAGCGCCAAGCAAATCGCCACCATCATCGCCTTCGGTACGCTGACCTTCTTCCTCGGCGCCGGTGTGCTGCTCGGTCTATCGCTGCTGTCGAACGCCGGGATGTCCGGCTCCATATTGCACGTGCATCCGTGGCTGGCGATCGTTGCCGGCGGAGTGCTGCTGACGGGCGTCGCCGCCTACCTCTGGCTGGTGTGTACCCGCCATGCGCCATTGCGGTTCCGCCACTTTGAAATTCCCGTGCCGAAACCAAAAGTTGCGTTCGCACAAATCGGCGTCAGCTGCGTCGACATGCTGTTTGCCTGCAGTGTGTTGTTCGTGCTGTTGCCGCACGAGGCCTCGATCAGTTTCCTCGCATTCGCCGGCGTATACCTCATTGCTCTTGCCGCCGGGGCCATCAGCAATGTTCCCGGCGGCATCGGCGTGTTCGAATTCGTCTTGTTGCTGCTGTTGCCCGCGGTGCCCAAGGATCGTCTGCTGGGTGCGCTGGTGGCCTACCGCGCCATCTATTATTTCGCGCCCTTCGGCCTGGCGCTGGTGCTGCTCGGTGCCCACGAGGTCTGGATTCATCGAGCTCCGGTGATCCGCTGGGCGCGGCTGCTGCGGGCATTCTTGATTGCGGTCACTCCGCAGGCCATCGCCATCGCGGTGTTTTTGGCCGGTGCCGTGCTGCTCTTTTCCGGCGCCACCCCCGCGCTCGGCCCGCGTTTGCAGTTGCTGCAGGCTTTCTTGCCGCTGTCGGTACTGGAGCTGTCGCACCTTCTGGGCAGCGTCGTGGGTGTGGGGTTGCTCATCATTGCGCATGGATTGTACCGGCGGCTGCACACGGCTTGGTGGATCACGATCTGGCTGCTGTGCGCCGGCATTTTGCTGTCGCTGCTCAAGGGATTCGACTACGAAGAGGCCACGGTGTTGGGCGTGGTGGTGGTGCTTCTGATCTCGGCGCGCGCACGCTTCCGGCGCCGTGCCTCGCTGATCGAGCAGCACTATTCCGGCGCGTGGATCGTGGCTTTTTTCCTGGTGTTGTTCACCGCCGGATGGCTGGTGATTTTCGCCTACCGGAATCTACCCTACGATAAAGAACTGTGGTGGCAGTTTGCCTTCGAGGCTTCGGCCCCTCGCAGCCTGAGGGCCTCGCTGCTGGCGGTCATCATTGCGGCCGCGTACGGCCTGTGGCGCGTGCTGCGTCCGGCGCCGCCGCCGTTTTCGGCGCCGAGCGCGGCGGACTTGGAGTGTGTGGCCGGGTTGATCGAGAGGAGCGGGGACTCGACCTCGAATCTCGCCCTGCTCGGCGACAAGAATCTGCGGTTCAACAAGGACCGCAGCGCGTGCATCATGTGGCAGTCCTCCGGCAGCAGTTGGGTGGCGATGGGCGATCCCATCGGACCTGCCGAACTCGGCGAAGCGCTGGCCTGGGAGTTTCTGGAGGATTGCGACGGCATGGCGGTCTCCCCGGTGTTCTACCAGGTCACGCCGGAACGGCTGCCGCTGTACATCGATCTGGGCCTGACCTTGAGCAAGCTTGGCGAAGAGGCGCGGGTGGCGCTCGAACATTTCTCCCTGGAAGGCGCGGCGCGGGCGGATCTGCGTCAGACACACCGCCGCGCCGGGCGCGACGGTGCAACTTTCGAAATGATCTCAGCGCGCGACGTGCCGGCTGTTTTGCCGGCGCTGCGCGCGGTCTCGGACGCGTGGCTCGCGGAAAAGAACACCGCCGAGAAGCGCTTTTCCCTGGGGTTTTTCGATGAACGCTACATTGCGCACTTCGACGTGGGCGTGGTTCGCCACCAGGGTGAGGTGGTTGCGTTTACCAATCTGTGGCGGGGAGGCTCGGCCGAATTGTCGGTGGATCTCATGCGCTACATTTCGGCCGCGCCCAAGGGCATCGTGGATTTCATGCTGATCGAATGCATGTTATGGGGCCACGCGCAGGGCTTTCGCTGGTTCAATCTAGGCATGGCGCCGCTGTCGGGGTTGGAGGAACACGCGCTGGCTCCGGCATGGCACAAGCTGGGACGCATGGTGCAGCGCTATGGAGAGACATTTTACAACTTCGAGGGCCTGCGAAAATTCAAGCAGAAGTTCGATCCGGTTTGGCGTCCCCGCTACCTGGCCGCACCGAACGGCGTGGCCCTGGCAGGCGCGTTGCTCGACGTGACCGCGCTGATTTCTGGCGGCGTGCGCAACGTGCTGCGAAAAAAATGAAGCAAGCGTCGGGGCACTCCCCCGACACTTTGCTAGGCGAATTGAGTCTCGATCTTCTGCGCCACCTCACGCATCTTCGGCAGGAACTGCTCGGTCGCGGTACGCAACGGCACGGCGGTCGCGGCATACCGGACCGTGACGGTTGCGAGGATTCGATCCTTGGCACGAACCGGAATGGCCAGGCTGGTTTCCTCGGAGATGCGCCGGGCGCGATGCGCCATGCCAAAGCCCTGCGTGCGCGTTTCGTTGAGCAATCGCTCGACCTCAACTCGATTGCGCGCCATGCGATCCTCCGGCAGCGAGGAACGCGCCAGCAATTCGAGTATGGTGTCGCGCTGCTGCGACGAGCAGAATGCCAGATAAGCACGTCCCGCGGCCGAACCCAACATGGGCACCCGAACGCCGGCGCTGTACTGTTCCAACGCCAACGGACTCTGGCGATCGGTGGTTTCGCGGATCATCATGGTCGAACCGGAGGGTGTCGCCACCGCCACCGGCCAGACGATTTGCGCACCGAGCGCGGCGAGCAGCGGCTTGGCGATGTGCGCGACCAGAGCTTCATCATCGAAGCCATCCGACAGGGCTCGGACCATGATGGTGGGGCGGTAACAGTCGTCATGGGCGTCGCGCGTCACGTATCCGGCCAGACGCAGGGTCTCCAGAATACGGTAAGTCGTGGTTCGCGGCAGAGCCACGGCGGCGGCCAAGGTATTGATGGCCGCGCGCTCCAAGCGATTCAATTCGGTCAGTACCTCAAGTCCGCGATTCAAGGCGCGGATGGGCCGGGTCGAGTCGCGCACCCCGTCCTCGAGAGAATCCAAGTGTTCGTCAGAATGCGGGGTAACTTGTGCGTGCATCATCGTCCCTCTATCCTTCCAAGCCGGACCGTTTTTGCTTAATAAACAACGACATACGCTTCGAGACTATCAGTGTCGCCAGCGCTGCCAACGCCTCGAGACGGACCTGTTCGTGATGAACCAGCTCAAGTTCGAAGGACCCAGTCTCGTACATAAGTACCGTCTGGACTGAATCTGGTTGCTTGGGATGGTTGAAGATTCAGCTACAATCCGCGGCCCCGATTCTGATGAGGAATGACCCTTTAAATGTCGGAACAATATGTCGAAACGGTGATCATCGGCGCCGGTCCCGTTGGCCTCTTTCAAGTCTTCGAACTGGGCCTGCTCGGCATCCGCGCGCACATCATCGACTCGCTGAGCCTTCCCGGCGGACAGTGCACCGAGCTCTATCCCGACAAGCCTATCTATGACATTCCTGCACTGCCCATCTGCGGCGCTCAGGAGTTGATCGATCGGCTGCTGGAACAGATCAAGCCGTTCAACGCGACGTTCCATCTGGGCCAGGAAGTGACCGGACTGCGCGTGCTGGATAACGGCAAATTCCATGTCGCCACCTCAACCGGCACGCGCCTCACCGCCGGCGCGGTGGTCATCGCCGCCGGGGTGGGAGCCTTCCAGCCGCGGCGCTTGAGCATTCCCGGGGCCGAAGAGTTCGAGGGCAAGTACGTCCACTATCGCGTCAAGTCGGCCGGCGATTTTTTTGACCAGGATCTGGTGATTTGCGGCGGCGGAGACTCGGCGCTGGACTGGACGGTGGCATTCTGCGACAAGGCCCGCTCGCTGACCCTGGTGCATCGTCGAGCGGAGTTTCGCGCGGCGCCCGCCACGGTCGCGCGAATGCGCGATTTGGTGGCGGCCGGCAAGATGCAGCTGCTGGAGGGCAACGCCGTGGCGATCCATAAAGACCAGGAAAAACTCACCGGCATCGAGGTGCAATCGGCCAACGGGCAAACCCGGCAAGTCCCGGTGGATCATGTGTTCGCCTTTTTCGGCCTGCACCCGAAGCTTGGGCCCATTGCCGAGTGGGGCCTGGAGCTGGAGAAAAAAGCGCTCAAGGTCGACACCGAAAAGTTTCAGACCAGCGTGCCGGGAATCTTTGCCATCGGCGACATCAACACCTATCCGGGCAAGAAAAAACTGATCTTGAGCGGCTTTCACGAAGCCGCGCTCGCGGCCTTCGCGATCCAACATCATTTGTTCCCCGAGAAGCGCCAATTCCTGCAATACACGACCACCAGCCCCATCATGCAGAAGCGGCTGGGCGTCGCCGGCGCGGATTCTACTCCTACATGAATCAGCTGCTCGAAGATCTGATCAAGGTGATGACCCTCGAGCGGCTCGAGATCAATTTGTTTCGCGGACAGAGCCGAGACATCGGCAGTCCGCAGGTTTTCGGCGGTCAGGTCTTGGGACAGGCGCTGGTGGCCGCCACGTCCACCGTGGAAAATCGCGCCGTGCACTCGCTGCATGCCTATTTCCTGCGCCGCGGGGACTTCAATTCCCCAATCGTTTACGAAGTGGATCGAGCCTGGGACGGCAAGCATTTTGCGATGCGGCGGGTGGTCGCCATCCAGCATGGGCAGCAGATATTCAACATGTCGGCCTCGTTCCAAATCCCGGAGGTCGGCTTGGATCACCAGATCAGCATGCCCGACGTGCCGCAGCCGGAAGCTCTGCCCAATCTCGAGCACTATCTGGCCAGGATGCCGGATTTGCCCCCGATTCTCTTGAAGATGCTGGATCAGAAGCGTCCCTTTGAATTCAAGCCGGTCGAGCCGCCGAACTTCGCACGCCCGGCGAAGGCGCCGCCGCAGAAATATGTCTGGATACGTGCGGTCGACACGCTGCCCGATGACGAAGCCCTGCACCGCTGCCTTTTGGCATATGCTTCGGACTTTCAGCTGCTCGACACGGCGCTCAAACCTCATGGACTTTCCATGGCCAGGGATAAGATGACGATCGCGAGCATCGACCATGCGATGTGGTTTCACCGCAGCGTGCGGGTCGACGACTGGCTGCTGTACGCCATGGACAGCCCGAGCGCCTCGGGAGCGCGCGGCTTTACCCGCGGCAGCGTGTTCGCACGCGACGGGCGCTTGGTGGCCAGCGTCTCGCAGGAAGGCCTGATCCGCGTGCTGCCCTGATGCTCAAGGGACTCATCATCGTGGGGGTGGTGATTGCCGTGTTGGTGGGCGGATTGCTGACCTTGCGCAGCAGCCGGCGCTTAGGCATGCCGAACGAGGACGTGCTGAAGCGTGCCGCGGGTCGGGCCCGCGAGCAGTCCGCCAAAGACGAGGCGGATCGATAGCAACGTCGCTTTAGAGCGGCTCCTGGCCTGCATTGAGCGTTGCCTTCGAGGCCTCCCATACCGCCCGCGGCAGCGTGAACAGGTGGCAGTCCCACCAGCGATTCTTCGCGCGCCGATGCCTGCGGTACACCGCTTCCCAGCGCATGCCGACCTTCTCCAGCACCCGAATCGATGCGGCGTTGTTGACATCGACCGTGGAAATCACCCGTTCGGCACGCAGCTCGGAGAATGCCGCATCGATCAGGGCCAGGGCGATTTCGGTTGCGTAACCGTTGCCCCACTGCTCCACACCGAGCATGTAGCCCAGGTCCACGACCTTGGCCTCGATCAAGGACAAATCGCAGGCGCCGATCAGCCGCGCCGTCGCGATTTCCTCCACGGCGAGTTCGAAGCGCGTGCGCGGGCGTTCGCGCTGCGAAGCCAGGAGTTCCTCCAGATAGTCGGCCGAGCTCTCTTCGTCGCGGGGTCCGAAAAAAAGATAGCGGGTGACCCTGGGATCCGACGAATAGGCGTGGACCGCCGCGAGGTCGGCGGCGACAAATTCGCGCAGATTCAAACGTGCCGTGCGGACCGGCACGGTCAATTTGCGCACAGAACCTTGCCCGGATTCATAATGCCCTTCGGATCGAGCGCGTTTTTCAAGAGGTGCATGACGCGCAGCTCCACCGGATCGGCGCGGCGCCCGAACTCCGCGGCCTTGAGCCGGCCGATACCGTGCTCCGCGCTGATGCTGCCGCCCAGGCTCTCGACCAGATCGAACATCGCGCGCTCGAGGGCGTGCGTGCGCCCGGTGAAGGCCGCCGGCTCCGTGCCGGGCTTTTGACTCACGTTGAAATGCAAGTTGCCGTCGCCTGCGTGGCCGTAGGAAACGACGTCTCCGTCGGGCGCCAATTCATTGATCAGTGCGGTGCCTTTCTCGATCAATGTCGGAATCGCAGACACCGGAACCGACACGTCATGCTTGATGCTCGCGCCGTGGCGGCGCTGTGCCTCAGGGATGGATTCACGCAGTTTCCACATGGCCTGTGCCTGGGCAAGCGAAGATGCCAGCATGGCATCCTTCACGGTGCCGCTCGCCGCGGCCTCCTCCAGTTCCTGGGTCAAAAGAGCGGTGAGGTTTTGATTCGGATTGGGCGAGCCTAACTCGATGAGCAAGTACCAGGCGCAATCGAAGTCCAGTGGGTTCGCGGCTCCCGGCACCGACTGCACCGTCATTTGCACGGCGATCCTCGGCATGAGCTCAAAGGAACTCACCTGATCGCCCGCGGCGCCGCGCAGCCGCGCGAGCAACTCGAGCGCATGGCGCGGCGAGTCGATGCCCACCAGCGCGGTCGCGGTGTCGGCGGATAGCGGAAACAGCTTCAAGGAGGCCGCCGTGATCAACCCCAAAGTCCCCTCGGCGCCGATGAACAGCGATTTCACATCGTACCCGGTGTTGTCCTTGCGCAGGCTCTTGAGCGCGCGGATCACCTGCCCATCCGCCAGCACCACCTCCAGCCCCAAGACCAGATCCCGCATCATCCCGTAGCGCAGCACCGCGGTGCCGCCGGCATTGGTCGACAAGTTGCCGCCGATTTGGGCGGTGCCTTCGGATCCCAAGCTCAAGGGAAACAAGCGATTCGCGTCGCGAGCGGCGGCCTGTACGCCGGCCAAGGTGCAGCCGGCTTCGACGATCATCGAATAATTGGCGGCGTCGATATGCCGCACGCGGTTCAGGCGCTGCATCGACACCACGATTTGCGAACCGCTCTCATCCGGGGTGGCACCCCCGCAATAGCTGGTATTGCCGCCATGGGGCACCACCGCGACTTCTTCGCGATGGCAGATGGTCAGGATTCTGGCGACTTGCTCGACGCTGCGGGGCCGCAGCACCAACGGGGTTGCGCCCCGGTACAGGCGCCGAAAATCGCTCAGGTAGGGGCCTAAGTCGTCGGCTGAGTCGAGCCCATCGCCCGGCGCCACCGCCGCCTTGAGTTCCGCAAGCGTCGCCGAACTAGGCGGGCGAGGCATGGACGCGCTTGGCCCCGCCGTCCCGCACCGCCGCAGGTACGGGCTTTAGGTCCCAGATCAGCCCGAAAAACGACATCAACTTCAGCAGATAGAAGGTGACGTCGAATTCCCACCAGTAAAAACCCTGGCGCACCGAGGCTGGGTAGTGATGGTGATTGTTGTGCCAGCCCTCGCCCAAGGTAATGAGCGCGAGCCACGGGTTATTGCGGCTGGTGTCGCCGGTCTTGTAGCGCTGCCGGCCGAACACATGCGAGAGGGAGTTGATGGTGTACGTGCCGTGATAAACCAGCACGGTCGAGACGAAGAAGCCCCAGACCAACATCTGCCAGCCGGTGGTATGAAGTCCGGGCGCGACATGCTTCAAGAGCACGCCGAGCAGAAATACGCTCACGCCCAACGCCGTCGGCACCACGACGTCGAAGCGATCCAAGAAGCGCAGCTCGGGGTACTTGAGCAGATCCTTCACCCGGGACAGGTCCGCCGCGAAGTGCTTATGGGACATGAACCAGCCCATATGGCTCCAAAAGAAGCCGTGCTGCACCGGGGAGTGCACATCCTCAGGCTTATCCGAATGCACATGGTGATGCCGATGATGGGCGGCCCACCAAATCGGACCGCGCTGGACGGCCGAAGCGCCCAGCATCCCGAACACGAACTGCCCGATACGCGAGGTTTTGAAGGAGCGGTGCGAGAAATAGCGATGATAGAAACCCGTGATGGCGAACATGCGCACCATGTACAGCGCAACCGTCACCGCCAACGCAACCCAGCTGAAGCCCACCCAGATCACCGCGAGACAGGCCGCATGCATCAACAGGAACGGCAGCGAGCGGGCCCAGTCGATGTGATGCCCTGAATCGAGCAACGCAGGCTCGCGCGGGCGGGTCGCGAAGTCGCTGTTGCCGAACCACTTTGAAAGCTCACGGCCCACCCGTACCGCGGTGGGGGGGGCGATCACGAGTTCATTTTCCTGCGTCATATAACTCCTAAGTCTTCAGTGCCGCGATTCGCTCATCCAACGGCGGGTGGGTCATGAACAGCCGCATGATTCCCGTCGAGCTGCCGGTATTGATGCCGAAGGCCTGCATCTGCGGCGGCAGGGGCTGACCCAGACTGCGCTTCAGCATCTGCAGCGCATCAATCATGTTCGCGCCGCCCGCGAGGTCGGCGCCGCCACGGTCGGCTCGAAACTCGCGCCGCCGCGAATACCAACACACAACCACGCTGGCGAGTATGCCCAATACGAACTGCGCTACCATGGTAGTCAGGAAAAAGCCGATACCTGAGTCCTGCCTGTCGTTGCGGAGGAGCGCTCGATCGACGATGCCGCCGATGATGCGAGCGAGAAAGATCACGAACGTATTTAGCACACCCTGCAACAGCGCGAGGGTAACCATATCACCGTTTGCGACGTGCGAGATTTCGTGACCGAGTACCGCCTCGACCTGCGTGCGCGACATGTTGCGCAGAAGTCCGCTGCTGACGGCCACCAGGGCTGCGTTGCGCCGGGCGCCGGTGGCGAAGGCATTCATTTCCTCGGCGTCGAATATCCCCACCTCGGGCATGCCGATGCGGACTTCGTCGGCCCATCGTTTGACCGCGCCGACCAACCACCGTTCCAATTCGGTCTGGGGGCTCTGGATCACGCGCACGCCCATCATGCGCTTGGCGGTCCACTTCGACAGCGCCAGCGATATGAGCGAGCCGCCAAAGCCGAAAATGGCCGCGATGACCAGCAAACCGCCGGTTCCACCCCGCATCAAATGCACGCCGAACGCGTTCTCGACGATGAACAGCACCAGGCTGAGCAGGGCCAGGACCGCCAGATTCGTGAGAATGAAGAGGAAAATGCGTTTCATGGGGCTTTTGATCGAAAAAAAGGCCGCAATATGGTAACGCGGCTAGTCTAAGGTCGGGACATTGCTGTCCAATTTCAAGCGTCAGGGATTCGACGGGGACTGCGGCCTGGTTTCAGACGTGACCGCCACGCGGACAGTACTCGGCATGGCGGTAAACTCAAGAGTTCACGATTCAGGTTAGGAAATGCAATATCGGGATTATTACGAGATTCTCGGGGTTACCCGCGGGGCCGACGCCGACGAGGTCAAGCGCGCTTACCGCAAACTGGCGCGCAAATACCACCCGGACGTCAGCAAAGAGAAGAACGCCGAGGAGAAATTCAAGGAGGTCCAGGAGGCCTACGAAGTGCTGCGTGATGCCGAAAAGCGCGCCGCCTACGACCATCTGGGCCGCGATTTTCGCAACGGACAGCAATTTCGCCCGCCGCCCGATTGGTCGCAGCGATTTGGTCCTTCGGGAGGGCAGCGCTTTTCGGATCTCAATGGTTTCAGCGATTTCTTCTCCAGTCTTTTTGGCGGAGCGGGAACGGGTCCCGGCGGGCATGCGGAATCCGAGGCCGGTCATCTGGATGTCACCGTCGAGGAGGCGTTTGCCGGCACCAAGCGTCGGGTCACCTTGAATGAGAATGGCCGGCTCCGCCAAGTCGATGTGCAGATTCCGGCCGGCGTCACCGAAGGCCAGTCGCTGCGAATTCCGGGCGTGGGCGGCCGAAGTTCATTGATATTGAAAGTGCGACTGCGCCCGCATCACCTTTACGACGTGGTCGGCAGGGACGTGCAGATCGAATTGCCCCTGGCCCCCTGGGAAGCGGCCTTGGGCACCAAGGTGGCCGTCCCTACGCTGGGAGGAACCGTCGAATTGACCGTGCCTGCCGGGGCGCAGTCGGGGCAGAAGCTGCGTTTGCGAGGCAGGGGGCTTCCCGGCTCCCCGAGCGGCGATCAGATGGTGACCATCAAACTGGTCGCGCCCGCGGCGCAAACTCCCGCGGCGAAAGAGGCTTACGAGCGCATGAAACGCGACTTACAATTCGACCCACGCGCCGACTGGCCGTAACGCGTTCATTACTTCTTCGAGGGGGTCAGGTGCTGTACACGATACGGATCAACGGACGGGCGCGTGAGATCGAGGCCGATCCGCAGATGCCGCTGCTGTGGGTGCTTCGCGATCTCCTCGATCTGAAGGGCACCAAGTTCGGCTGCGGCAAGAGCTTTTGCGGCGCCTGTACCGTGCATCTCAACGGCAGCGCCGTGCGCTCCTGCGTAACGCCGGTCTCGTCGGTGGGTGCCGCGTCGATCACCACCATCGAGGCGGTGGCCGGCACGCCGACGGGCAGGGCGGTGCAAAACGCCTGGCTCGCGGCCGATGTCGTGCAATGCGGCTACTGCCAGGCCGGGCAAATCATGTCCGCCAGCGCCTTGCTGGCGAAGAATCCCAAACCCAGCGACTTGGATATCGATAAAGCCATGTCCGGCAATATTTGCCGCTGCGCCACCTACACGCGCATTCGTGCCGCCATCAAACAGGCGGCCGGCATGCCGGCCGCCGACAGCCGCGATACGCTCGTATGAAGCGCACCGAGGATCGGATGGTTTCAGTTCAAGGAGAATCGCGGCGCGCTTTTCTACGTGCCGGCGTTGCCGTGGGCGGCGGACTGCTGCTCGATTTCTCACTGCCGCGCACCTTGAGCGCCCGCGCCAATTCGCCGATCGCGGAAAGCACGCTCAATGCCTTCGTTCAAATATCCAACGAGGGTATCGTCACCATCATTTCCAAGAATCCGGAAATCGGCCAGGGCATCAAGACCATGCTGCCCATGCTGATCGCAGAGGAGCTCGATGTGGACTGGGGCGATGTTCGCATCGAGCAGGCGCTCAGCGATCCTTCGAAATACGGCGTGCAATTTGCCGGCGGCAGCCGGGCGACGCCGTTGAATTGGGACGCGCTGCGCCGAGTCGGTGCGGCAGGCCGGCAGATGCTCATGAGCGCCGCGGCGCAAGGGTGGGGCGTGCCCCTGTCCGAGTGCGAGACCGCGTCCGGCAAAGTGATCCATGTGCCCACCCGGCGTTCCTTGGGCTACGGGCCTCTGGCCGCGAAGGCGGCGACGCTGCCGGCGCCGGACCTTCAACAGGTGCCGCTCAAGGATCCGAAGACCTTCAAGATCATCGGCAAATCCCATGGCGGCATCGACAGTCCGCTGGTGGTGGCGGGGAAGCCCTTGTTCGGCATCGACGTGAGCGTGCCGGGCATGCTGTATGCCGTGTTCGTCAAATCGCCGGTGTTCGGCGGGACGGCGGTGGCTGCCAACCTCGATGCGGTGAAGTCGCAGCCCGGTGTGCGCGATGCCTTTATCGTGAACGGCGGCCCGGTTTTCAACGGTCTGGTGAGCGGAGTGGCCATTGTCGGCACGAACTGGTGGCTGGTCGATAAGGCGCGCGAGACGTTGCAGGTCAAGTGGGAGGAAGTCGCAACGGCGGCACAGAGTTCGGAGGGCTTCGCCGGGCAGGCCGTGCAGATCTCGACCCGCGCACCCGCCGCGAAAGTGGTCAGCGATGGCGATGTGACCGAAGCGCTCAAGCAATCGGCGCAGAGACTGGAAGCCGCGTACAGCTATCCTTTCCTGTCGCACGCCACCTTGGAGCCCCAGAATTGCACGGCGCATGTTCGCGAGGGGAAGGTGGAAATCTGGGCTCCGACCCAGAATCCCGACGCGGGGCGCAAAATCGTCGCGAAGACCTTGGGGGTTGCCGATGCGGACATCACCATCCATATGACCCGCTGCGGCGGCGGATTCGGGCGCCGTTTGATGAATGACTTCATGGTCGAGGCGGCTTGGATATCGAGGCAGGTGGGCGCGCCGGTCAAGCTGCTGTGGAATCGGCAGGACGACATGCAGCATGACTTCTACCGCCCCGCCGGATTTCATTTCTTCAAGGCGGGTCTGGATGGCGGTGGAAAACTGCAGGCCTTCAGCAACCATTTCGTTTCGTTCGGCGAGAACGGCAAGGCTGCGCCCAGCGCGGATTTGAACGCCAATGAGTTCCCGGCGAAATTCGTACCCAATGTGGAGTTGGGGATTTCGTTGATGCCTTTGGGGATTCCCACCGGACCCTTGCGGGCGCCGGGCAGCAACGGCCTGGCGTTCGTGTTCCAGTCGTTCATCGATGAAATTGCGCACGCCGCCGGTCAGGATCCTCTGCAATACCGCATTGATCTTTTGGGCGAGCGCCGCCAGGTCGGCGCATTCGACACCGGCCGCATGATCGATGTGCTGAAGCTGGTCCGCGAAAAGTCGGGCTGGGGCAAACGCACCCCGCCCAAAGGCTCCGGCATGGGGGTGGCCTTTTATTACAGTCATCTTGGGTACTTCGCCGAAGTCGTGCACGCGACCTTGGGTAGGGATGCCAAGATCAGTGTGGACAAGGTGTGGGTGGCCGCCGATGTCGGCAGCCAGATCATCAATCCGACGGGGGCCGAAAATCAGGTCCAGGGCGCCGCGCTCGATGGAATCGGCGAGGCGCTGGGGCAGGCGATCACCCTCAACGGCGGGCGCGTCGTGCAAAGCAACTTCAACGATTTTCCGCTGCTGCGCATGGAGCAGGCGCCGCCCGTCGAGGTTCATTTTCTGAAGACCGAATTTCCGCCCACGGGTCTGGGCGAGCCGGCGCTGCCGCCGGTGATTCCGGCGCTGTGCAACGCCTTGTTCGCAGCGACGGGGGTGAGGGTTCGCAGCCTGCCGATCGATCCGAAACTGTTTGCCTAGGAAGGGCGCCCAGCAGCGAATGTACCGGGGGCGGCAGCAGCCCGATCAGCCGCCGGTCAGCACATCTTCGCGCAGCACGGTGTCGGGCGATATGGTGGTCTCGCCTTGCCTGCGGCGCTCCGCCGCGACTTGGACGCTCTGCGGCTTCACGAACAGAGCGGACACTTCCGGATGCGCCGTGCGAATCTGATTTTCCAGTTGAACCACCGCATGTTCGATGTCGGGTGCGCGCAGGTAATCGAAGAAATCGAGGCTCAGGTAGGCAACGATGTTATTCGGCGCCAGATGCACGGTCGCGATGCTGTTGGCATTGCAAACGCCGGGCATGCCGGCGGCGATTCGGATGATGTCCTGGCTCAACCTGGGGTCCGCGCGCTCGCCGATGAGCAAGGCTTTCGATTCCTGCCCCAGCAGCAGCGCAACACCTGCCAGGATGGCGGCAATGCAGAGGGATGCGATGCCGTCCCAGCGGCTGTTGCCGGTGAGAATGGTCGCGGTGGTGCCGGCCACCGCGACCAAGATCCCCAGGACCGCGGCCGAGTCTTCGAAGACGACGATGAATGCCGGCGGGTCCTTCGAGCGGCGAAAGGCTTCCCACCATCCCAGATCGCGCTTCGTTTTGCGAAACGCGCGTGTGCCGACGATCCAGGAGCCTCCTTCGAACAGGAGCGAGGCGGCCAGAACGGCGTAGATGACCGCCGGCCTTTCGATGGCTTGCGGGTCCAGTAGTCGGTGGATACCCTGGTAAGCCGATACGCCGGCGCCCAAGGCAAAGATGAGCAATGCCACCACGAAGCTCCAGAAGTACAGCTCGCGGGCATAGCCCAATGGGTGATCCTGGTCCGCCGGCCGTGAGGAGCGCGCGATGCCGTACAGCAGCAGCAGTTCGTTGACCGTGTCGACCAGCGAATGCACGGCCTCGCTCCACATGGCCGCGGAGCCGGTGAGGGCCGCCGCAACGAACTTGGCCCCGGCAACCAGCAGATTGCCGGCCAGTGCCGCCCACACAGCCTTCAGGGTGCCGCTCGTCGCCATGGCCGATTTTAGCTTGAAGTATCGGCCGGCGGCCCCACCTCAGCCCGACCCACCACAAATTGTAAGGCCATGACCACAGAAACCCAGACTACGGCGGATACACAGCCGCAAATCAAAGAGTTCCAGGCCGAAACCAAGCAGGTGCTGCGCTTGGTCATTCATTCGCTGTACTCGCACAAAGAGATCTTCCTGCGCGAACTGGTCTCGAACGCCTCGGATGCCTGCGAGAAGCTGCGCTTCGAGGCCATTGCCCAGCCTGAGCTGCTGGGGAGCGAGTCGCTTTCGATCACCCTGACCCCGGACGGTGCAGCCGGGACTTTGAGCATCAAGGACAACGGCATCGGCATGAGCGAGGCTGAGATCATCGACAATCTCGGCACCATTGCCCGCTCCGGCACCAAGAGATTCCTGGAGACCTTGAGCGGCGATTCCGCGAAGGACGCGCAGCTCATCGGCCAGTTCGGCGTCGGCTTCTACTCGGCCTTCATCGTGGCGGACAAGGTGACCGTGCTCACCAAGCGCGCCGATGCGCCGGCGGTGCGCTGGGATTCCGACGGTGAGGGCCAGTATGAGATTCGGGGCAGCGAGAAAACCGATCGCGGCACCGAAGTCATTCTGCACCTGCGCGATGAGGACAAAGAGTTCCTGGAGCCGGCGCGATTGCGTCAGTTGGTCCGCAAGTACTCGGATCATTTGAGCATCCCGATCGTATTGAAGGCAGGCGATCAGGACGAGACCTTGAATCAAGCCAAGGCGTTTTGGACCCGTCCGAAATCGGATCTGAAGGACGAGGACTACCAGGCGTTCTACAGGCACCTGACGCACGATTCGGAAGATGCGCGAGTCTGGGCCCACAACAAGGTGGAGGGCAACATCGAGTACACGTCGCTGTTGTACCTGCCGAAGCGCGCGCCGTTCGACCTGTTCGAGCGGGAACAGAAGGGCGGCATCCAGCTCTACGTGAAGCGCGTGTTCATCATGGACAAGGCCGCGGAGCTGCTGCCGCCTTACCTGCGCTTCATGCGCGGGCTGGTCGATTCCTCCGACCTGCCGTTGAACGTGTCACGCGAGCTTCTGCAAAACAATCGCACCGTCGAGAAGATCAAGTCGGCGCTCATCAAGCGTTCGCTGGATCTGCTCGAAGACCTGGCCGCCAACAAGCCGCAGGAGTACGCGGAATTTTGGAAGACCTTCGGCGCGGTGTTGAAGGAAGGCATCATCGATGATCCGGCCCAGAAGACGCGGATCGCGAAATTGCTGCGGTTCAACTCGACCGCCGAAGACGGCGATACGCCGGAGGTCACGCTGGAAGCGTATGTGTCGCGCATGAAGGCGGATCAGAAGAGCATTTACTACCTCACGGCCGATACGCTGGCCGCGGCGCGCAACAGTCCGCATCTGGAAGGGTTTCGCGCCAAGGGTATGGAAGTGCTTCTCCTGACCGACCGCATAGACGAATGGGTGGCAGCCCATTTGCATGAATTCGACGGGAAAACACTCGCCAATGTGGCGAGCGCGGCGGCCGATGTGGCCTCGGCCATCGAAACCCCGGATAAGGCGGCGGCGCAAACCGCGTTCAAGGATACCCTCGACCGGCTCGGCAAGAATCTGACCGGCAAGATCGCGAGCGCGCAGGTTTCCGCCCGGCTCACCGACTCGCCCGCAGTTTTGGTAGCCGGTGAATTCGGCATGAGCTTGCGCATGGGCCGCATCTTGAAGCAGGCGGGACAGAACAATCCGTTTGCGACGTTGCCGATTCTCGAGGTGAATCCGAAGCATCCGCTGGTGGAGCGACTCAGGGAAACGGCGGATGATGCGTCGTTCTCGGATCTGGCGCACGTGCTGTACGACCAGGCGATGCTGGCGGAGGGCGGCGAATTGGACGATCCTGCGATCTTCGTACGGCGCATCAATCGGCTGATCGTGGAAGGGTTGTCCGCGCAGCCGAAAATTATTCTGAGCTGAACGTGCCGAAACTGAAGCTGAACATGTTGACGCCGCAGTGGGTCACCAGTGACGGCAACGCGGCGGCGGGGACCGGTGCCGACGCCGCGGCCCAGAACGACGCCGCGCAGAACGATGACGGGCCCTTGCTCGACGCCTATTCCGGCGCGGTCGTGGGCGCCCTGGAACGCGTCGCACCGGCGGTCACCTTCATCGAAGTGACCGGCCGTGCCCGCGGCGCCGCACGCAATCGTCGCGCCGACCGCGGCAGCGGTTCGGGTTTTCTTTTCACGCCCGACGGCTATTTGTTGACCAACAGTCATGTGGTGGATGGGTCGGACGAAATTACCGTCCGCCTCAACGACGATACGCTTTTTCACGCGGACCTCGTGGGCAGCGATCCGGATTCGGACCTCGCGGTGTTGCGCATCGGATCTCCGGGGGCGTTGCCGTACGTCGAATTCGGCGACTCATCACGGTTGAAAGTGGGCCAGGTGGCCATCGCCATCGGCAATCCGCTCGGCTACTCCAAGACCGTGACCACCGGCGTGGTGTCGGCGCTGGGCCGGACCCTGCGCGCCACCTCCGGGCGGCTGATGCACGATGTCATCCAGACCGACGCCGCGCTCAATCCCGGCAATTCCGGCGGACCCCTGGCCGATTCCAAGGGCCGCGTCATCGGCGTGAATACCGCGATGATCCCGCAGGCGCAGGCGATCTGTTTTGCCACCGGAATCAATACGGCAAAATGGGTCATCGGCCAGCTGTTCGCGCATGGTAGGGTACGCCGTGCTTACATCGGAGTTTCCGGCGCCACGGTGCCGATTGCCACGCGCGTCGTGCGGCATTTCAGCCTCTCCGGCAATACGGCCGTGCACGTCGCGGACATCGTGCCGGGCAGCCCCGCCGCGCGGGCGGGTGTGCAGACCGGCGACCGCATGGTCGCGCTCGACGGTGTGCGCATCAACGGTATCGACGGCCTGCAGCGCAAACTCGATGCCAGCCTGATCGGCCGCGATTGTGAATTGCAGCTGCTGCGCAGGTCGAGCGTGGTGAAAGTGACCATACGTCCGATTGAAATGCCGGCACACCGGGACGGCGGCAAGTAACCTTAAAGTTGGGGCAAGCGGCGGCGCCCCGAGCGACAAAGGAATCAATTCATGAATACAACGGCGCATCCGGTCACCCTGGCGGTCCCGCCGCAACCGACCGATCATTCGCAAGGTCCCGAACACGCGCGGGTGGTGGTGGTCGAGTATGGGGATTTCGAGTGCCCGAGCTGCAAGGTGGCGGCCACGACGCCCGCTTTGCTGCTGGAGCGCTTTCCGAATCAGGTGCGCTTCATCTTCCGGCATTTTCCCTTGGTGGAGGCTCATCCGCACGCGCTGCTGGCGGCGGAGGCAGCCGAAGCGGCCGGCGCACAGGGAAAGTTTTGGCCGCTGTACGATGTGTTGTTTCGCAACCAAGCGCATCTCAAGAGCGCCGATTTACAGCGCGATGCCGGCGAATTGGGGATGGACATGGCCCGCTATGTCGCGGAGATGGACGATCACATTTATTTGCAGAAGGTCCGCGAGCACATCGAAGGCGGGCGTCTCAGCCACATCCGTGCGACACCCACCTTTTTCATCAATGGCGTGGTGCAGGACATTTCCTTCGGCATGAAGGCGCTGCACGATGCCGTGGCCGTCGCGGTGGCGCGGCACCGCAAATAAAAATGGGCGCCCATTTGGAGCGCCCATGGGAGAATCACGGGTAAGAGCGGCTTTAGCTCCAGTCGTCTCCGCCGCCACCGCCGCCGCCAAAGCCACCGCCGTCGTCCCAGGAGCCGGGGTCACTGGCGCCAAAGTCCGCACCGCCCATGTCGCTGTTGCTGGATCCGGACTCGGAGGCCTCGGCCGAGGGAATGACACCGCCGCTGCGGCCGCCGTCAAGAAAGTGATGCGCCAACTCTTCTCCGGCCACCACGCCGGCGCCAACCGCCAGGCCTGAAGCGAGACCGCCGACAATGCCGGAGCCCATGCCGCCGCCCATGGGCGCAGGACCGTAGCCGGGGCCATATCCGCCGGGTGCACCGCCCATGCCGGGGCCGGGGCCCGCCGCCGGATACTGGGCATAAGGGGTCCGCCGCCGGAACAGCAGCATCAGGACGCCCACGACCGCCGCGAGAATGAGGACGGTGCCCCAGGGGAAGTGAGGCGCCGACCGAGCCGGCACAGAGACAATCCGGCCGCCGGTTGCGCCGTTCATCCCGAGTTGCGATTTCAGTTCCTGAACCGATCTGGGGCTGAAGGAGGTCAAACCGGGATTCAGACGCTCGGCCGTTGCGAGTTCCGCGCGCGCCAGGGAGGGCTTGCCCTCTTTGGCGTACAGTTCGGCTTGTACGTAATGCGCCTTGGCGCTGGTCGGATGATCGGTGAGCACCTGCGAAATCATCTGCTGCGCCTGATCGAGATGCCCGGCAGCGGCCGCATCATAGATTTGATTCATGGTCGGATCAGCAGCTTGCGCAAAGCTGGCCGACGCAAACGCCAGAGTCACACCCATACCGAGTGCCAAGCTAAGGACTAATTTCCGCATACAGGCCCCCAATAGGTCGAATTGACCGTTAAAGGATTAGATATGGGCGTTCGGACGAAGTTCAACGACCAGGCGCCTGTCTAAAGTATTCCGCTACAGAACGCCGCGACGCTTTTGATCCAACTCAATGGATTCAAACAGCGCCTGAAAATTCCCCTCACCGAAGCCCTCGTTGCCTTGGCGCTGAATGATCTCAAAAAAGATCGGGCCGATGGCGTTCTTGGTGAATATCTGCAAGAGGATGCCGCTCTGGCGATTGCCGTCAATGAGAATCCCGCGCCGTTTCAGTTCGGCCACCGATTCGTCGTGACCCGCGACACGGCCATCGACGCCTTCATAGTACGTCGCAGGTGTTTCCTGGAATTCCACACCCTGGCTGCGCAATGCGTCCACGGTCTTGTAAATATCCTCGCTGCCCAAAGCGATGTGCTGGATGCCTTCGCCCTTGTACTCGTTCAAGTACTCCTCGATCTGGCTCTTATCGTCCTGGCTCTCATTGATGGGAATGCGAATCTTGCCGCAGGGCGAAGTGAGCGCGCGCGAAAATAAGCCGGTCTGTTTTCCTTCGATGCTGAAGTAGCGGATTTCCCTGAAGTTGAACAGCTTTTCGTAAAAGCCGGCCCAGACGTTCATGTTGCCGCGGCGGACGTTGTGCGTAAGATGATCGATGCGAATGAGTCCCACGGGCGGCCGGGAAGGTGCGTCGCTCACGGGCAGGAAGTCGACATCGTATATCGTGCGGTCGCCATACCGATCGACGAGATATATGAGGCTGCCGCCGATGCCCTCGATCGACGGGATATTGAGTTCCATGGGGCCCGCGGTGACCGGCCCGGGCTTCGCACCCAGCGTAAGCGCCCGGGCATACGCGACTCGCGCATCTGCGACCCGAAATGCCATGGCGCAGGCACACGGACCGTGCATACGCGCGAATTTCTGCGCGAAACTGTCGTGCTCGGCATTGATGATGAAATTGATGTCGCCTTGATTGTGCAAAGTCACGTTCTTGGAGCGATGCCGCGCCACGGCCGGCAGTCCCATGCGTTCGAACAGACGTCGCAGCAGTTCAGCATCGGGCGCGGCGTACTCGACGAATTCGAATCCGTCGGTGCGCATGGGATTGGTGATCCCGACTGCGGCGTTCACGGCGAGACGGCGACTTTGCCCTGGGCGGAAATGGCGGTGCCGAACACGTAATCCCAGAGCGGCGTGGTGACGCCGAAGTTGCCGCGCTTGGGCGAATGGTGGTGGCGCATGTGCCAGGCACGCAACTCATTGAAATAGGCGGACGAGGTGTTGCGCGCGTGATGATGAATCACGTGATGTACGTATCCGTACCACCAATAGCCGATCATCACGCCCACGGTGAGTCCATTGGCGACGTTGAATCCTTTCCACCACCATGCCGGCAGAAAAATGACGCCGAGCCACACCGTGACGCTGACCCAGGAGGGCGTACCGATGAGGTCCAAGGGCGCGCCGTGGTGCAGGCTGTGCATGGGCGAGAAAACCGGCATGCGATGCAAGGCTATCCGGTGCAATACGTATTCCAGCAAGGTCCATAGAACCAGGCCCGCGAGGCACGCGCCGACCCAATCCCTGGCCCCATGCCCGGTAATATGGCTGAAATTGACCGCCGTCAGCCCGATCACCACGACTGGATAAACCACGAAATCGGAGTAATAGCTGAATTTGCTGAGTTGCATCGTTGCCCCTCGCTCTTTAGGTTATGAGCTATTTGACCACGAACCGGGTCAAATGTTAGCGGAAGAATGCGTTGAACGCACAGCCTTCTGACCTGCAGCGTGACCTGCAGCGTACAATTTTCAACTATGCGTAAGACCCTGGTCATCGTGGGCGCGGGATTCTCAGGCACCGTGCTTGCCGCCAACCTGCTGCGCCGTCCCCCGGCGCAGGGCCTGGACCTCGTACTCATCGAACGCAGCGGCGTCATCGGCCGGGGTGTGGCTTACGCCGCCCGTGATTATCCCTATCTATTGAACGTACCGGCAGCGCGGCTGTCGGCCGATTCGGCCGATCCCCTGCAATTCCTGCGCTATGCGCGGACCCGACTGCCCAACGTCGATGGCGAGGACTTCCTGCCGCGGGCCCTGTATGGAGACTACCTGCAGGATATGCTTTGCAGGGCAGAGCGCGAGGTTCCCGCCAATGTGCGCTTGGTGCGGGTATTCGGCGAGGTGACCGGCATCCAGCGATCGGCCGGGGGTGCGCAGGCGGTGCAGCTGCTTACCCAAGAGCCGATCGGCGCCGATATCATCGTTTTGGCGCTGGGCAATCCGCCGGCGCCCTGGCCGCCGTGGGCCGGCGAACTGCGCGATCACCGCGCGTTCCGGCAGGATCCGCGGGATTTGCCGCAGACCTTGACCGCAGATCATTCCGTGCTGATCGTGGGCAACGGATTGACGATGGCGGATGCCGCGGCGGCCTTGAGCCGGCATGCGGACCGCGTTCCGACGCTGCATACGCTTTCACGCCGCGGCCTGATTCCCAAACCGCAGACGATCTTTCATCCGCAGACCCTGCGGGGGAGCGGCGAGGCGCTCCTCGCGCATACACACTCCTTGAGCAGACTGCTGCGAGCGTGCCGCGACTTGGCGGGCGAGGTCGAGAAGCTCGGCGGCAACTGGCGCGAGGCGGTGGCCTTCATCCGAAATCTCGCCCCCGTGCTTTGGCGCCGGCTGCCCGATGCCGAGAGGCGGCGCTTCGTGCGCCATTTGCACGTGCATTGGGATATTCACCGGCACCGCCTACCCCCGCCATTGACGGCGCGCATCGAGACTCTTCGGCGCAGCGGCAAACTACAGGTCAAAGCCGGACGCATACAACGCGTGATTGCCCGCGAGCATCAGTTGCAGGTGTCATGGCGTCCCCGCGGAAGTCACGCGACCTCGACGCTCACCGTGGACCTGGTGGTCAATGCCATCGGACCGAACTACGCCATCGAACGCTCCACGGACCCGCTGCTGGTTTCGCTGCGCGAGGCGGGACTGGTGTCTTCGGATCCGTTGAATCTCGGCATTCGCACCGGCTCCTTTGGCGCCTGCCTGGATGCACAGGGTCGTGCAAACCGGCACCTTTATTACTTAGGACCGATGCTGCGGGCCGACCATCTGGACGCGACCGCGGCTGTTGAACTTCGCGATCATGCGGAACAGCTCACCCACCATCTGGTCGGTGCGCGACTCTAGGCGGGTCAGTCCGGCGGCGCTACGTCAGTCTGGCGATGCCGGCGAGCAGGCGCTCCAGATCCGCGCGCGCGCTGTACATCGAGACGCCCGTGCGCAGCAGGCCGCCGCGATCCTCGAGCCCCAGTACATCCACGGCGCGCGCCGCGTAGAAGTGCCCGTCCCAGACGCAGATGCCTTCCTTGCCGAGAGCCGCCGCCGCAGCGCCCGCGCTGGTCTTGTCCAGGGTGATCGAAACGGTGGGCGCGCGGTTTCGCGCGCTGAAATCCGGACCCCAAACTTGAACGCCGGGGAGTTCGCGGACGGCATCGTGATAGAACTTGGCGAGTCCGTGCTCATACGCGGAAATGCCCGACATCGCGTCTACGATGCGCTCCCGTAGAGTCGCGCCGCTGCCCCAGCCGGCGAGGTATTCCACCGCGGCCCGCAGACCGTCGATGCCCGCGTGATTCAGGGTGCCGGTCTCGATGCGATGGGGCGCGGCCGGATCCTGAACGCTCAATCGATCCGTGGGCAACCGATCGAGTGCTCCTGGCTTCGAATACAGTACGCCCACGTGCGGCCCGTAAAATTTGTAGCCCGAGCACAGCAGGAAATCCATCCCGAGCGCCTTGACGTCGAGCGGAAAATGCGGCGCGTAGTGGACGGCATCCACCACCAACAGGGCCCCGACCTCGGCGGTGAGGCGCCGTGCGAGGGCGATGTCGTTGACGGTGCCGAGCGCGTTCGATGAGGCGCCCACGGCAAACACCTTGGTCCGCGATGTGACCTTGGCCGCCATGTCGTCCAAATCCAGCTGCCCGGAGGCGAGCAGGCGCACCTCTTGAATGACCATGCCGTGCTCTTGCAAACGCAGCCAGGGGCCGCGATTGGCCTCGTGATCGAGCTGGGTGATGAGAATCTCATCGCCCTTGCTCAAGGTACGGCCGATGGCGGCGCTCAGCGCGTAATTGAGCGTGGTCATGTTCTGGCCGAATGAGATGGAGGCCGGGCTTGGCGCCCCGAGGAATGCCGCCATCACCTCACGCGCCAGATCCATGCGCCGATCGACTTCTTGCGAGGGCGCGAATTTGCCGTGCGTGTTGACGTTGCAGGTGGCGTAGAAATCGCCCATGGTATCGATCACGATACGCGGGACCTGGCTGCCGCCGGGCCCATCGAGATATGCCAGGTCCAATCCCTGGGGTTTGCGCGAGAGCGCAGGGAAGTCCGCGCGGCAGCGAAGAGAGTGTTCGTCGGTGAATGCCATCGTAAAGTATGACAAGCGCGCGGTGTGCGTGGCAAGAAGAGAAATCAACTTATGAAATTTTCGCCGCTGGTGGATCGGGTCAAGGGCGAGAGCGTGGCGGCGTGGACGATCCACACCGAAGCGCGCGAAGCGAAACTGCGCGGCGAGGATGTCATCGTGCTCAGCATCGGGGATCCGGAATTGCCGACGCCCCCGGCCGTGCTCGAGCGGGCAATCGACACGCTGCGCGCCGGGGACATCCGCTACACGCCCGCGGCCGGCCGCCACGGCTTGCGCGCAGCGATTGCCGAGACGCATCGGCGGCGCACCGCGCAGGCGGTCGACGCGGACAACGTCATTTTTCTCTCGGGAGCGCAGAATGCGCTGTTTGCCGCGTCGCTATGCATCGCGGGAGCGGGTGATGAGGTGCTCGCTCTGGAGCCGTTGTATCCGAGTTACCCCGCCACCATCCGGGCGTCCGGTGCGCAGTTGGTACGCGTGCCTGCGCCGGCCTCGGGCGGATTTCGCCCCGACTTGAGCAGGCTCGAAGCGGCGATCACGGCGCGTACGCGCGCGCTGTTCTTCGCCACGCCGAACAATCCGAGCGGCGTGATATTGAACGACGAGGATATGGCGTCGATCGGCGAACTGGCACGCCGCCACTCGCTGTGGATCGTCGCGGACGAGGTCTACGCGGGGCTTGCCCCCGGCGGCCGCGTTCCCGGTCTCGCGGCGCTGCTGCCCGATCAGGTCGTGACCATCAGCAGCCTGTCCAAATCCCATTCCATGCCGGGATTGCGGGCCGGCTGGATGGTTGGGCCCAAGGCGCTCATCAAACACGCCGAATCTCTATCCATGTGCATGCTCTTCGGCCTGCCGGGCTTCATCCAAGAGGCCGCGCTCACGGCATTGCAGGGATCGAACGCGCCGGAACTGCGGATTCGCGAGCTGTGCACGGCACGCCGCGCCCTGCTGCTGCGAGGACTCGAGGATGTGCGCGGCATCCGCTGCTGTGCTCCGGACGCCGGCATGTTCACGCTGATCGACGTGCGCGACACCGGCCTTTCGGGCTACGATTTCATGCGCGGGCTGTTTACATCCGAACGCGTTTCGGTGCTCGACGGAGGGGCCTTCGGCGAAGAGACGCGCGGATTCGTAAGATTGTGCTTCGCCACGGACGAGGCTACTTTGCGCGAAGCGATGGTCCGTATCCGCCGCTATGCCGGCACATTGGCGAGGTGATTATGACGAAGGAAGCGGCGGACTTTGGCATCGTTGTTCGAACGGCGGGCGGCCCCGAGGCGCTTGAATGGAGCGAGCTCGAGACGGCTGCGCCGGGGCCCGGCGAGGTGCGCGTCGTGCAGCACGCCATCGGAGTCAATTTCATCGACACCTACTATCGAAAAGGCCATTACCCCTGGCCCATGACCCCGCTGATTCCGGGCGGCGAGGCGGCCGGTGTCGTGGATGCGGCAGGCGAGGGAACGCCGTTCAAAGTCGGCGATCGCGTGGCCTATACGCTGCCCATCGGCGCGTATCGCACGCGGCGCGTGGTACCGGCCGACCGGCTGGTGAAACT
>Ga0210393_10000694_pt1 | contig 29442 bp, 24 predicted proteins | sample IncBWC27OmetaG_FD_160068 | JGI IMG/M metagenome (GOLD analysis project Ga0210393, IMG submission 160068) | Forest soil microbial communities from Barre Woods Harvard Forest LTER site, Petersham, Massachusetts, United States - Inc-BW-C-27-O ...
GGAAAGTGTCCCGTCCCATCGGTCCCGCCCGTCCGGACCCTATCAAAGAGGCGGACCGGACCGGACGTTTGTCGCTCCTAAGTTATTTCTAACAAACGACTACGGCCGGACTCCCTCGGAATTGTGAAGGTGGACCGGACCTTTGGGACCTAACCACATCCGAGTCCTGTCCCATCCTGCTCGAGTTCGGTCCCGGTCCCCGGCGCACCTACTCGAAAGTGTCCGGACCCGAGTTTGGCCCGCCACCTCACGGCTTCCCCTCCGTGAAAGTGTCCCGTCCCGAGCCGGCGTCCCGAGCACCGGGTCACTGGGTCACCGGGTCAGATCCCTAGTGAAACAATCTGACCCGACCCGGCGACCCGGTGACCAGATTCTGTACGGTCGGGTCCGGGTTCCCGTCCGGTCCCCATCCGGCGGAGTGGACCAACGTAACTCCCTCGATCCAGAAAACGAGTCCCGTCCCACCGGACCAAGAATTTGTGGTCGCCGGACCAGTTTGGTCCACGGCGCCCCGAGTCGCCAACGAACGGACCCCGAGCGCTCTGCGCGCAAAGGCATCCTTCGATCCTATAACACCTCCCTCAACCCGCGCAGTCCAATGTTCTACGCGCGTAGAAACAACTTCACGAATTCTCTGTGCGGTTATGAATCAATCGCGACCGGAAGCGGCGCCGGGCGATGTGAATTCGCTGCCGAGAGCGTGAATGCTCCGGCGAGCCGCCAGCGTCAGTTGGCGGGTGGTTAAGCCACGAATGCCATGACCTACGAACGGGCCGTCATGCGCCCTTCAACTCGTTCATATTCATCTTCCAGCAGCCACATTTTCGCATTTTCGTAATCGGTGCCACTGTGAACGACCTTGTCCTTTTCTTTGGGATCAATGACTACAACACCGCCTGCCAGCTCTTTGTCGGGAAACACAAATAGCACATACGGCACTGGAAGTCCGTCATCGACCCAAACTTCATACCAGTCACTCGTCATTTGCGTGGGCCCGTTCTGAGTGAAGCAAAAAAGGGGACGTAGCTCTCTGCTCGTGTCGGTTCACAGGTCATCCGGGTCGAGGGCCGCGACGTACGGGAGGCTGCGGTGCTCGTCGTTGTAGTCAAGCCCGTACCCTACCACGAAAACGTCGGGGATCGTGAAGCCGAAATAGTCGGGTGTCCATTCCGTTTCTCGCGCCCGATCCTTCCACAGCAGCACGGCTGCGCGAACGCTCGTCGCCTCGGCCCTCTTGAGTTGCTCAAAGCCGCTCATGCCCCAGGCTTTGAACGCGTTTGATTTCGACCAGTCATCTGGCGGATGTCTTCCTGTGGACTCGGTACACACGGTTCCGCACCCACACGAGTCGCGTGAAGAAGGCGACCCAAAAGACGCCGGCGATCGAGGCCATGACGATGAAGTTCACCGGCGAGACATCCCATGACGTATCCGAAACGATGCGGCCGAACGCAAAGCAGCTGAAGATCATGGCGAAGAACAGCAGCCAATCTCTGCTGTGCAACAGCCGCTTCGTTTTCCGGAAGGCCTGCGCCTCACTGTCCGGAGTGAGACTGGGTGTGTCACCTCGTAGCAGGTCCTCGTCGCTGGGTTCCTTGAGCAGCGCGGCGAATTCGGGATCCTGGCGTAGGAACGCGTCGACCAGCGCGCGGGTGTCGGCGCTGGCCTCGTTCGCCGCGTAGAGTGGCCACAAGTCGTGAATGACTTCTCGGGTAACGTTCATGGCTCATCCTTCGTTCGGGTCGCAGATACGTCGGAGCTTGATCCGCGCACGGTGGACCCTGACCTTGACCGCCGCGATCGAGAGGCCCAGCGCCGCGGCAATGGTGGTGTAGGGGAGGCCATCCTGCGCATGCATCAGCAGAGCGGCGCGGTCGGCCTCCGGTAGCTTCTGGAGAGCCTCGAACACCGCCGCGAGTTCCAGTCGTCCCAACGCCAACGCTTCGGGGCCAGGATCCTGGGCGGGAAAGGTCGCGTCCAAATCGACTTGCCGCGCCGCTCGCTTCCGTTCCCCGCGGTAGAGGTTGCGGGCGATCGTGAGGAGGTAGGCCTTCACGGTGCCCCCGGAGACCTCGCCCGGCGTGACCCAGGCCCGCACGAACGTTTCCTGGGTGATCTCCTCGGCCAGCGATGGGTCGCCGGACATGTAAAGGGCGAAGCGGTAGACATCCGCAGAGTGGCGCTCGAACAAGCTATGGAAATCGATCAGCATCGCGCCCCCTAGAGACAATAGTCCCGAGACGCCAGAAGGTTACACGGGGCTATCATGTTTTCGGGAAGGACGGATGCGTGCCTGCACAGGCCGCCCGACACTTGCTCGGCTCTAAACGCAGGGTCGATCGCCAAGCGAGTTCGTCGGCAGTCAGAGATCTTCGGGGTCGAGGGCCGCCACATACGGCAGGCTGCGGTGCTCGTCGTTGTAGTCGAGCCCGTAACCGACCACGAACACGTCGGGGATCTTGAAGCCGAAATAATCGGGCGTCCACTTCGTTTCTCTGGCCCGGTCCTTCCACAGCAGCACGGCCGCTCGAACGCTCGTCGCCTCGGCCGTCTTGAGCTGCTCGACGATCGCCGTCAGCGTGCGGCCCGAGTCGAAGACGTCGTCCACAATCAGCACGTCGCGGGCGCGGACGTCGGGCAGCAGATTCAGATCGACGCTGACGTCGGTCCCCGTCGTCGTGGGGCCGGCGTAGCTCGACGCTCGAATCATTCCGACTCGAAGCGGCAGCTCCATCGAGCGAATCAAGTCCGACACGAGCACGAGGCTGCCGGTGAGCACGCCGATCACGGTCAACGGGCGGCCGCGATAGTCGTCCGCAATCTGCCGGCCCAGTTGGGCGACTCGTTCCTGAATCGCGGCTGCTTCGATCAGTCGTTTCACACCCGATGTCCGTTTGTAGTGTCCGTCTATCAGCTGGGTGTCGGGGTGGCTGGGGTCGGCGTCTCGCCGCCCCCAGTGTTCAACACCTGGGGGCTCGCCTGTCGGCTCGACCCCAGCCACCCGCCGCGAAATTCTAAAAAGCGGCCCTCACCCTGCCCTCTCCCATCGGAATGGGAGAGGGTTTCGAAATGCGAATCAGGTGCCGCGACGGTTGCCGAATAGCTCGATGTGCAGCCGCGGTGACACCGAGTACCCGCGACGAGCGGCCTCATCCCGCAGCCAAGCGGTTTTGTCACGCAACTCGTTGGCGTCGGTCCCCTGCGGCATCAGAAACACGCGATCCGGAGTAATGCCGCCGATTCGTGCCACATGCCCGTCGACGTCGACCACGTCTTCCGGACAGTCGATCACATATTTCAATTGATAGCGATAGTCCCGCGTCATCCGCGCAACGACGTCAATGCGATCGCGGAGTGCCTCGTGGCGCTTGGACCACAGGACATCCGTCGGAGTCGAATTGGGCCGCTTGGGGCTGATCGACATCAGCGCGGCGTGAGCCGGTCGGTGAACGGTTCCCGCCGTTTCGATCGTCACCAGTCGGCCGGCGCGAGCCAAACACTCGGTGAGCGGGACAATGTCGGGCTGCAACAGCGGTTCGCCTCCGGTGACAACGACATGCTGACAGTCGCACGCCAAAATCCGTTCGGCCAATTGTTGCCAGGGTTCGTGCGTGCCTTCGGGTTCCCAAGAGGTGTACGGCGTGTCGCAGAACCAACACCGCAGGTTGCAGCCGGTCGTTCGCACAAAGACCGAGGGCGTTCCGGCAAATTCGCCTTCGCCCTGAATCGATTGAAAGAACTCGGCGATTCTCATGAGCGATGGGCCGCGGGATAACTGAGCGGATCCGTCAGACCCGCCTCGGCGAAGCCTTTGAGCCGCAGACGGCACGAATCGCAGCGACCGCAGGGCCGCCCGTCGAAATCGGGATCGTAACAGCTATGTGTCAGCGAATAGTCGACGCCGAGGTCGGTGCCCGTGCGGATGATCTCGGCCTTGGTCATCTGAATCAACGGGGCGTGAATCCGCCAGGTGAGCGTCCCCTCGACGCCCGCCTTAGTTCCCAAGTTGGCCAGGCGTTCAAAGGCGGCCAAAAACTCGGGGCGGCAATCGGGGTAGCCGCTGTAGTCGAGCGCGTTGACGCCAAGAAAAATTTCGGAGACGCCCAGCGTTTCGGCCCAGCCCAAAGCGATCGAGAGAAAGATCGTGTTGCGTGCGGGGACGTACGTCACGGGAATCCCGGCGGACATTTCGTCTTCCGCCCGGTCCTTGGGAACGGGCAAGTCGGCGGTGAGAGCTGACCCGCCGAAGGCGCGCAAGTCGAGGCTCAACACGACATGTTGCAGGACACCTCCTGCACGCGCGACGCGGCGGGCCGCTTCCAGCTCGAAAATGTGGCGTTGACCGTAGTCGAAGGAAAGTGCGTACGGTTCGTAGCCGTCACGCCGCGCGATGGCCAGTGCCGTGGCAGAATCGAGCCCGCCGCTCAGCAGCACGACGGCTCGTCTTTTCTGGTCCGACATGGTCCTGTTTCCGAAAGAGAATATCTCTCTCGGAGGCTAACAGGCTGGGCTCGCGCCTGCAATTTTGTCGCTTGGAGCAAGCTTTCGAGAACGACACGCTGCGATGGCGCATTGAATCGAGAACGCGAAGCTCCCCCAGCTAACGCTGGGGACTCGGGATGCGCTGGGAATCCTGCCGAGCCTCGGGCGTGAGCCCGAGGTGGATGCATTGCGAACTGCCGAAGAGCACTGCTGAGCGAGCTCAGCAGTGGCACACAGACTTAAAGACAAGCCGCTCTCAGAAGTCGGTCACGACTACGCGGGGATCGTCGCCACCAGATCGTCCGCGAGCTTTTCGAGGAGCTCGTGGGTCGTGCGCAGATCGACGTGCTCGCGGGGGCCGGCATCGGCTCGGCGGTAGCGGCGGAGCGTGAAGACCCCCGCCCCCTGCGATTGGAGCAACACTTCGTAAAACGTGGTCGCGCTGTCCCGCTTGTCCGGCGATTTCGAGCGAATCAAAACCTGCCGAGCCTCAGCGTCGATCTCCAGCGGACCGAGCGGCTCCATCAGGTAGGTGATACGAGCGCACAAATCCTGCGCCCACTTCTTGAGGACGTCGGCCGCGGCCCCGTTGAGCGCGGGCACTCGCATGCGAAGCTCCCGGCAGGAGCAGCTCATCGAATCGGCAGCCGTGACGTCGACGGCCAGGTCGATCCCGTCCGGTCCCGAGACCGCAACGGTCTTCGGCACTTGGGCGAGATGCCCGGCAAGTTTGCGAATTTCGCCAACGAGTTGTTTTCCGCAGCTCATGGGTCGGCCCCTTTTATCAATTATATCGTCGATTCGACGACTGATTTTGTCAGCAATCCAGCTATTTCTGTTTGATTTCGTGCTGCGAGCCATCGAAGGAAATGATCGTCGGCTTGTCGTCGACGATCGTTTCGACGTGCACCGGCCGCAGCCACAGCCGCTGCAAATTTGCCAACGTGTCGCGGGCATAGTCGAGTTTCAGCTCGACACCTTGATACTTGTGCTTCAAAAACAGTTCGCCCCGATTCCGATAATTGCCGTCGACCACATACATGAACGGCCGTCCATGATTGGTCAGGCTGTTGAGGAGCTGCTGTTTGATCTGCGGAAAGTCGCGGGAGACGATCTCGTAGTAGTTCGATTGATCGTTGTACGCGAAGGAAAAAAACTTGTGCTTGATGCAAAACTCGGGCGTCAGGAACGAGTCGATGAACGTCACGTCGTTGTGGATCCGTCGCACATCGAAGATTTTCTCCCGGCCCAAACCCAGGCCTTTGTCCCACTTCTCCTTCGCGGCGAGGTCATCGCACTCTTCATACTCCGCACCGAATTGTCCTTTGTTCCAGCGCTCTTCGATGTCTCGGAACAGCTCGATGCCCAGCTTGTACGGATTCAGGCGATTGGCGCTGGTGGCCATGGTGCCGCTGTGGTGGTCGGCGTAATCGACGACCTCGGCATCCGTCAGCCCGTGGCGAGTCATGATGGTCGAGTGCCAGTAGCTGGCCCAACCTTCGTTCATGATTTTCGTCTGTCCCTGCGGAGCGAAGTAGTACGCCTCGTCGCGGACGATTGCCAAAATGTCTCGCTGCCAGTCCTTCAGCGGCGCATGCTCCAACAAGAACAACAAAACGTCGCGCATTGGCTCTTCGGGGAATGAGCGATTGTCTTCCTTTTCCTGCTGCTTCTGCTGCCGCTCCCGCGACTGCCGCTCGATCACCTCGGGAGGATTGATGAAGGAGTCCATGTAACCTTTGGAAGGGAACTTGAGGTCGTACTTCGACTCCTCGTCTTTGGATTTCTTGGAGGCGCGCTCATCCTCGGGGGTCGGCAAGCGTTTGATGTGCGGCGCGTGCGGGTCGATCAGGTCCTCGAGCGACAGGCAGGCATCGATGAACAGCTCGACGGCGTCGGAGCCAAAGCGATCGCAGTAGCGGTTCACGCGGGCCGCATGGTTGGCCATCTCGTCGAGCATCCGGCGGTTGGTGGGGGCGAACCAGGCGTTGTTCTTGAAGAAATCGCAGTGTCCGTAGACGTGGGCGATCACCAGCTTCTGATCGCCCAGCGCGTTGGCCGCCAACAGATAGGCGTAACACGGATCGGTGTTGATCACCATCTCGTAGATTTTCTGCAAGCCGTACGCGTAGCCCTTCGTCAGTTCGTCGTATTCGGCCCCGAACCTCCAGTGGGGATAGCGGACCGGAAAGCCGCCGAACGCGGCCAGCATGCTCATCTCTTCGTAGTCGACGACTTCGAAGATGGTGGGGAAGAAGTCGAGACCGTAACTCCGCGCGCGCGCTTCGATATCATCCTGCGCGGCCCTGATTTCGGCCGGCAAAGGGCGAGCGGCGAGTTGGGTCATTGGTCCACTCCGTCCTGACTCTCTACTTCTTCACCTCTGGCTCCACGGACGGTCAAAAGAGCGGGTCAGCTTGCCCCAGCTCACTTCACCGTCTCACTTCCCCGTCCCCAAGAACTCCTTGATCGAGTCGTAGATCGCTTCCTTGCCTTCGATCTCCGAAAGGATCAAGTTGTCGAACTTGTCGACGACCTTCCGCAATTCGCGGATGTAGTCGCCCGAGCCGTAGGGGCTTTCGACCTGGCCGTAGCAGAACAGGTTGCTGCAGGGGAGCAAGTTGGCCGTCAGCGTCTTGAGGCAGCTCTCGTTGTCCTCACCCCAGTTGTCGCCGTCGGAGAACTGAAAACAATAAATGTTCCAGTCCGACGGGGGGAAGTCGCGGGTGATGATCTGCCAGGCGACCTGATAGGCCGACGAAATGCGGGTCCCGCCGCTCTCGCGCGTGCGATAGAACGTGTCCTCGTCGACTTCGTGGGCGGCCGCGTCGTGCACGATGTAGCGGCGTTGAACGCCGTCGTACTGACGCTTCAGCCACGTATCGATCCAGAACGACTCCATGCGGACGATCTCTTTCTGATCGTCGGTCATCGATCCGGAGACGTCCATAATGTAGATCACGGCCGCGTTCGATTCGGGCTCGGTTACCGTCTTCCAGGAACGGAACCGCTCGTCTTCCCGCATGGGAATCACGACCGGGTTCTCGTAGTTGTAGTTGTCGAGGGTCACCTGCCGCTTGAGAGCTCGCTTGAAGGTTCGCTTGAAGTGCCGCAGGCTGTCGGGACCCGTTTGGCGAATCGACGTGTAGCGGTCCTTGCGGCTCTCGAGCGAGTCTTTGCCCTTGGGCTCGATGCGCGGCAGCTCGAGCGCCTCACCCAGCATGTCGGCCAGCTCTTCGAACGAGATTTCAACCTCGCGGATGTGAGAGCCGGGCTGATCGCCCGCCTGACCCTGGCCGTCGCCGTCCTGGCCTTGCCCCTTGCCTATGGGTTGGCCGACGTCGCCTTCACCCTGGGCAACGCCGCCGGATCCTTTTTGGCCATGGCGGAAGTGGGGGATGTCGATGGCGGGCACGGGAATGCTGACCAGCTCGCGGCCCGTGCGGCCGATCATCTCGCCATGCGTGATGTACTTCCGCAGGTTTTCGCGAACTTTTCCCCGGAGGATTTGCTTGAAGCGTCCGAGGTCTCGATCGATGCTGCGGGCCATGGGTCAGTCCAAGGTCCAACGTCCAAGGTCCAAAGTCGGGCGAAAGGAGGCCACACTCCGGCCCCGACGACCTTGGACTTTGGACATTGGACCTTGGACTAATTCATTCAGTCATTCTTCGTATCACCGCGCGCGAAGATGCTGGCGACGTATTGCAGAACGTCGGTCGCCGACTCTTCGTTGTAGCCGTAATTGCGAATCAGCCGGCTCTTCACGATGTCGATCTTGGCCTGCGTGTCGGCATCGACCACGTTCGAGACGAGGCTGGTCAGCTTGATCGTGTCCTTCTGGTCCTCGAAGAGTTTCATTTCGAGGGCTTTTTGCAGCCGTTCATTGGTGCGATAGTTGAACGTCTTGCCGTCGAGCGCCAACGCGCCGATGTAGTTCATGATCTCACGACGGAAGTCGTCCTTTCGCGTGTCCGGAATGTCGATCTTCTCTTCGATCGAGCGCATCAGCCGTTCATCTGGCTCTTCCGGTTGGCCGGTGAACTTGTTGCGGACCTTTTCGCGCTGCGTGTAGGCCTTCACGTTGTCGATGTAATTGGAGCAGAGACGCGTGAGGGCTTCTTCGTCGGCGGCGATGGCCCGTTGGACCTCGTTCTTCACAATGTCCGTGTATTCGTCTTTGGCCACGCCGATCAGTTGCCGATAACGCTCGCGGATCTCTTCGCTGTGGATCAGCGAATGGTGCTTGAGTCCCTCCTCGAGTTCGTTCATCACCATGAACGGATTGAGATTGGTCGAGTCGGCATTCGCAACCAACGCGTTGGAGATCTTATCCTGCACGTAGCGGGGAGAGATACCGAGCATGCCTTCGCTTTTGGCCTCTTTGCGGAGCTGCGTCACATTATCGGAGGTGAAGCCCGGCAGCGTTTTGCCGTTATAGAGCTTGAGCTTTTGCAGCAGCGTCAGGCCGGCGTTCTTGGGATCTTCCAACCGCGTAAGGACGGCCCACAGGGCGGCCATCTCGAGCGTGTGCGGGGCGATGTGCTTCCCGCGAACTCGCTTGGAGTTGTAGTCCTTTTCGTAAATCTTCTGCTCGTCGGCCAATTTCGTGACGTACGGAATGTCGATCTTCACCGTTCGGTCGCGCAAGGCCTCCATGAATTCGTTGGACTGCAACTTGCGATACTCGGGCTCGTTGGTGTGGCCGACGATGACCGTATCGATGTCGGTCTGGGCGAACTTCTTCGGCTTGATCTTGTGCTCTTGTGAGGCGCCCAGCAGATCGTAGAGGAAGGCGACGTCGAGCTTGAGCACTTCGATGAACTCGATCACGCCGCGGTTGGCGACGTTGAATTCGCCGTCGAAGTTGAACGCCCGCGGATCGCTCTCGCTGCCGAACTCGGCGATCTTGCGATAGTTGATGTCGCCAGTCAGTTCGGTCGAATCCTGATTCTTTTCGTCCTTCGGTTGAAAGGTGCCGATCCCGATACGGTCCTGCTCCGAGAGCGTGAGTCGCTTGACGACAACCTGCTCGACGGCCTTGGTCCAGTCGCCGCCGGCCCGATCCAAGCGTTCGCGAAACGTGAAGCGGCACAAGGGACACAGCTCGCCGGTGATCTCTATGCCGTAGCCTTCGCCGGTATTGGGGTCGCGCTTTCCATTGAGGAAGGTGCACAGCTCGGCCCGCGCCTCGTCGGGCACCAGATTGAGCGGCTCCTCGTGCATCGGGCACCAGAGGATCGTGCCGTCCTCGTGCTTCCAACCGTAGGTGAAGAGCGCGCCGTCTTCGGTACGGCTATAGCGCTCCAAACCGCGTTTGAGGAGCCGGGCGATTGTGCTCTTGGAGCTGCCGACCGGACCGTGCAACAACAGCACGCGCCGCTCGCTGCCATATTTGAGCGCCGCGCTGCGGAAGACGTTCACGATCTCCATCAGCGGCCGCGTCTGGCCAAAGATCGCGTCAGCTCCGCCGTTCTCCGGATCGTCGAAGAAGCGGTAGCGCAGCCAGCCGTCTTTGCTGCCTTCGACGGGGGTTGTGCCGTAGGACAGGATCATGTCGTACAGCCGCTGATAGGCCGTGCGCGTGACCCTGGGGTTCTTGCGAACGATGTCCAAGTATTCGTCGAACGAGCCATGCCAGTGCTCCTGGCGATAGCCGTCGAAGTTTTGGGACTTCGAGATGCGTTCGAGGACGGCGCGAGCGTCTCCCACGGAACCACTCCTTGTGTTGCCCAAAATCTGGTGCTGTCAGCCCCCGTTTCCGGCAGTCGGGGCCGCGCATTCCAAAGCGCCTCGTCCGACTGGAATGGAATCGCAGTTCGCGAGGTACGCGGGTGCGACCATCCCTGGTCCGGTAATCAAGTTGTGAGGAAATGGGAACTGGGCGTTAGACGACTTGGGTCGGTAGGACCCCAAGCCAAAGGGCCACTTCCACGCGGATGCCACATTTTCGGTGAGCACCCTGAATTATGGCAATTCTCGTACCCCTGGCAATATCAATGTCGGTTCATGGAATGGCGCTTAATCGATTCTACGCTGTAATTTTCGAGTGCGTTGGAGGCCGCGGACCGGGTCTCGGCTGTTTCCCTACAGTTGGGTGCGGTTGAAACCGTTATTCGTGACCCTGGGGATCAACTCAATTAGAATCGACTCAGCCTCAACCGAAATCGGCCTCCAACCTCGAGACGATTCGATCGCGTCAGTCGCCCGGTCGCCTCGCTTTCGACGCTCCTTTCCCGATGGAATCTCGACTCCGTATGACCTCCGCGAGCGCCCCAATTCCAGACTCGTTCACGGTGCCCGTTTCGCTCGGCTCGCGCAGCTACGAGATTGCGATCGTCAGCGGAAAGTTGGAATCTTTGGCCGTCCACTTGAAGAAATGGATCGCGGCCCATCCGCATTTTTCCGCGGGGTCTGCCGCGAACGAAAAGGCGCTGGTCGTCACCGATGGCCATATTGCGGCAACGCACGCAGAATGTGCACAGCAGAGTCTAATTCAGGCGGGTTGGACGACGGGCCGCGTCGAGCTTGAGCCGGGTGAACAATCCAAAACGCTGGCCTCGGCGACCCGACTCTACGACGCGCTGGCGGAGCTGAAGGCCGATCGACGGACCGTGGTAGTGGCCGTCGGCGGGGGCGTGGTGGGGGATACGGCCGGGTTTGCCGCCGCCACCTACGCTCGCGGGATTCCGTTCGTGCAGATTCCGACCACGCTCCTCGCACAGGTCGACAGTTCGGTAGGAGGCAAGGTCGGCGTCAATCACCCGCGCGGCAAGAATCTGATCGGCGCCTTTCATCAACCACTCGGCGTGCTGATCGACACGCTGACCCTTACCACACTGCCGGAGCGCGATTATCGCAGCGGCTTGGCCGAGGTCATCAAGTACGGCGTGAGTCTCGACGGCGAGTTTTTCAAGTACCTGGAGGATCACGTCGACGGTCTCAATAGCCGCGCGCCCGACGTGCTGCGACATGTGATCGCAATTAGTTGCCAGCTGAAAGCCGGCGTGGTCGAGCAAGACGAACAGGAACTCTCCGGTCTCCGGGCACTCTTAAACTACGGCCATACCTTCGCGCATGCTTACGAGGCGCTGTTGGGTTACGGCAAGTTGCTGCACGGCGAAGCCGTCGCCATCGGCATGGTACACGCGAGCCGACTGGCCGAGCGGCTCCATCACGTCGACTCCTCCGTCACGCAGAAGCAGGCGCGACTGTTGAAGGCTGTGCAGCTGCCGACCGAGCTGCCCTCCGGCCCGCTCGACGTCGAGGCCGTGCTCGATCGTATGCGACTCGACAAGAAATCGCGGGGCGGAAAGCTGCGATTTGTTTTGCCCAGCTCGATCGGACACGTGGCTTTAGTCGATGCCGTTCCCGAATCGGAAGTGCGCTCGCTCCTGAGCGAATTCGGCGGACAGCGTTAGGCCCACGGCAAACCAACCGGCGCATCCATGCTTGATCCGTCAGCCGTTCCTGCCAATGCAGTCGACACAGAACTGGTCGACGCCCTGCGGCTCAATCTGGTGCCCGGAATCGGGCCGCGCTTGCAGCAGTCGCTCGAAGCGGCCTTCGGATCGCCCTCGGCCATTCTGCAGGCCAGCCTCATCGAGCTGCAACAAGTCGATGGGATCGGGCCCAAATTGGCCGCGGCAATCGTGGAGCATCGCAGCGCCGAGGCCGCGCTTCGCGAAATCGAGCGCTGCCGGCAGGCCAACACGTTGCTGCTGCGGAAGGGAACGCCCGAGTATCCCCGGATGTTGGCGGAGATCTGCGATCCGCCCAGCGTGCTGTATTGCCGAGGTCGCATCGAGCCGCGCGATGAAGTGGCCGTCGCGATCGTGGGTTCGCGCCGGTGTTCCGTCTACGGGCGACAACAGGCCGAGCGATTTGCCTCGGCACTCGCGCGGGCGGGAGCGACAGTAATCAGTGGATTGGCCCGCGGCATCGACGCGGCTGCCCATCGCGGGGCACTCGAGGCGGGCGGACGCACAATCGCCGTCGCCGCGACCGGCCTGTCGAAAGTCTATCCCCCCGAGCACAAAGAGTTGGCCGCGCAGATTGCCGAGCAGGGCGGAGTGGTCTCGGAATCGTGCCTCGATCAAGAGCCGATCGCCGGCCTCTTTCCCCAACGCAATCGCATCATCAGCGGCATGTCGCTGGGCGTGATCATCATCGAGGCGACTCGCACGAGCGGCGCCCTCCACACCGCGCGACACGCCCTAGAGCAAGGGCGTGAAGTCTTTGCTGTGCCGGGTCGAATTGACAGCCTGATGAGCGAGGGCTGTCACGATCTAATCCGTGACGGCGTCCCGCTCGTGCGCGGCGTGGATGACGTGCTCGAGGCGCTCGGGCCGCTGATGTCGCCCGTCGAGCGCAGCCCCAGCGAGACGGTGCACACGCCGCGTGAACTCAATCTCAGCGATCAGGAGCGGGCGATCCTGAATCTCGTGACCGTCGATCCGAAATTGATCGATGAAGTCGTCCGAGAGGCGGCCCTCGAGCCGTCCCGCGTACTGGCGACGCTGACGGTGCTCGAAATGAAGCGCCTGCTCAAGCGGCTCCCCGGTGGGCACGTGATTCGAACCGGTTACTAAATCACGTCCCCAGGGAAGCCGACTGAGCTGCTCTGGCGTGTGCTCCGAAGTTAGCGCTGCGCCTGGGCTTCGGTAGGGCGGACCGCAAACGCGTAAAACTCGCAGGACGTCTTCGGCTTGAAATCGTTATCGACGCAAATCCAAAGCAACCGGCGTCCGTCGGCCAACGTCGGTCCCCAGGCCAGACCTTCTTGCTTTTCAGCCAACTGGGGGCCGGCCAGACCGTAGCGCGAATCGAGCAAGTCGATGAAGGTCGTCTTCGCCACGGGTTTGACGCCCTTCGGCACTTTCTTGTGAGGCAGCGACTCGATGCCGCTAATATCGCTGGCTCCCGCGATGTCGATCTTCATGATGCGTTTGAAGCCCGCGTTTTGCCCAGGCTGATTGTCTCGCTCGATCACCAGAAATCGGTGGTCGTCGAGTGCCAACATTTCGGAAGTCTTGTTCGCGTCTGTATCAAGCGGATACAGCAGTTCGCGGGTCGCTCCCGAGGCGAGGTCGATCTCCAGCAGCCGGCAGTTCAGGCCTTTCATCTTTCCCTTTTTGCTGCGCTGAGAATCTTGCAGCAGCGGGGCCTGGATCAGTGCGTAGAGCCGTTTGCCGTTCGGACTGATGGCCAGGCTTTCGAATCCGGCGTTCGAGACGCGGCCCGACTTGTTCCCTTCGATCTCCGCTTCCTTGGTGGCGGCGGGGTGGGCGATCGAATAGCGGGCCGGCACATCGAGAGCCCCCACCTGGTGTCCGGTCGAGTCGAATTCGTAAATGTAGGGGCCGTATTCGTCGGAGATGAACACCGACCCGGACGGACCGAGTCGCAGCCCTTCGGGATCGAACCGATGGTTGCCGCCAGGCCCATTCGGATCGAAGGCCGTCGAGACACCGATTAACGGCTTGCCGTCGGCGGCGGTGAGCAATGTGGTTGCCACCACTCGGGCCGATCCCTTGCTGGTCGTTCCGACGGGTGGCTTCAGCTCGATCATCTGCCAGCGGCAACGATATCGGGCAGAGCCGTCACCCGGACCACGATCGGGAAGGGCGTAGTAGACGTCGTCGTGCCCTGAATACTCCAGTGCCGACAAGCCGCCGAGTTGGTTGTGCGGCACTTTGCCCGCGAGCACGTCAGTCAGCCCCGACTTGTCGAGTGTGCCGGGGGGCAGTTGCAGGGTGCCGAGAAACTGGATGTCGTCTTCGGCTCGAGCCGCGCGATCGACGGTGGCGAACCCCGCCAGCAGCAACCCGGTCGCGAGCAACCTGGCGAAGGAGGAACCGAGGCACTTGTATCTGTTCAACATGTTGTTGCCCTAAGAAAAAAGGCGCGCCGGTCGCAGCAAACAACCGGCGCACCGAGCAGATTTGCGCCTCAACCCAAGATCGAATTGGCGGCCGACGCGAAGCCGCGCAAAGTCAGTTTCAACCGACAAGAATCCGAACCAAAGCTCGTTTCCTATCGAGCGGACTATTCAGCCTGCATTTCGGTGGCGTTCCCGTCGCGCGGATGCACGAGATTGCAGAGCGTGCGAATGTCCATGTTCTCGCTAATGAACGTGACGGAAGCATCGCACATGGCAACAGGCAAGCTGCCAGGATGGAAGCAGTACATTTCGCTAGCGTTGTTGCAGTTCATCGCGCAGGGGCCGTTCTTGGCATACCCGCTAATATCGGTTCCGTCGATCTTCCAAGCGTTGGAACTGGGATCGGGCCAAGCGTCGCCGTCATTCACAACAACCTTGCCGGTGGTCGGATCGATACCAGCATGGCCGGCCTTATAGGCGTTTGTGAATGTCTGCTTCGTGAGCGCGGCGCCCCGCGTCCAAACTTGAGGATGGCCGGCAGACTCGGACCACATGATGGTGTTCGTCAAGCCGTCCGTGATGTTCCGGAACGGAACCGGAACGCCTTGCGTGACCTTGCCGTTGACCCATGCCGTGAACGCGCCGCAGAGTTCGGCTGGCGGCGTCAGGCCGTTGGTGCTGTAGAAGGCGGCATCAACACCGGTGCCGACGGTGGCGTAGTCAGTGACCTGGAGGCCGCTCACGAACGCCAACGAAACTCGTCCCTCGCCCGGAGCCGAGGGGCAGTAGAATTGGCCGATAATCGCCTTTTCTTCGCTCGCTACGTTGGCCGTATGAGCCCAAGGCAGGTGGGAATCGATGAGTTTCTGGAAGTTGCCCTGCTCGTAGAAGCCGAGCAACTCTTCGATGATGCCCGCATATCCGTCGCTGCACTTTTGGGTGTTATTGGGAGTGCCGTTGGACTTGAGGGTGGTATCTAACCCCCAACCGAGGGCAGTGACGTCGACCGTGCCCGCCTTGGTGCACAGTGCGCTGGCCCATTCCGATGAAGAGATGACCTTCGAGCACGGCAGCGAGTGGAACACATCGTGGTAGTTATGGCAGGCCAATGCAAATTGCTTCAGATTGTTGCGGCACTGGGTGCGCCGAGCGGCTTCTCGGGCCGCTTGCACGGCTGGCAGCAGCAGCGCAATCAGCGTGGCGATGATGGCGATCACCACCAGCAGCTCGATTAATGTGAATGCTTTTCGACCCCCTCTTGACATCGACTTACTCCCCTTTAAAGAACATTGCTTTGGAAAAATGTCTCAAGACTCGTCGACTCTTCCGTTTTCAGTGCGGCGTGACGAGCGCGCGTGGTTATCCGCACGATTTCGCTAGTTTGGTGTGTTTGATGTTTGCTGCTGACCGTAGGTCGCCAGATCCCATGGAGTGAGTGCGTTCTCGCCTTCGGTGACCTCGACCCTTATTCTCGACATGCGCGGGTTTCGAAACGCCGGAGCCACCTTTTCGGGCCGATCATCGTCGTCGCCGGCAACTCCGACCTCACCTGCGGGTCCGACTGCGGGACCTTTCCAGGAAACAGTGACCGAGTATTTCCCGAGGGGCGCACCGTCCTGGGATCCGTAAGTGGAAACGCGAAACGACCCATCCTCCTCTGTCGTCGCATGGGGCCGAATCGACGAAGTTCCCTTCGGAAGCGGTTCGGTCGTGTAAAAGCAGATCTGAGCGTCGGCCAGCGGCTCCCCGTTCATCATCAATTTGCCGGTCACGGGCACGACGGCCAATTGCCCCTTGATCGGTTTCAGCTTCGGTCCGCCGCAAGACGCCGCAAAGCTCAAGCAGCACAGACCCACGGCGATCACAACCACACGGCGTCCGATCAAACTGCTACGAAAATGCCCGCTCACAGACGTGTTCTCCGTTCGATTACCGGCTGACGACTCAAACTCAGTCCATCTCAAATCGAGAAACTGCTGTCCCTCATGCCCTCCGACCGTTACGCAATGAGTGCCGCGACGTCATGCTCGCGATTTCGCGATGCCCCAACCGGGCGGCAAAAACACAGTTTCCGGACGAGTCAACAAACGGTGACTCGCAAGTTCCAGAAAACTACAAGCAAGCGAGATTTTGCGACGGCTTGTGCCGTCGAGTCGAGGAGGGAGCCCTAGTGGTGCCAGCGAACGATACATGTCAAACGTGTGATTTTCGTGATGTCAAAATGTAGAAATTGTTAATTCGAAATGCTGACCGCGTGCCCCGCTGGACAGCGCGGTCTGACTAAGAAAGTAGCGGGCGAGGAAATGGAAGAGAGCTTCCCCTAAGGACTTAGCGGCGACACCGGGCACGGCGTCAGCCCCATCTCGCGCAAAGCCTGGCGGGGCGGCTGCAACGTCGCAAGTCGCGGATTAAGAAGGGCTTACTTTGGCCGGACTAGGCCGAGAAGCGCAGTCCGCGCAGCTCGCTGAGGATCGTAGCGAGCGCCTCTTCAGAGAGTCGCGACTGGGGGCCGTCAGCCACGAGCAACGAAAGCTCCCCGATTCGTCGCAGCTCGGCCGGAATGCCCCGACCGGCGGCAACCAGGTGCTCCCATGCCCCCTCGAACGCATTCGGCCGACCGGCGGCGATCAACATCGATTGCAAGAACGAGTGGCTTTCCAACGGGCTCAGCGGTGCCAGTTCCACGCGCAAGTCGCTGCACTCACGCCATTCGCGCGGCACCATCGGAAACGATCGTCCGGAAAGTGCCAGGATCCAAGTCTCAGTATTGCGTCCTGAGCCGCGAGTCGAGAGTCGCCGCACCAATTGCTGACAATCTCGCGTCGCCCGATCGAGATGATCGATGACGAGCACGCAATGCTGTCCGGCCCGTTCCCGACCGGCAAGTGCGTCGCTGACCTCGGTCCATAACGCGCTGGCCCGCCCTCGAGCGCGCGAAGTCACTCCTAGCCGTTGGGACAGACGCTCGAGAAACTCCACGCCGTCGCGACCCGTCACGTCGATGGCGACTGTCTCACAACCGATGGCCCGGCAGTCCTGAGCGAACACGTTGAGAACGGTCGACTTCCCGGTCCCGCGAGGACCGACCACGATCCCGCATCGGCTGCCGCCCTCGACCAGATGCTCGAGGCGCGCCATGGCTTCCTGATGCACCCCGCCCGCAAAGAAATGCGAATCGCCCGCCGAGAGAATGTGGTCGGAACTCTCCAGTCCTTCGCGCGCAATCGACACAAGGGCCTCCTTGCCGGTCCGGCACTCGGCTGTTATCAGGTATGATCGGCAGTCCGGTCGCGCGGAGATAAGCGTGGGGTTGTCGGGCGATAAGGCCGCCCGCGCCAACGGCTTTGGTTGCTTCGACATAGGCTCACAGAGCCGCGCATGCTTTGAGCAGGCTGCAGCCGCCCCTTCCCCTCTGAATCGCCGATGGTCTCGCGTTCTAAAACTCGTCGCTCGATGCCGCCCGTTCGCGTCGCGGTCCCGTCGCCTGCTTCGACGTGGCGAACCACGCTGATGTATGGCGTGCTCTTGGCGGCCGGCACGTTGGCCGTCTACTCGCAGGCCTGGACCCTTTCCTTCATCAACATCGACGATCCCGAATACGCCTCGCTCAACCCGCACGTGCAAGCGGGTCTCTCGTCACAAAGTCTGCAGTGGAGTCTCGGCGTTCACGATTGCAACTGGATCCCGCTGACCTGGTTGTCGCTGATGCTCGACAGCTCGATCCATGGAATCGGTCCCGCTGGCTATCACATCACGAACGTCCTCTTACACACGGCCAATGCGCTGATCTTGTTCGTCACCTTGGCGATGGCCACGGGAAGCCAAGGCCGCAGCGCTTTCGTCGCGGCTTTGTTTGCAATCCATCCCCTGCACGTAGAGTCGGTCGCTTGGGTCGCCGAACGAAAGGACGTGCTCAGCATTTTTTTCGGCTTGCTGTCGCTGCGCGCGTACGTCGGCTACGCCCGCGAAGGCAAAGCGTGGAGATACGTGGCAGCGTGCGCGCTGTTTTTGTGCAGCCTGCTGTCCAAGCCGACGCTGGTCACGCTGCCGTTTGTTTGTGTGCTCCTCGACTATTGGCCGCTGGGGAGGCTGATGAACGGAACCCCGGCGCGGTCCGAGATGGCAACTCCCTCATCGACCGGCAGGTCCATCCTCGGCACGATCGTGGAGAAGCTTCCTTTCCTGGCAGTCGCGGCTGGCTTTTCGACAATTGCGGTGTTCGCGCAGTCGCGCGGCGGAGCGATGACGGCCCCCTTTCCTTTACTCATCCGCTTCGAGAACGCGGTCTGTGTTTACCTGGCTTACCTCGAGAAGGCCGCTTATCCGACCAACCTTTCGGTTTTTTATCCCCATCCGGGCCAGGCGATTTTGTGGACGAGTTTCGCCATCGCCGCCGCGGTGCTATTGGCCGTCACGGTGGGTGCGATCAAGTGGGTCCGTCGATGGCCGTTTCTATTTGTCGGCTGGTTTTGGTACCTGGGGACGTTGGTGCCGATGATTGGCTTGGTACAAATCGGCACACAACAGATGGCCGATCGGTACACCTACTTTCCGTTGATCGGAGTCTTCATCGCCGCGGTCTGGTTACTCTGGGAGGTGATCCCGGTTGGGTTTTACCGGTCGCGAGTGTTGCCTTTCGCGGGCGTCGCTTGGCTGATGCTGCTCTCAGCAATCACCTTTAGCCAACTGAGCTATTGGCACGACAGCGTGACTCTGCTGCGTCATTCGCAGTCGTGTACGCCCGAGAACTCGATGCTTCACGAATTCCTCGGGGCTGCGCTCATGGGCGATGACAATCTGGACGAAGCTGTCATCGAGTATCAAGCGGCGATTCGCCTGGCCACGCCGCACGCACCGCTGCACACGGGCTTGGCGTACGCCTACGAGATGCTGGGCCGCAAGGACGACGCACTGGGCGAGTATCGAATCGCCGCCTCGCTCGACCCCCAATCGGTCGACGCTCTCAACGGGATCGCACGGGGCCTGAGCGAGCGAAAGGAGTTCGCGGACGCGCGTCATTATCTGGACCGTTCGCGTGAACTCAACCCGGACAACCCTTTGACCTACGCCGACCTGGCCTCTCTCTCTGGGAAGACGGGCGATTTCGCCGGTGCCCTGTCTTACGCCGAACGCGGTCTGCAACTGAATCCGCGGTTGTACTCGTGCGAATTGGAATCGGCGCGGGCCCTGCGCGGATTGAAACGTTTCGACGAAGCGATCCAACGGCTGCAGCACCTGGCGACGGTTGCCCGGACGATCCTCTCGTCCAACGGGAGCTGGCGCAAACTCTGGAACAGAAGCGCGCGGCCTCCGGCAAATAGATCGAGCTCGAAACGAAGTAAGGCAGTTAAAGATGACAGCCCGCTACTACGCTCCCCACCTTTCGGACGACGACTCTTGCGAGCTCGGCGGGGGCGAGTTTCATCATTTGACACGCGTCATGCGGGCTGGAATTGGCGATCGGATTGTTCTCTTCGACGGACGCGGCAACGCGGCGGAATGTAAAATTACCGGACTCACGAAAATCTGTGCCTCGCTGCAGATTCTCGAGCGTCGCAGCGAACCGCCAGAAGTTGTGCGGCACGTTGTGTTGGCAACAGCAATTCCGAAAGCCGATCGTTTTCGTTGGCTGGTCGAGAAGGCGACCGAATTGGGAGTCAGCCGGTTGATTCCGCTGCAAACGACGCGGAGTGTGACCGAGCCGGGGTCGAACAAGCTCGACAAGATGCGAGTGACAGTGATCGAGGCGTGTAAACAGTCGGGTCGCGATCGGTTGATGACGATCGATGCGGTGACGGACTGGAAAGCGTTTCTGAGTGAAGCCTCCGGCATCGGAAAAATCTTCGTGGCGCATCCCGGCGGCACGCCGGTTGCCGAGGCACGCGAGATGACTCAGCGCGACCGGGCCATCGTCCTGACGGTTGGTCCCGAGGGGGGATTCACAGAGTCGGAAATTGAACAAGCGGTTGCAGCCGGTGGTCGTCGTGTTTCGCTGGGGTCCAACATTCTGCGCACGGAAACCGCGGCCATCGCGCTGGCCGCACTCTGTTTGCTGTCCGCACCGTTCTTGGGGTCCGGCCCCGGTTCTGCTCCGACATTAAACGATTCCGAGACGTAACTCATGCCCGTTCCCGTCTCTCTTGCCAGGTTGGTGAGTGCTTTGCAGTTTGCCGAGACCGGCGGCGTGCGTGTCGACAGGCTGACCGGAGAGATAGTCGAGGGAAACCAAGCGCCATCCGAACGCTTTCGGACCATCACGCTCGATTTCGACGAGCGCGAAATCGCGAAACGCTTTTGCGAAACGCTTGCCGATCAGGGCGATCGCCGGCGGCTCGAAACGGCCCTGACTAGCTCTCAACCACTCGAGAGCTTTGAAAACGGACTCTACCGCGCGAGCATCGCGCACCAGTGGTTTCCGTTTCGCGAACGCTACCTGGGCGAACTCGCAAAAGGTCAGCTCGCAGCGCAGGGGATCGCGTTCGTCGACGATCTGAGCTGAGGGCCGCGACGACGAATCGGCTGGCCGGTGATCAGTCCACGTCGGGAACGAAGGCGTGGCCGTTCTGCGGCGGTGTCGCGTGGGCTTCGGGGAGACGCGATCCATTCTGCAACGTGACCGTCGTACCGTCTTCGTTGAGCCGATCGGCAATCGCCCTCGGGATGCGGCAAACCAGTTTGACGCGCGAGTCGAAGTATTCGCGGCTCTTGATCTCCGCGCGTTCGGCCAGATACGCGAACAACTTGCCGTTTCCTGCGCTGGTTTCGATTTCGACGTCGGCGTAGCCGTTGGCCAGTCTCGCGGCGACCGCCTCGGCCAGACGGTCCAATCCCTGGCCGGTGGCCGCACTGATCGAAACCGAGTCTGCGAATCGCCGTCGCAGCACGTCGACGATCCCGCGGTCCTTCACGCGATCCATCTTATTGAGCACGATCAGCGCGTTGCCCGCATCGACGCCAATTTCTTCCAGGACGCGATTGACGGTATCGATCTGAGCTTCCGCCTCGGGGTCGGCCGCGTCGACGACATGAATCAAAAGGTCGGCATGCCGGGCCTCTTCCAGCGTCGAACGAAACGAAGCGACGAGATGGTGCGGCAGGTTGCGGACGAAACCGACGGTGTCGCTCAGCAGCACTTCGCCCCAATGGGGAATATGCCAGCGGCGCGTGCGGGTATCGAGCGTGGCGAATAGCTTGTCGGCCACGTAGACCTCGGCGCCGGTGAGCGCGTTCATTAACGTGCTCTTGCCGGCGTTGGTGTAACCGACGATCGAGACAGTGAGCTGTTCGCGGCGGGCGGAAACTGTCCGTTCGCGGCGCTTCTCGACCTCGCCCAGCCGTTTCTTCAGCTCGGCGATTCGCTTGTCGATCAACCGGCGGTCGGTTTCGATCTGCTTTTCGCCCGGTCCACGTCCGGCGCCGACGCCGCCCTCGATGCGCTCGAGGTGGCTCCATCGCTTGCGCAGCCGATTGCGGAAGTATTGCAGCTGGGCCAGCTCAACCTGCAGCCGCGATTCATAGGTGCGGGCCCGGCTGGCGAAGATGTCGAGGATCACTTCGCTACGGTCAACGATGACGCGGCCGGTCTCTTTTTCGAGGTTTCGCTCTTGGGCAGGGGTCAGGTCGTTGTCGAAAACGACCAGGTCGGCCCCGCAGACGTCGACCATCTGCTTCAACTCGTCGAGCTTGCCCTTGCCCAGGCAGGTGGCGGGAATCATCTTCCCACGGTTCTGGGTCAGGCGGCCCACAATCTTGACGCCGGCCGTCTTCACCAACCCAGCCAGCTCGTCGAGAGCGTGCTCCCGATCGAGCTTTTTCGCAGCGTCCAGGACGCCGACCAGGACTGCCTTGCTTTGCTGGACACGCAGATCTTCGCGTTTTGGATCAGTCAATTGAGCGAAACATCCTCCACTTGGACTTTCTTGGCCGTCTTCGCCGCAAAGAAGCCGACGGGCGCTCGCGGCGGCACACTTCAGTCTACGGCCAGAAATCGGCGCCGGCAATAAGAGACTTTGTTGCCGCGACGACACTTCTGACTTACGACACACACTGCGAGGGACAGGTTCGTGGTCGCAGCAGTGGCTGACCGCTGGCGGTCGGCAAGCGAAAAACTCCCTCGCTGACGCTTCGGGTTAGTAGACGCGCCTGCACCAACCCGAAGCGTAAGCGAGGGGCATTTGCCCTTCTTGGGTCGGCTTTGTTCGATCGTCGCTCTTCGAAAGGAAAGAGGCCGAGGCAAGCGGGCCTGCCTCGGCCTTTGATTGGTGTGTCGGCAAGGGGTGCCGAAAGCGGTGGGATGTAGCCCGTCTCCACGGGCCGGTGGGAAAAAGTCTCTCTCACTCCTCTTTGCATTTCCGCCGGGCTCTCACCTCCGGCGGCCGTGCAGTGCGACTTCTGGGTCTCACTCACGCTTTGGACTAAAAGCAGCTTCGGTGCCGACAACGCCAAAAAAATCGTTTAGGAGGGATATTTCGTCGCAACGTCTTTGGTAAATGGGCGTAATGAAGAATGGGTCCCCTGGACCCCGGTCGAGTGCCGCTCCGCAAGGATTGCAATTTTTGCAACTCCTACCAGATCGGCGCCGATCGCCTTGCAAGTCTGACAAAGGAAGTGAGGCAGGCCGGCCGCCGTACTCTCGTATCCGACACGCTCATACCTAACCCGATGCGAGCCGGGACGCTCGGCCCCGCAGGTGTACTTTCCAAAGACACGGGCTCTATAATGAGTGTCCCGCCGCTGTTGCCCGCGCCTGACTCGGAACGGACGTTCAGGTTGCGCGGTCCCGCCCCGCTTCCTATTGCCGGCTAGATGCGCTTTGACCCTGTGTCGGTGACGAGATTTCCGCGATGGCCCGTCAGAAGCTGAATCAACCGACCCAGCCCCTCTTCGTCCGCTCGATCCTGTCGCTGTACGAGTTCTTCGCGTCGCTCAAACTGGCGGTGGTGCTAATCCTGCTCGTGGCGATCGTGCTGGGATCGGCCACTTTCGTCGAAGCCAATTACGGGACGGCCGCGGTCGGCTTTCTGATTTACCACACCTGGTACTTTGCCGCCCTGCTGTCGCTGCTGGCGCTGAACATCTTTTGTGCGGCGGCCATTCGCTTTCCTTGGAAGCGCCACCAGACCGGTTTTGTGATCACGCACATCGGATTGCTCACGCTGTTGGCTGGCTCAGCCATCAGCGACCGTGGCAGCGTGAACTCGCAGATGCTGGTCTATTTGGGCGAGTCGAATCAACTGGCGATCGACATGGACCAGTCAATTTTGAGCGTCAGTAACATCCCCAGTCGCCCCCAGCAGCTCGATGTCCGGTTTCAACCCGGCCCGTTCAATTGGAGCGATCTGGCTCCGTGGCCCATCACGCGGCGGATCAAGTCGTGGTTCGGACTCGATAACCCGGCCCAAACGTGGCAGCACCCGCCACAAGTCATCTACAACGACGGCAAGACGAAGCTCGAAGTCGTCGACTACTATTCGCGCAGTTCCGTGGTCAGCACGCCCTATCTGGGTCTGCGGTTCTATCAGCCCAAGTTCAAGCTCGAGATCCCGGTCGACCTTTCGACGCGACCCGGAGAGCCCTTTGCGAAGTCGCCTCTCGGCCCGGTGGGCGACGTTGCTATGTGGCATGCCGACGAACCCGATGCGCTCACCGCCTTCAAAGCGTGCCTGCCCGACCGCTCGGTCGAAGGAGACGGCACCGTCTGCTTCTGGTGGAAGGGCGAAACGACCTGCGCGTCCGTGAAGGAATTGAAGAAGCTCAAATCGCAGGGCAAGCGGTTCGAACTGAACGGGGGACTGACGGTTGAGCTGAACGCCTACGGCGAATCGGTCGATTTGCGAGCGCTCGTCCGCGGACAGGGATTGGTCCCGCCCGGCCCCGACGGAGAAGACATCGGCCCCACGGTCGATTTATCGCTCTACGAAAAAGTCGCAGGCAAGGAGAACAAATCGCAGGTCTTGCGGTTTGCCGAATTGCCTTACATGCCGGCCGGCAAGCAGCCCGCTGGCTTCCGTGCCGACTTCTATCATCCGTTCGTGAAAGGCCGGGTCGAAATCCTCGTCGGTGCGAATGACAAAATGGCCTATCGCGCCTGGCAACAGGCGGCGAAGCGAGTCGTCGCGGCCGGCGATTTGGAGATCGGCCGCACGGTCGACACGTTTTCGATGGGCGGCGACGACCCGACCGGCGGTGGCCGATCGGTGATGACCATGACGGCACTCCGCTACGTGGGAGCCGGTCAGGAAGGGACCGAGCGGATTGGCTCCAACCAGCTCATCGTCCCGTTGCCCTTCGAAAAATCAGACGAAAAGGCGGAGCGCGGTCTCTCCAAGGCCGTGCGGATGCGGCTCACTTGGACCGAATCGTCGGGTCAGACCAAGCAAGATGACTTTTGGTTGACGCAGAATCTTCCCGAGCCTTGGGCCCGTGCGGGCCGCCGCCAGGTGCATCGGACAGACATCGGCGGAGACAAGCCGATTCTCACTTCGCTCAACGTGCGCGAGACGAACGTCGGCTTTGCGATGAAGCTCATCAATTTCGATCTCGAAGTCGATCCGGGCACCAAGATGGCCGGCAATTACACAAGCCATGTGGTGCAGGTGGACGTGCGACACGACCCGGAAGTCGAGCGGCTGCGCGAGAAGTTCGACGAGGCGTCAGACCCCGTGCGAAAACAATCGGTGCGGGTCGAGTTGGATGACGCCGTCACGAAAAAGATCGACACTCAGCTCGAGACCCTCAAGGGCAAATCCGAGGTCGAGCAGCGAAAGATCGTCGAAAACAGTCAGGACATGGCCAATCTCGTCGTGACGATGAATCGGCCGCTCGACTATCCCGATCTCGACGGTCGTCAGTTACGCTTCTTTCAAGAGAACTACCTGGCTCCGGACAAAGAGCGCGCGACGCCGCTGGGATCGGTCTTTCGCGTGAACTATGATCCGGGACGGCCGGTGAAGTACCTCGGTTCAGGACTGATCGTCTTTGGGATCTTCCTGATGTTTTATATGCGGGCTTACTTCTTTAAGCGGCCCGCAGGAGCCCTGTCATGATCCGAACGGCCGTTTGCCTCGGCTTGCTGTGTCTCACACAACTGCCGGCAGGCTCGCTTGCTCCGACGCACGCACGGGCCGCTGATGCCCCCGCGGCTGCTGCGCCGGCCACGACCCCGTCGAACGGTGCCGTGCCTCTCGTTGCGCATCCGAATTTCAATTGGTCGGATTGGCAGCGGATTCCCGTCTTCAGCGATGGCCGTCTGAAGCCGCTCGACACGTTGGCGGACGAAACCGTCAACGTGGTGACCGGTCGCTCGAGCTGGACCGATCCCGATCCGGACTCTTCCGGAACCAAGAAGGCCGCGACGTTTTCCTCGTCCGAACTGCTTTACGGCTGGGTCACCCGCCCCGACGAGTGGATCGATCGCCCGATCTTTCGCTGCGAGTATCGTCCGCTGCGCGAGAAACTGAATACCGACAAAATCAAGATCTCTGTCAACGGGAAGTTCGTCGCGCTGGGCCAAATCCTCGACTGGAAGCAGTCGCAAGAAACGGGCCGCCCCGTTTACTGGTCGAAGGATCTGGAAGAGCGCTTGATCGCCCTCGACAAGGCGAAGGCAAAATCGCCGGATAGCGTAGGCGACACCCCGGAGGATCGCGCGATCAACGGCAAAGTGGCTGAGCTGTTCCACCATGTGAAAGCATTCCTCGACATCCGCCACGGAAACAATATCTACGTCGTTCCGGGTATCGATCCGCGGGCCCTCACTCGGCAGACCGATCCCGACGAGCGCCTCAATGCGTGGGTGGCGTTGGGACCGCTGCTTGACGCTGACAAATGGAAAAACGGGGACGACGTGACGATCTCCGGGATCATGGCGGCCGATCGCGACGAGTTGGCGCGGGTGCTGCTCGATCCGCGCCGTGCAGACCGGTACCCCTCCAACGATCCGAACAGCCCGCGCAACATGGTGTCGATGCTGCCGCAACTCGCTCAGGCGCAAAACGTCAAAGGGGAGCTGCAAACGGAAATTCGCAACTTGAAACGAGCGCTCGACGAAAGTCGCACCGCTTACGACGCGAATGACAAAAACACCTTCGATTCCTCGATGCACGCCTTCGTCCAGCAATTGCGACGCCTCGCCGCGGCGCTTGAGTCGGCCCGCACGCAGATGGTGCCTCCGGCCAAGAACGCCTTCAAGTTCGGACTGGACGACAAGCTGAACGAGATCATTTGGAACCGGTACGAGCCGCTGCCCCTGTTCGAGCCGCAGATGCGGTTCTCAGCTTATCCGCCGGCGGGATCACTCGAGACCGAAATCACTTACAACAAATATCAGCCCTTTGAGTGGGCGTGGATCGTGTTTTTGGTGGCGCTGTGCACGCTGGTTGCCGCGGGCATGCTCAAATCGTCGAAGGTCGTGTTCGCCAGCGGATTGGTGATCACGTTCTTGGCTTTGGCCTATGCGGCGTGCGGATTCTCGTTGCGAATTGCCATCGCAAAACGGCCCCCCGTCACCAACATGTATGAAACGGTGATCTGGGCCTCGTTCGTGGTCTCGGTGCTTGGCTTCTGGTTCACGTTGCTGCCGCTGACCTGGCCCGGATTGAGCTGGGCCTGGCGATTGGCCGGCCTGCCGGTTCGCCGACGCGCGAATGACGCGAGCTTTCCGCCGCATCTCGAACTTGACCGGCCGACGCCCGAGGACCAGGGCAAAATTCTGAGCCGCGTCAAGGTGCCCGTGCAATGCGTCGCGTCGCTCGCGCGGTTTGCTGCCTTCGCCGCCACGGTTTGGTTTCTGACTCGCAGCGACACGTCGTTCCGCATCATCAAGCTGACCCCGCCGATTTTCGGCAAGGCTGTCGCGATGTCCTCCGTCGGGACGTGGCTCGTGGGGATGGCCGTCGTCTGTGGCTGTGCCTGGTTCGGCTCGCGAGCGGTGATCACACTGCTGCTGACACCCCTCACGCTCATCCCCGAGGCGGCCAAGAGTCGCGGTCAGCTTTGGCAGCAGACGTTTCAGCGCCGCTACTTCTTGTTGGGCGCGCTGCCCGTCGCCTGCTTCGGCATGATGTTGGCCCACTTCGTTGGCATGACGAGCCCTGAGATCTTCAACCCGCGGGTCGGTTCGATCACGGCCGTGCTGCGGAACAATTACTGGCTGGCCATCCACGTGCTGACGATCGTGTCGAGCTACGGAGCCGGCGGATTGGCCTGGGGCTTGGGTAACTTGGCCATGCTCTACTACCTGTTCGGAAAATATCGCGCTCCGTCGACGGCGCCGGCAACGGCCATCGCTAGCGCCCCGCAGAACGGCGGACCGATCTTTGATCTCGACGCGCACTATCGCGGCGGAGAACCAACGCTTGCCGCCCGTCTGAAGAAGGCGGGTGCCGCCCTCAAGCCGGCCATGTTGCCCCGTACGCTGGCCGCCGGGTTCGAAGACTTCGGCACGGGCGATCAACACTTGACGTCGTCCAGCACGCGACCTCCCAAAGAAGTCGCCACGCTGGCCAGCTACACCTACAAGGCCCAACAGGTCGCCGTGCTGCTGCTGGCGGCCGGAACGATTCTGGGCGGACTCTGGGCCGACGTCTCGTGGGGCCGGTTCTGGGATTGGGACCCCAAAGAAGTCTGGGCGTTGATTTCGCTGTTGGCGTACCTCGTCGTGCTGCACGGTCGCTACGCCGGTTGGGTCGGCACGTTCGGCACCAACGTCGGCGGCGTGCTGTGCTTCTCGGCGATCCTCTTCTCGTGGTACGGCGTCAATTTTGTCTTGCCGATGGTCAACGGCTGGCTGCAAGGGACCAACATGCCAACGGAGGTCGGCTTACACGCCTACGCCGTCGGCTCGGGCGGTCTCGGCTACGTATGCACTGCTGTAGTGCTCAACCTGCTGTTGGTCGTTGCCGCCTGGGCGCGCTACGCCGGCGAGACGACCGACCTCTTGTCGCGATCGCACGCCGTCAAAAATGAAACGCAGCCAGCCGCCGCGAGTACATCAGCCGGCTGATACGCGAATAGTGAGTCGGGCGCGATTGCTAGCAGTTGAAGATGGTGGGCCTTCGCCCGCTGCGCGGGCTCGTCCCACCCTACACTAGATCGCGCCTTCCGCTCGGTTCGACCACCACGGCAAACTCACGCCGCCGTCGATCGAGAGCGTGGCGCCGGTCATGTATTCGGCATCATCACTGAGCACGTAGTTGACGGCCTTGGCGATTTCTTCCGGGCGGCCGAGCCGTTTCCAGGGAAGATTCTTGCCGCCGGCGGCCAATTGTTCCTCGCTGAAAAACTTGCGCTCGCCCGGGGTGTCGATCCAGCCAGGATGCACGATGTTGACGCGGATGCGGTAGCCGACCAGTTCGATCGCCGCTGTGCGGGCCATGTGGTCGATGGCCGCCTTGGCCATGTTGTACGCCATGGCGGTGGGGATCGCGATCACCGCGTGCGGCGAGCTGACGACGACGATCGAGCCGCCTTTTCCCTGCTTCACCATTTGTTGTGCGCTGGCGCGAACGCCGTGAAAGGCACCCCACATCGAAACGTCGATCGTCCGCCGAAAACCTTCCATGTTCGCGTCGAGCATCAACTCGCGGTCGCTGTAGGCGGCGTTGGAGACGAACAGGTCGAGGCTACCCAGCTCGCTGGCCGTGCGGACTACCATCTGCTCAACGGCTTTTTGATCGGCGACGTCGGCCTGAGCCAGGAGGGCCTTCACGCCGAGCGCGCGGACCTCCCGGGCGACCTCTTCGGCCTCCTCGGGATGTGAGCGGAAATTGATCGCCACGTTGGCCCCTTCGCGGGCCAATTCGATCGCACAGGCGCGGCCGATGCCCCGCGAACCTCCGGTGACGAGCGCGTTTCGTCCCTTGAACTTCATAATCGTGACACCTCAAGGCGCTGAGTTTGGGTGAAAAGAGTCGCCCGGTTAGCGGGTGCTCCGATCTGACACCGGTTGGACGATTTCGGGATCGGAACGGGACATGCCAGGGCCGGGCCGAAAGTATTTCATCGATTCTTTGACGACCACGCTCCGCGGTGCCATCCGCACCAGCATCGTAATGAGATAATTCCGCCAACCGGGGATGTAG
>Ga0210393_10000695_pt1 | contig 29419 bp, 21 predicted proteins | sample IncBWC27OmetaG_FD_160068 | JGI IMG/M metagenome (GOLD analysis project Ga0210393, IMG submission 160068) | Forest soil microbial communities from Barre Woods Harvard Forest LTER site, Petersham, Massachusetts, United States - Inc-BW-C-27-O ...
CGCCATGGCATACCCCCGCGAACGTACTGAGGTTATAAACTAACTCCCCGCCGAACAATAGAAATGAAGAGAAATTAGTCCGCTGAGAAGGAATCTATAAACATAAACCTCCCCTCCTCATCTCGTCAGCATCCTGTAGCAGTCGCGGAGATTCGTCCGTTAAGCAACACCCCAGTCGGCTTTTGGACTCGTGTATTGCATAAGGGACGGATCGGAGCGACTGCTACGGGATGCTTCACCCGGCATAGACCAAGTGTAGAGTTCTCGAATGACCTGCGACGTGAAACTGCAAGAACAGCGCCAGATGCAATAAGCGTGCAGCCATTCACTTTGCCACTCCCGTTTCGCACCATAAGCGCCAAATAACACCAGGCAAACGACTTAACTACGCCCCTCGACCTCAGCTCCTCAAGCGTTTGCAGCACATAAGAAGGGCCAGCGGGCTGCTTCCACCAAAGCGCAATCGCCAGGCGTCAGTTGGATAAGAATTCCTCCACCCAAACTGTCGATCCGAGCGACCAACCCCGACTTTGTCGGGGAGCAGGCCGATTTTTTCTTCCCGCTTCGCTCCTGCGTACTCTTCTCCATCCCGCATGGTTCTCGCAGGATGAACCGGTCGGCCTTCCGATTCCGGGCAATGCCACGCTGACTCACTCTGACCATGGTCGGACCATGGTCCAACGACAGGCCAATTCCTTGGCGCGCCGCAGCCATCGCAAACCAGACAATCTGCATAAAGCGCCCTTCTGCGAGACGAAAGCCTCTCTTTTCAGCACGTTGTCAATCCATTCGAATAGTACCAACAAAGCACTTGACATTTCATTGAATTCTTGATATTCTCTACCGTGTTTGCCGCTCAACAATCCGCTGCCAAAGTCGTCCCCACACCCAACGGCGCCCGGTCAGCCTTCCCTCCACTCGATCTCTGCGACCAGCCCCTACCCAGGCTCGCTCGGCGCGCCTCTTCGCTAAAATTCTCCCCACTCACTTCTGATTCAAACCTTTTCCCCTCAATCACTTGTGCACTCTTTTTCCCCACCGCACACACTCAACCTATTTATTTTCAATCCCTTCCGCACTCTTTTCAGTCTAACGGAGGGTGTGCCCCTTCTTTTTCAGAATTTCATACCCCAACTCGCCTGCAGCGACATCGTCGGGGGCACGCATTTGTCCTGAGCGGACGAGAAGGGCCACTGAGTCCCACGCCATCCACACCTCAGAAAAATGCATACATAACCCTTTTAAAATCAACACTTCCACTCCCGCCCGTAAGTGTTGCATCTACAAGACTTACGCGTCCCTTAAATCCTTTAGAAGCAACACTTACAAAAAACCGGGGGGTGGGGTCCTCCGCGCCTTCGCGCTGCTACAATCTCTCCGTGCCAACGCCCGCGCCATCCACACACCGCGAACTCCTTGCTACGCCTGAAGACTCCGGCGCGCGTCTCGACCGCTTTATCGCCACCAGCTGCCCCGAACTCTCCCGCACCCGCGTTCAGGAACTCATCGAATCCGGCCTCGTCCTCATCGATGGCGCTCCCGCAAGAAAAGGCTCGCAGCACATTCGCGGCACAGAAAAAATCACTCTCGAAACGCCCGAGCGCCCGGCCATCATCGCCGAGCCCGAATCCATCCCTCTCGACGTTCTCTACGAAGACGACGACGTCATCGTCATCAATAAATCCGCCGGCATGACCGTTCACGCCGGCGCCGGAACGATCTCCGGCACACTCGTCAACGCGCTCCTCGGCCGCGGCCAATCGCTCTCAAGCGGCGGCGATGCCCTCCGCCCCGGCATCGTTCACCGTCTCGACAAGGAAACCTCCGGGGTTATCCTCGTCGCCAAAAATGATGCCTCGCACGCCAAACTTGGCGAAGCCTTCCGCCAGCGCGCCGTCAAGAAAACTTACATCTCTCTGGTACAAGGTGAACTCACGGAAAAATCCGGAAGCATCGATCTGCCCATTGGCCGCGATCCCATCCACCGCACCCGCATGGCTGTAGTGCGCAAATCCTGGCACGGCACGGCCATCGCTAATCCTCGCGAAGCACGCACCGACTGGCGAACTCTCGCAACTTTCGGCGGCACCACGCTCGTCGAAGTCCAACTGCACACCGGCCGCACGCATCAAATCCGCGTGCACTTCTCTTCCCTCAAACATCCCGTCGTCGGCGATACGCTCTACGGCGCCGCGTCGCAACTGCGCGTCAGCCCCTCTGCATCGGACAAAAACAAATCCGAACTTCCCGCGCTCGGCCGCAATTTTCTTCATGCCGCCAAACTCGGCTTCGCCCAGCCGCGCACCGGCCAGTGGATCGACGTCCGTGCTCCCCTGCCATCCGAACTGAAAAGCTTTCTTCACGAACTTGCGGCCGCTGCCGGCGAATCGCCCCAGCGAATTGACGCTGCACTGGCGGGGTACCTATAATCGTGTTCATGCGACGGGCAATCCTTTTCATTTTTCTGGCGTTTGCACTATTACTGACTCCGCTTCTCGACCGGGCGCAGCAATCCGCTCCCCCCTCATCCAGCGCCAAACCGCAATCGCCGCCTCAACCGCAAAGCCCGGAGCCTCCGCAAACCGGCCCGAAAACCACCATTCCCATTCAGGTCAACCTCGTCGACATCCTCTTCACGGTGCTCAATCGCCGCAACAAACTTGTCCCCGACCTGGAAAAAGCCGATTTCAAAATCTGGGACGACAAAGCTCCCCAGGAAATCCGTTACTTCAGCAAACAGACCGATCTTCCGCTCCGCATCGGTATGCTCCTCGACACTTCCAACAGCATCCGCGACCGCATCAAATTCGAGCAGGAAGCCTCCGTCAACTTTCTCTATAGCGTTTTGCGCCGCAACAAAGACGAATCCTTCGTCATGACCTTCGACGACGAACCGCAAGTCATCCAGCCTTTTTCCAGTGACACGGGAGTTCTTCGCGATCAGATTTTGAAAACGCGCGCCGGCGGCGGCACCGCCATCTACGATGCGATTTACGAAGCCTGCGTCAGCCAGCTGAGCCACCCTCCCCGCCCGCCCGGTGACCAGCCCGACGTCGTTCGCCGCGTCATGATTCTCATCAGCGACGGCGACGACAATCTCTCCACCCACACGCGCTCCGAGGCCATCGAAATGGCCCAGCGCACCAGCGTGGTCATTTACACCATCAGCACCAGCACGCAGTGGATCGCCCTCTCCGGCACCGATGCCAACAAGAATCCCGACCGCAAGTTTCTAAAGACGGATGGCGACAAAATTCTGCAGCAGTTGGCCGATGAAACCGGAGGCCGCGCCTTTTTCCCTTATCGCGTCGATGACCTCGATCAATCTTTCCAGGACATCGGCGACGAACTCCGCAACCAGTATTCCATCGCCTATCTGCCCACCAATTACGTTCTCGATGGCCGCTACCACAAAATCTCCATCGAAGTCCCCGAGCACAAGGGCTATCAAGTCCGCGCCCGCCGCGGCTACTTCTCCCGCGCCAACGCCAACATCCCCATGACCCCCACACGCGCGGGTTCCGGCGGAGCCTCAAGTATAAAATAGTAATTTAAATCATAAGTAAATTATAAAATGCACTGGCGACTCTCCGAGACAGAGAGACGCTAACCAGGCTAATCGCGCCCAGTCCCTCGCTTGGTAGTCCCGCGCTTCGGAGGCTTGCGCGCGCGTTCGTATTGGAGGGAGAGAAGTCCCCGCGAGAAGGATTTGTGTTCCACCAGCGAGAAGTTGCGCTGGGGGAAGCCACTGGGGAAGAGCGGGAGGCCTTCGCCGAGGAGGACGGGGACGATGCCGAGGTGGAGTTCGTCGACGAGATCTTCCTGGAGGAAAGCGCGGGCGAGTTCGCCGCCGCCCATGTGCCAAATGTTTTTGCCGGGCTGCTTGCGGAGCGATTCGAGAAAGGATTTGGGGGAGTCGTTGACGAAGGTGACGCCGAGGCGTTCGCCGGGCGGCTGGGTTTGCGACATGACGTAATATTTCACGGAGCCGCCGAAACCGCCGCCCATTTTTTGGGCGACGTCGAAGGTTTTGCGGCCCATGAAAGCGGTGTCGATGGAGGCGAAAAAGGGGGCCATCGAATAGTCTTTGGGCATGAAGAGGAAGTCGACGGAGCCGTCGAGGCGGGCGATGTAACCGTCGAGAGAGATGCCGAGGCCGAGGACGACCTTGCGCATAAGGGGGATTGTAAATGAGAATTTGGAGAAAAATGAAGCAGGAAATTCTTTGGGGCGGCTGCGGGATGCGCGGCCGTGTTAGGCGAAGCAGCGCGATGAATTTTTTTGCGAAGAGAGGGCTGAGAGTTGGTGCTTGGGCGGTTGTGAGTGTTGCGGCGGCGATGAGTTTTGGAGTGCCAGCGCGGGCGCAGCAGATTTCGTTGCAATCCATTGTGACGCCTTCGACGGTGATTGAGAAAGATGGGAAGCCGATAACGTTTGCGGTGCATGGATTTATCGAGTTCAAGTCGCTGGGGGAATTGTTTCCGTACATCGAGGCGCAGCAGGAGCGATGGAAAGGAAAGTTGGATGACAAGGAGCGGACCGCGCTGGGGCGGGAGTTGCTGCGGCGCGGGATTGAGAGCCGGGTAGTTTCGATGATGGATGAACGGCCGCTGGAGATGCTGATGACGCATACACGGGAGGAGCTTCGGGAGGCGATTGCGCGGGTTGCGGAGACGGTGCCGGCGGGATATGCGGAAGAGTTTGTGGCGGTGCAAGAGAAGTGGAAGCATTCGATGAACTGCTGGAGCGCTTCGCCGTCGATTGCGGGACGCGTGCTTTCGAATTGGTATCCGATTGAGGAAGGGATTCGGCTTTACGGGGCGACGTACGATTCGACGGAACATTTTTGGCAATCGGTGAAATATCACCCGAGCGTGACGATTGGCGAATTGAAAGAGCTGACTGGGCTGGTGGAGCGGACGGATTGGAGCGCATGGCTGAAGAGGCTGGATGACGATCCGAAGATTTATTTGGCGAATGCGTATGCGGTGGAGTTTTTGCGGCATAACCTAACGCCGGAGCGGATGAGATGGTTTCGGGAGGAGTTGGGGAGGCATGGACTGAAGCCAGGCGAGAAAGCGCGGCACGCGCAACAGCGCGGGGAGATGGCGTTTCGATTTAGCGCGATTGAAGAAAAAGTTTTGTGGGGAGATTTAGCCGACGTTTTTCAGCTGGTTTACGAGTTTTCGCGGCCGGACGATCCGGTGCGGAAGACGATGGCGGAGCATCATTTTGACGGGATTTACTCGGGTGAGCGGAAGATAGGATTTATCAGCGAGGAGTTTCGGGGGTTGATGCTGGAGATTTGGAAGGTGAAGTTTCTAGGGATGCCGAGATTTCGCGAAGTAATTGCGGGGATTCCGACGGAGATTCGATTGTCGCATTTTTTGAATGATGGAGATTCGCCGGATATTCCGATTCCGATTTATGTGGAGTATTTGAATCAGATTCGGGAGATGGCACGGCGTCAATAGAAGCGGGCAAAACGAAACCGCCCCGAGAAACCGGGGCGGTGCGTGGCGTTTCGACGGAGGAGAGCGTTGCAGGAGATTACTTTTTGGGATGCGAAGTGCTCAAAGCAAAGGAGGAAATCAGGAATTGCGCCTCTGCCGGATCAATGGCCTCCAGCTTCATGCCAAGCGGATGATCGCGATCGGTTATGGCGTAGACTTTGGCACGAAAAAAGTACACTTTGCCGGCTTCAGCAGTGAGGCTCAGAGCAGAGCCGAGTTTGGAGCGGCTGCCGAGACTGGATTGCCAGTTCGCGCAGAGATGATGATCGCCAGGGTCCACAGGAAAAAATAGATAGGACTGGCTGCTGGTGGCGCCGATCCAAGAGCCGTCCAATCCGAGACGCATCGTGACGCCGCCGATTTTGAAGCCTAGATCGTCCGTCTTTACTTCTTCCAAAATGTAGACCAGCGCTTTGCCCGATTCTGGCTGCGGGGCGGGATGCTGGGCCTTGTTCGTCTTCACGCTAAATTCAACACTCGCGGGGCCGCAGCCAGCGGCGACCCGAGCTTCGGCAGCTTGATCCTGGGCAAAAGCGGGAGAAGCGACGAGAAGAAAAGCGAAGAGAAACTTTCTCAAGTTAGCCTCCAGACACACAAGTAGAACTGCGTTTGATTGCTTGTTGGGCCGCAGCTAAGTGATGTTCCATCAACGCTGCGAGGATGCTTCGCTGGCGAATCCGTCAAATACCTCTACGATTATGTGACGTGCGCTGCTGTTGAGAAGTTTCGGCGGGGCGAATGCTGTTGAGTTAGTTGCCGAGACGGGGCGCAACATGCCTGCCTGCGGCAGGCGGGTTGCGCCCCTACAAAGACTTGGGAGCAGGCGTCAGGAGGGTTCGGGTTCGGAGTGGTGGGCGGAGGTGAAGAAGACGTCGAGGAGGATGAGGATGGCGCCGATGGTGATGGCGGAGTCGGCGACGTTGAAGGCGGGCCAGCGGTAGGAGCCGAGCCAGACTTCGAAGAAGTCGGTGACGGCGCCGTGGAGGATGCGGTCGGTGACGTTGCCGGTGGCGCCGCCGAGGAGCAGGGCGAGGCCGGCGGCGGTGAGCGCGGTACCGGTTTTGAGGCTGACGAGGAGCCAGGAAATTCCGACAATGACTGCGACGGAGCCGGTGACGAGGATGACGCGCGTCCAGGGCGAGGCGGAGTCCGCGAAAACGCCGAAAGCGATGCCGGGATTGCGGCTGTGAACGAGATAGATGAAGTGGTGGATGAGTTCGTGGGTCCAGCCTTCGAAGGTTTGGGTTTCAAACCAGGCTTTGGTGGCGCGGTCGAGAAGGACGACAGCGAGGGTGAGCCAGAGGAAGCGGAGGCGGCAGGGGAGGGTCATGAGGGAGAGGATGTAGAGGAGGTAAAGGAAGTAAAGGACCGGAGCGCGATGGCGCGGTTGGGGGCGATGGAGAGACGTGTTAGTGCGTGTGGGGTATGAGACGGAAAAGTCATTGTGCGGCTCCGGCTCCCGAGGCTGAGTTGGACGATTCGATTTCGGCGAGGGCTGCGGTGCAGCGTTCGCAGACGGTGGGGTAGCGGGGGTTTTCGCCGACGTGGATAGAGTAGTTCCAGCAGCGGTCGCATTTTTTGCCGCCGGCGCGATCGATTTTGATCTGGAGGCCGGGGAGAGATTCGCTGGGTGCGGCGCCGTCGATTGGTGAGGACGAGACGACGACTTGGGAAACGATAAAGAGAGCGGGAAGAAGTTTCTGATTTTCGTCGAGTAGTGATTGGAGGCCGGCGAGTTCTGGGGCGGCGTGGAGATGGACTTTGGCTTCGAGGCCGCCGCCGATGGTTTTGGCGGTGCGGGCTTGTTCGAGGGCGACGAGGACGGCGGAGCGAACTTGCGCGAGACGAGCCCAGCGGTCGGCGGCGTCTTTGGCGAGGCCGGAGGCTAGTTCTTCGGGCTGCGGGAAGACGGAGATGTGGACGCTGTCGGGTTCGCCGGTGGATTTGGGGAGAAATTTCCAAATTTCTTCGGAGGTGAAGACGAGGATGGGTGTGGCGAGGCGGACGAGGGCGCTGGTGATTTTCCAGACGGCGGTTTGGGCGGAGCGGCGCGATTTGCTTTTGGGGGCTTTGGTGTACAGGCGGTCTTTGAGGACGTCGAAGTAGAAAGAGCTGAGATCGACGACGCAGAAGTCGTGGATGGCGTGATAGACACGGTGGAATTCGTAGTTCGAATACCATTCGCGGCATTTTTTGACGAGTTCGGCGGTGCGGTCGAGCATCCAGCGATCGATTTCTTCGAGTTGTTCGTTGGCGAGGGCGTCGTGCGAAGGGTGGAAGTCGCTGAGATTGCCAAGGGCGAAGCGGAAAGTGTTGCGAATCTTGCGATAGGCTTCGCTGAGCTGGGTCATACCGCGCTCGCTCATTTTTACGTCGGCTTGATATTCGACGGAAGCGACCCATTGGCGGAGAAGGTCGGCGCCCCACTTTTCGGAAATCTCGGCGGGCTCGATGGAGTTACCGAGAGACTTGGACATGGGGCGGCCCTGCTCGTCGAGGGTCCAGCCGTGGGTGACGACGCTGCGATAGGGGGCGGCATTGCGAACGCCGGTGGCGACGAGAAGCGAGCTGTGAAACCAGCCGCGATATTGATCGGGGCCTTCGAGGTAAACGTCGGCGGGCCATTCCTGGCCGTGTAGGACCACAAGATTGGATGAGCCGGAATCGAACCAGACATCGAGAATGTCGTGTTCCTGGCGCCACTTGGTTGCGCCGCAGGAGCAGGTGGTTCCGGCGGGGAGCAGTTCTTCGGGAGTGTGCTGATACCAGGCGTCGGCGCCTTCTTTTTCGAACCACTTCACGACATTGCGGAGCGCGGGAAAATCTTCGAGGCGCGTGCCGCAGCTTTCGCAATAGAAAACGATGATGGGCACGCCCCAGAAACGCTGACGGGAGACGCACCAGTCGGGGCGCTTCTCGATCATTTCGTACATGCGCTCTTCGCCCCAAGCGGGAATCCATTTGACGCCGTGGATTTCAGCGAGAGCTTCCTGGCGAAGAGATTTCTTGGAGTGGTGGGCGACCTGGTCCATGCCGATGAACCACTGTTCGGTGGCGCGAAAAATGACGGGATTGTGACAACGCCAACAGTGCGGGTAGCTATGCTTGTAGTCGTGGACGGCGAGAAGCGCGCCGCGGTCGTTGAGAAGTTTGACGATGATGGGATTGGCGGTGAAAACGTCCTTGCCTTTGTATTCGGGGAGACCTTCGAGATAGACGCCTTTGTCATCGATGGGGGCATAGACTTCGAGTCCGTATTTCTGGCCGGAATAGAAGTCGTCGGCGCCATGTCCTGGAGCAGTGTGGACGATGCCGCTGCCTTGATCGAGCGTGACGTAACCGGCAAGAATGCCGGGGACCTGGATGGGAAGAAAGGGATGCTGGAATTTCATGCCTTCGAAGTCGCGGCCTTTGAAGGTGGCGAGGACGCGAGCTTCCTTGATGCCGGATTCGGATTGGAGCGCGGCGACACGATCGGCGGCGAGAAGGAGCTTGCCCTTTTCGGTTTCGACGACGGCGTATTCGAAATCGGGATGGAAGGCGAGCGCGCGGTTATGTGGAATGGTCCAAGGAGTGGTGGTCCAGATGACGGCGCTGACATCAGAGGCGAGCTTTGCGGCTTCGTCTTTGCCGCCGCCAACAACGGCGAACTTTACCCAGATGGATGGGCTGACGTGATCTTCGTATTCGACTTCGGCTTCGGCGAGGGCGGTGCTGTCGTGGAGGCACCAGTAGACGGGCTTGCGGCCACGGTAGACGTAACCCTTCTCCATGAAATCGAGGAAGGCGCCGGCGATGGTGGCTTCGTAGCCGAAATTCATGGTGAGGTAGGGATCGTTCCAGCGGCCGAAGATGCCGAGGCGCTGGAAATCCTTTTTGTGCTGCTCGACGTAACGGGTGGCGAATTGGCGGCAGAGCCTGCGAAAATCGGCGGCGGGAACTTTACCTTTGCCACCGAGTTCTTTTTCGACTTGGGTTTCGATGGGAAGACCGTGGCAATCCCAGCCGGGGACGTACGGGGCGTAATGGCCCGCCATGCTCTTGGACTTGACGATCATGTCCTTCAGGATCTTGTTGAGGCCGGTGCCGAGGTGGATGGTGCCCGTGGGATAGGGCGGGCCATCGTGGAGAACGAAGAGAGGTTTGCCGGTGCGGGCTTCGAGGATGCGCTCGTAGATGTTGGAATCTTGCCAGGCCTGGAGCTGCTTGGGCTCGTTCTGAGGCAGGCTGGCCTTCATGGGGAAATCGGTTTTGGGCAGGTTGAGAGTTTTCTTGAGTTCGAGTGGTTCGAGCATAATCGTGAGCGTTTGGAAATCCCCTTGTTTGACGTGCAAGCCGTACGGATGAACAGGTATACGGCGAGAAACTTCGGAAAGCAGTGTAATTACGTATGTTACAATGAAAGGCAGTCGGTGTCAGCCGTCGAGGTCGCGCAACCTTTCCCGGCCAGCGCGAATCCTATTCGGAAGAGACACTGAATGACGGGTAGCTGCGTCTAAAATGAGGGGAAACCGGTGCCGGGCAACAACGCTGGAAAATTTATCAATCTGATCCCGCCGGAAGCACTGCGGGTGAACGCGCCGGGGAGTTCCGGACCGGCGGTGCCCGTGCCTGCCTCGGCAGTGCCGAGATTTGCAACGCCCAAGCGCGTTGTGACGGATGGGTTCTGGGGAAATTTGAAGCAGTTTTTGACGGAGCGTCCCGTCAAGGTAGACCGCAACGTGAGTTCTCCGTTGATGCCGTCGAAGTACGGCGCGGGCATATCCGAAAATTTTAAAGACTTTTTCAGCTCGCGGCCGGTGCCGAAGGGGCCGACGAATAGCCGGCTGGAAGTAGCGTGGAGTTCGGGAATTGGCGGATTCACCGAACGCGTAAAAGAGTTGTTCTTTCCGAAGAAGCTGGCTCCGCTGCAGGTGACGAGCAAGCCGATCAAGGTGAAAGAGATCTGGTCGAAGGATGAGAACTTCGGCTGGACGCAAATTATTTCGATCGGGCTGCATGCGGGATTGATTTTGCTGCTGGTGGTGCCGCTGTTCACGAACATGCTGCCGGCTTCGACGGAAGCGAAGAATAAAGGGCTGGACGTGACGCCGCTGGATGTTTCGCCGTATATGTCGAAGTTGCCTGCAGGAGCGAAGCAGGCGGGCGGCGGTGGCGGCGGCGGAGACCGATCGATTACTCCCGCGACCAAGGGGCGCGCGCCAAAGTTCCAGTGGACGCAATTTACGCCGCCGGAAGCGACGATCAAGAATCCAAATCCGAAGCTGCCGATGGATCCGTCGTTGCTGGGGCCGCCGGATTTGAAAGTACAGAATCCTCCATTGACCAACATGGGTGATCCGTTGGCGGCGTCAGTGACTTTTTCCGGAGGGCCGGGCGGCGGAGGCGGGATTGGAACGGGTGAAGCGGGCGGAATTGGCAGCGGATCGGGCGGAGGGCTTGGTCCAGGTGAGGGCGGCGGCACGGGCGGCGGAGCGTTTCGCGCGGGAGTAAATGGAGTTGGGTCGCCGGCGTGTATCTATTGTCCGCAGCCGGAATATTCGGATGAAGCGCGGAAGGCGAAGTACCAGGGGACGGTGCTGCTGGATGTGGTGGTAACGGCAGACGGGCGGGTGCTGAATCCGGTGGTGATTAAGGGGCCTGGACTGGGCCTGGAAGAAAAAGCGATTTCGCAAGTGAGGAATTGGAAGATGCGTCCGGCGAATGGGCCGAACGGCAAGCCGGTGACCTGCCGGGTGCAGATTGAAGTGACGTTCCACCTGTATTAATCCAGCGATTAAAATTTGTGTTTTGGCTAGATGGAGCGCAGCGTGCTGCGCTCCTACATGTTTTTGGGCTGCTGGCAACCATTGCGTGAAGTTGGGCTTCTGAGAAATTGTTCGGGGCTCGCCTCACCAGGAGCGGTGCAAAAATCGGGGCGGGCACGGAGGCCTGCCTGTGCGCGATCCTTTGTTGCGCTCGTTCTCTTCCTATTCGACATCCACGGAGTCGTGGTTCGAACGAGTTCGTGAAAATTTTCGACAGCTGCTTACCCCATCCAGTTTCAGATCATCGCCGGCAAATGGAGCGCCGATTCATCTGCTGCGGTTTGAAAAATCCGCGCGGCCGAAGCAGGCGCAGAGCGCTTCCCTGCTGACGCATACGGTGATTGCAGGGTTGTTGGTGTTCGTCGCGACGCGCCCGCCATATGTGGATCTCACTGGACCGCGGAAAGATCCTCCAACTTTCGGACCGTTAAGAGCGCCATCTGCACTCCTAACAATGTTACGAGGAATGAATCCATCTCTGGGCAGCTCAAGTGGATCGGGAAATACTCAGATTCAGGCAACGGCTGGCAATCTTCCGCCGCGGTCGTCGGTCCAGATTGTGAGGCCCTCGCTCCCTCCGAATCGCGAGACGATACTCCCTGTTCCTCCGACGTTTCTAGACCCCAGTGCCCCAGCCGTGCTGCCGCGCGTAGATGATATTGGATTGCCATGGATGCGTGATCGGAATAACTCTGCCGGAACCGGGAAGGGGCACACCATCGGAGACGGTCCCGATGGACAAATCGGCGATACTCCCGGCCACGGCGTTGGAAATGGACCCGACGGCAAAGGCTATGGAGTAGGGGAAACGTCGCCCACCTGTACGTATTGTCCGAATCCGCAGTATACGGATGAGGCGCGGGAATCTAAGGTGCAAGGGACGGTGATGCTAGAAGTGCTGGTGGGAGCGGACGGGCGAGCGGCGGAGATTCGTGTGTCAAAAGGAATGGGAATGGGTCTCGATGAGCGGGCGGTGCAGAGTGTTCGGGCGTGGCATTTTAATCCGGCGCGTGATGGAGGGCACCGCGCGGTGGCGGCGTGGGTGACGGTGGAGGCGGTATTTCGGTTGTTCTAGCTGCGGGCGGCCACAGGGCGTTCGCGCGAGATTGCATAAATGAACTGATCCACCAAGCCAACTGGGGATGGCAGGTACGAATTCCAGGGTGAAAACGCTGCCAGCGGGAAGCGCTGATTCTGCTACGATGGCGGCATGAATACGATTTCAAAGAAAACTTTATTCATTGCATTTGTGTGTCTGCTCTTCTTAACTTGCGCGGCGCGTCCCCAGACGGCGCCAGGGGCTGCGACGCTGCGTTTGGTCGCTCGCATTACGCCGACGGCGGCGCGTCCAGAACCGGTGCGACAATTCACGTTCTACCTTCTGACGAAGAGCTACGGAGATATCGTGAAGGAAGTGGAAGCCGGGGACGTGGTGCCACCGCGCGAGGATTTTATCGACACGCTAAAAATTTCGCCGGAACTGAAAGCCTGGCTGAAGGCGCACGACATACTCGATTTGACGATGCCCGGGCTGGATAAGGCGCTGACGCCCGACGACGTGCTACACGTACCGGAGTTCCTGCTGGCATATCAACGTTCGAACAGCGGCGGAGTGACGAACGGGATTCCGAAGCCAAAATACGTGGACAAAGACAAAACCGCGCACCCGGAAAAATACGCCAAGGACGTGCAGGACTATCTAGCGGCGCTGAAGAAATTCATCCAGGCGCATCCGGAAACGATGTCGGGAATGGAGCTGGAATTGGATGCGGTGAACCCGCAGAGAAAGTGGGCGCAGATCCAGTCCGACCATAAGCGGAAAGTGCAGCGACAGGCGCCGGAAGTGGCGCAGACGAATTATTTAGTTGGCAAGGCGGACACGGACCTTGATGGAGTCGCATCGATCAATGGACTGGCGCCGGGAAAGTACTGGGTGAGCACGCTGAATCTGGATGCGGCGGCGGGAGATATGCGGCTGCGCTGGGATGTGGCGGTAAACATTCAAGCGGGACAGGCCGCACGCGTGGAACTGACCAACTTGAACGCCCTGGATGCGCGCGCGGCATCAATGCAATAGAGCGAGCTGTTCACCGCCGATATGGGCACGCCTCTCCAGTGGATTCTCTTCAACTTATTTGTAATTGCCGCGATCACGCTGGACCTGAAGGTGTTTCACCGGCGTCCACACAGGGTAGGCTTGCGCGAAGCCGGAGTGTGGAGCGTGGCGTGGGTAGGGATGTCGATTTTGTTTGGGCTTGGGTTAATGCACTATTCCGGGCGGCAGCAGTCGCTGGAATTCTTCACCGGATACTTGATCGAAAAGGCGCTGAGCGTCGATAATTTATTCTTGTTCCTGTTGATTTTCAGGGCGTTCGCGGTGGACGAGCGCATTCAGCACCGCATTCTGGAATGGGGAATAATGGGCGCGCTGGTGATGCGCGGAGCGATGATTGCGGCGGGGGCGGCGCTGATCGAAGAGTTCAGCTGGGTGATGTACCTCTTCGGCGCATTTATCGTGTACGCCGGGATGCATATGCTGTTTTTGAAGAAGGAAGAGGTGCATCCGGAGAAGAGTCTGCTGTTCCGGCTTGCGAGCAAGCGGCTGCGACTTACGAGGGGATATCAGGGGGAGCGTTTTTTTGTGCGAGAAGGCGGGCGGTTGTTTGCGACGCCGCTGTTTCTAGTGCTGCTGATGGTGGAGATCACGGATGTGACGCTGGCGACGGACTCGATTCCGGCGGTGTTCGGCATCACGCATAATTCCTTTATCGTTTACAGTTCGAATGTATTTGCAATTCTGGGGCTACGTTCGCTGTACTTTTTGCTGGCGGGCATGCTGGACCGGCTGAGATATCTGGATGAAGGCCTGGCGTTTGTGCTGGTGTTTATCGGCGGAAAGATGATCGCCGAGCCGTGGGTGCATGTTTCCGTGCAACTTTCGCTAGGAATTGTGGGAGGAATGTTGCTGGCGGCGCTGATCGCCTCCCTGTTGTTTCCCGCAAAGGCCAAGAAATGAGGATGCCCTTATTCGAACATTAATTCGTCGATATAGCACCACATCCAGCTTTCGCCGGGCTCGATGGAGCGAACGATGGGATGCTTGGTGGCATGGAAATGTTTTGTGGCATGTTTGTTTTTTGAGGAATCGCAGCAGCCGACGTGGCCGCAGATCAAACAGAGGCGCAGATGAACCCAACTGTCGCCCATCTTCAGGCACTCCTCGCAGCCTTTGGTCTTGGGCTTGACCTGCTTGATTTGATCGAGATGGGTACAGACATCGGCCATGAAAGTCTCCTCGGATTGCTAAAGCGTGGAGTTGATTGGAATGCGAATCTGAAAGCGCGTGTCACCAGGGACGGATTTCACCGTCACAAGACCGCGATTTTTTTTGATGATGCGGTGGACCAGATCCAAACCTAAACCAGTGCCTTCGCCAACGCCTTTTGTGGTGAAAAACGGCTCGAAAATGCGCGATTGCACTTCCGGCGGGATGCCCGGTCCGTTGTCGGCGATTTCTACTAGGACGTAATCGTTTTCACGGACGGCACGCACCAGGAGTTTGCCGTTTTCCTTCATGGCATCGGCGGCGTTGTCGATGAGATTCGTCCAGACCTGATTGAGTTCGCTGCCGTAGGCCGTGACCCTGGGCAAATCGGGAGCGTACTCGCGGGTGACGACGATGCCGCGCTTGAGCTTGTGGTTCATGATGGTGAGCGTCGTTTCCAGACTTTTCTTGATGTCGACTTCCTGCAAGGGGGCCTGGTCCATGTAGGAATATTCTTTGATAGCTTTAATGAGTTCGGAGATGCGCGCGGTGCTGGTCTCGAGTTCTTCGGCGATACATTCCATTTCGAGAAGAGTTGCGAAGCGAACTAACTCAGGGCCGAGTGAAGATCCGGCCGCAGCGGCTATGCTTTCCAGGTGGGGGTCCGTAAGATTGGCTTCCGCCAAGAGGGGCGCGAGCTTCCAAGCTTCCTGGACCTTTCGAGCTTCCAGCCAGGATTGGATAGCTTCCTCGCGTTCGACGCGCGCGAACTCATCTTTATATTCGGCGGGCTTGAGCGCTTTCCGGATTTCTTCTTCGCGTTGCGCCAGCAAGGCACAATCTTCCGGGCCGATCGTCGAAGAACGTCCGGCGACGCGCAATCTCTGCAAGCAATCGCGAAGCGCGCCGGCTGAACGGCGGGCGGCGGCGGATGGGTTATTGAGTTCGTGGGCCAGACCAGCAGAAAGCTTGCCAAGAGCGGCGAGTTTCTCGTGCTGCTGCTCGGTGCGGGTGAAGTCGCGGACACGGTCGGTCAAGAGACCGACGAGACGTGCGGCAAGATCGGGCATGCGCTGGAAAAGCTCGGGAAAGTGTTGAGAAGGAAATGCCAGCACGCGAGTTGGCTTAACGGCGCGACTGGTAACGGTGAAGTTCTTCATTCGTGAAAAGGGGAGAAGGCCGGTGACGTCTCCGGCCCGAGCGGTGAAAGCGGGGCCGTCCGCGGGGCCGCTCTCGCGGCGGGCACGGATTTCGCCTTCGAGAAAAACGAACATGGTGTCGGCGGGAGTATCTTCGCGTATCGAGATTTCGCCCACTTCGACGCGGCGATCGTCCGATAGAGAGATGAACCATTCGAGATCAGCCTCGGGCTGGTCGGCGAAGGAAGGGACTTTTCTCAAATCCGCGATGAGAGCCTGCATTCGTGCTTTGTCCAAAGTTTCGCTCATGCTCGCCGCGCCCCCTGCCTTCCGTCGCTCACTGAACTTTGGCCAGATATTGGTGCATGAATTGAACGACCACGGCGCCTTCGCCGACCCCCGAAGCAACGCGCTTAACCGAGCCGTGGCGCACATCGCCGACAACAAAGATGCCGGGAATGTTAGTTTCGAGCAAGCCGGGGTCGCGATCGAGCGTCCAGGATTTCGGACGCTTGCCATCGCGAAGGAGATCGGGGCCGGAAAGAATGAAGCCGCGTGCGTCTCGTTCGATGAGATCGCCGAGCCAAGCGGTGCGAGGCTGAGCGCCGATGAAGATGAAGAGGCTGGTAGCATCAAGCTTTTCGATGGCACCGGAATCGTGACGTTTGAGGGTGATGCCCGAAAGGCGAGCTTCACCGTGAACTTCAATGACGCTGGTGCGCGGCCAGACTTGAATGTTGGAAGTTTTTTCAATTTGTTCGATGAGGTAGTAGGACATGGTGCTGGCGAGAGAATCGCCGCGCACCAGCATGACGACCTTGGCAGCGAACTTGGAAAAGTGCATGGCGGCTTGTCCGGCCGAATTGGCGCCGCCGATAATGTAGACGGTTTCTCCCTGGCAGGCGATGGCTTCGGACGTTCCGCCGCCATAGTAGACACCGACTCCTTGCAGGCGCTCGATTCCTGGGACGTCCAGAGTGCGCCATTGAACGCCCATGGCGAGAAGCAGGGCATTGCAGGAGATTTCCACGCCGTCGCCGAGTTTGAGGTAACGATAGGGGCCGTCGACGCGAACCTGCAGCGCTTCCTGCGGCGCAAGGATTTCGACGCCGAAGCGGCGCGCTTGCGTGACGGCGCGGCGTGCGAGATCGGCGCCGCTGAGTCCCGAGGGGAAACCAAGATAGTTTTCGATGCGGGAACTCATGCCGGCCTGGCCACCTGGAGCTTCGCGTTCGATAATGACAGTGCGCAGGCCTTCGCTGGCGCCATAGACCGCCGCGGCGAGGCCTGCGGGACCACCGCCGACGATGGCGAGATCGTAAAAATTGGTTTCGGCATGCGTGCGCAAGCCTAGTTTGTCGGCGACGGCGGGAAGAGCCGGTTCGGCGAGGCGAGCGCCATCGGGGAAAAGGATGAGCGGGAGGGTTTGCGCTTCAGGGCCGAGAGAATCAACGAGGGCTTTCACCTCCGGATCGGTGCTGATCAGTTCGACGTCGATCCACTGATAGGGAACTTGATTGCGGGCGAGAAATTCGCGCAATTCGTAGGAGCGGTTGGCCCAGCGCGTGCCAAGAACGCGAATGCCTTCATAGGGCGCGCGGAAGGAGGAGTTCCAATCGAGAAGCAAGTCATCGATGGCGGGAAACAGTTTTTCTTCGGGGGGATCCCAGGGCTTCATCAAATAATAGTGGACGCGGGCTTCGTTAATGGCATCGATGGCGGCGTTGGTATCGGCATAGGCGGTGAGAAGCGCGCGCTTGGCAAGAGGGTGCAGCTCCATCGCTTGGGAAAGAAAGCCGACGCCATCCATTTGCGGCATGCGTTGGTCGGCCAGTAGAAGCGCAACGGCGTTGTTGCGGGCTTTCAGTTCGCGGAGCGTTGCTAGTGCGGCGCTTCCCGAGCTGGCGCGCATGACGCGGTAGCGGTCAGCGTAATGACCGCGCAAATCGCGCTCAATGGCCCGGAGCACTTCGGGGTCGTCATCGACCGTTAACAAGACAGGTTTAGGCATAACGCTCAGATGAAACGAAGGGGCATTTCGTTGCAGATTTCTTGGGCTAGCGAATCAGGTTGCCCTACTGCATTGGTGACCGTACTCACGCTACAATTCCAGGTGCATCCATGTCCAGTCCCCTATTCTCCACGATTGCCGGCCTGAGCTCGCCCGATGATTCCGTGCGGCGAGCGGCGGCAGCGGAAATTTATCGCGCCGGGCGTAGCGTCGCGGAGCGCGCGGTGGAGACGTGGTGGAGCGATGCGGAACTTTCGGAATTACTTTTTGGGACGAACCCTTTCGTTACCGTGGGATTGGCGGTGGAGCGGGAGACCTTTGCGCGGATCCACGTGGCCAATGGCGCACCTCGACTTGCCGAAGTTCCTCCCGAGCAGGACGCGGAGGAGTTTGAGCTGGAATTTCCGGAAGGGATTTTGCTCGATGTGCTGACCACTCGCGAGCCTAGAGGATCGGGTGCGGTTGCGCGCTATTTGGGAAGATTTGGGGAGGGTATACAACAGGTGGAATTTCGCTGTCTGGATGTGGACAGCGCAACGAGCATATTGCGCGAAAAGTTTGAACTTTCCCCTGTGTACCCTGCGGCGCGGCCCGGCGCTGGCGACACGCGGATTAACTTTTTTCTCGTGCCGTCAACGGGTGCAGGGAGAGTCCTGATTGAGTTATACGAAACTAGAACTGACCGTTCTGCATCGTAAAGCGCATCCCTCTAACCGCTGACCACAGTTCTCCACGCACGGAGAACCTCGGCGACCGTCCAGGCTTGGGCTATGCAGCCACGCGGGGCAAAAGGCGCGTCCCCTTCGAAGATTTCGCCTAAAGTGCCAAGACCACTGGCGTAAATCTGTCTGCCGAGCGGCTCAAGGAAGCGCATCGCAGCGGCGCGGTCTTTGTAAACGCGAAGATGAGCGAGCACAAAGGGACCAAGCAGCCATCCCCAAACGGTGCCTTGATGGTAGGCGGCGTCGCGATCGCGCGGACTGCCGCCGTAACGGCCCAGATAGCCGGGTTCGCCGGGGGCAAGGCTGCGTAGGCCGTGCGATGTGACCAGTTGTTTGGCACAGATGTCGAGAACGGCTTTTTGTTGCTCCGCGGTGAGCGGGCTTGCCGGCAGGGACACGGCAAAAATTTGATTGGGTCGGAGCGCCGGGTCGCTGCCCATCCCGGGGGAGTCGATTACGTCATAACAGCAGTCGCGATCCGAATTCCAAAACTTTTGGAAGCTTTTGCCCGCCTTGGCAGCGAGTTTCTCGTAGCCATCAAAAGGCTTTGCGAGGAATCGTCCAAACTGCGCGATGGTCTCGAGAGCGTTGATCCACAATGCGTTGATTTCCACTGGTTTGCCGATGCGAGATGTAACCACCCAATCGCCGACTTTGGCATCCATCCACGTAAGTTGTACGCTGGGACCGCCTGCGTAAAGCAATGCATCGGCGGGATCGACATGAATGTTGTATCGCGTGCCTTTCACGTGCCAATCAACGATGCTGGCAAGCACGGGAAACAACTCCTGAAGAGTGGCCTTGTCTTGCGTGGCGGCAAAGTATTGGCGCACTGCTTCGAAATACCAGAGCGTTGCGTCAGCGGTGTTGTACCCCGGCTCCCCTCCCGCATCGGGAAAATTGTTAGGCAACATGCCGCCATCAACGAACCGCGAAAAGGCGAGAAGAATCAGTCTCGCGACGTCGGGCCGGCCCGTGGCAATCGTCAGGCCCGGCAGAGAAATCATCGTGTCGCGACCCCAATCGGCAAACCAGTGGTAACCGGCGATGATGCTACGCCCGTCTGGCTGATCGGGGAGCGCGCGCTTGACGATGAATTGGTCGGCGGCCAGCACGAGTTGCCAGAGCCAGGACGGCGCGTCTTCGGCAGAGGAAGGGTTTGCAGCCTGCCAGTCTTTGAAGAGTTTTACTTCGTGGTTGGCGGTCTCGGCGCGGGCTGTTTCTCCGTCGAGCGGCGTTTTTTCTTCGGTGGTCAAAACGAAAGTAACGCTCGCTCCGGTGAGGAGTCTCGCGTGGAACTTCGCGGCGAAGAGATGATCTTCGCGGTCGTCGAGGCCACGCGAGGTTTCCTGCGGAAAATAGCAATCGCGGTACCATTCGTGGTGAATCTCGCAGGAAGCATCGGCACATCGGAGAAAGAATGGTATGGCGCCATTGAGGGCCAGGATTTTGACGCCATGCTCGACCGGCTCGATCTTCATCTGCCAGTCGCCCGCATGAGTGGAGGAATGAAAGTCGCGGTAGTTGACGAGCGCTTTCAAATCCATTTCGATAGCTCTGCTAGCCCGAACCAGAGTGTATTGAATGTAAGTCGTATTTTCACCCTGCCGCATCCAGACGCGCTTTTCGAGAAGCGCATCTGCAAAGGCGTAGGTCCAGACGGGTTTCATGCCCTCCAGATGAAAGCTCTGGAGATTGAGGAATCCCTTGGGATCGGCGATTCCGCTGGCCCAGCGGGGCGATGCAAGCGCCCACTCCGCACCGGCGTAGAGCGCGGTCTCATCCATGGAAGCAACGAGCTGCGTGCGACCAACGGGTGGTTGCAAAGCGGCAATCAGCAAACCGTGGTAGCGCCGCGTGTTACTCCCCACGGCGGTCCCGGAGGCGAAGCCACCGATGCCATTCGTCACGAGCCATTCGCGTTGTTCCGCAGCGTCCAGGTCGCCGCAGACTTCACGGCCAAACTGAATTTCTGCTTCATCCGGCATGCGTCGTTCCTTCTTCGCGGGTGATTAAAGGCGAATCGTTATTCGAAGAACGCAAATCTAGAATTCACGAGGCCGGGAACGATTTCGATTTTTCGCCGACCAGCCATTTGGTCATCAAGAAGCGATCGTGATCCTGGTATCCCGCGCGACGATAGAGTTCCATGGCGGGATCGTTTCCGCGGTCCACTTCGAGGTGGAGGGCGTTCGCGCCCATCTCGTGGGCCCTGGCCTCCAAAAAATTCACGGCTTGAAGGCCAAAGCCGCGCCGACGGTACTGGGGCTCGACGTACAGTTCGTCGATAAACGCATCGTGTCCGTGGAATTCGAAACTGAACCCCAGCGTCAGGACAGTGTAGCCGACAGTTTCCTTTTCCACATATAGGAGCCAAACAGCTCCAAAAGCAGGAAGCGCGAGTAGGCGGCGAAACGTATTTCGCGCGGCGGTCTCGTCAAAAGTAATTTTCCCGGGCTCCTGCTCGGCGAGAACGCGCATCATACGCAGCAAGCGCGGCTCATCCGCGATCGCCGCCTCGCGAAATTGAAGCTGCGTGTTACTCACCGCTCTGCTCGAGAAGCTTCGCGACCAACCCTGTCCAACCGGTCTGGTGACCCGCGCCAAGACCGGCCCCGTTGTCGCCGTGAAAGTATTCATAGAAGAGGATCAGGTCACGCCAATGCGGATCGGATTGAAAGACTTCGGTTCCCCCAGCGACGGGGCGCCGCCCGTCTTTTCCACGCAGAAAGATATGAGTCAGACGCCGTGAGATTTCCGCGGCCACCTGCCAAAGATCGGCTTCGTTCTTGGAGTGCGTGGGGCACTCGACTTTGAAATCCTCGCCATAGTAGTGGTGAAACTTCTGCAGCGATTCGACGAGCAAATAGTTCACCGGAAACCAGACCGGACCACGCCAGTTCGAATTGCCGCCAAAAACAGCGGTTGAGGATTCCGCCGGCTCATATTCCACGCGGCTGGTCTCGCCGTTTACGTGGAGTTCGTAAGGATGATCTTTGTGGAAACGGGAAAGAGCGCGGACACCGTGGGGCGAGAGAAATTCCGTTTCGTCCAGCATGCGGTTGAGAACGCGCTTGAGCTGCTTGCGGTTGACGAGGGAGAGCAAGCGCCGAACGCCGCGGGCGGAACGCTGGGTCATTTCGATGTGCTCGGGCACATCCACATGATTGTCGATGAACCATTGCATGCGGCGCTTGAAGCCCGGCAAGCGATCGACGATCTCCGGTTCTAGTGTTTCCACTGCGAAAAGCGGAATCAAGCCGACCATCGAGCGAATCTTCAGGAAGTGCTCATCCCCGTCGGGGAGCTTCAAAACATCGTAGTAGAAGCCATCTTCGTCATCCCAGAGCGACATGCCACCGGAACCAAAATCGTTCATGGCGCGCGCAATGTAAACGAAGTGCTCGAAGAATTTGCTCGCGACGTCTTCGTAGGCGGGATCTTCCTTCGCTAGTTCGAGGGCGATGGCCAGCATGTTGAGGCAATACATGCCCATCCAACTCGTGCCGTCAGACTGCTCGAGATGGCCACCCGTTGGGAGGGGTTTCGAACGATCGAAAACTCCGATGTTGTCCAATCCTAAAAAGCCGCCCTGAAAAATGTTGGCGCCGTCGGGATCCTTGCGGTTGACCCACCAAGTAAAATTGAGCAGCAGCTTGTGAAAAACCTTTTCCAGAAAGCCGCGGTCGGCGACGCCGCGCACACGCCGTTCAATTTTGTAGACGCGCCAGGCAGCCCAGGCATGCACCGGAGGATTCACATCGCCAAACGCCCACTCATAGGCCGGCAATTGCCCATTGGGATGCATATACCATTCGCGTAAGAGCAGGATGAGCTGTTCCTTCGCGAAGTCCGGGTCCACCAAGGCGATCGGAATGCAATGGAACGCGAGGTCCCAAGCCGCATACCAGGGATACTCCCACTTGTCTGGCATGGAGATAATGTCGTCGTTATAAAGGTGCGTCCAATCTTTGTTGCGGCCGTGCAGGCGTTCCTTGGGCGGAGGCGGGCCAGCGGGATCGCCGTCAAGCCAGGTGCGCACATCGTAGTGATAGAACTGTTTGGACCAGAGCATCCCGGAAAAAGACTGGCGCATGACCGCCTTGGCGTCGTCGGAGAGTTCCTTCGGAATGCGCGAAGCGTAAAACTCGTCCGCTTCCTTCTGGCGCGCGGCGAAGACACCATCAAAGCCATCGGCGAAATCGTTCGTTGCAGGCACGCCCTCCGCTCGTTCCACCTGGCCAGGAGACGTGACGGGACCTCCCATCACCGAGCCGCCGCCCATGCCAGCAATCGCGTCAAGATCCGTAAGCCGCAGCTTCAGCGTTCTGCTTTCGCCGGGTGCAAGCTCCATTGGATAGTAGGCAGCCATCTTGGTGCCCATTTGCTGCGGATTGACGGCGGCTTTGTTTCCGTGGATTAAGTACTCATGGAACGCGTCTTTGACGTACGGCGAACGGTTTTTCGTGTTGAAAAGCTTGGCGTAATTTGTTTCGTTTTCCGTGAAGAGCAACACTGGCTGGCCTGCACACAAAAACCAACGTTTGCCATATTGCCAGTGCTGTAGCTCGGCGGATACACAGCCTGGAATATTGCTGGCATTGCGAGCCGCGGGTCGGCGCAAATCCTTGCCCCACGACCAAGTGTTGCGGAACCAAAGCGATGGCAGCAGATGAAGCGCGGCGGCTTCCGGCCCGCGGTTTACGGCTGTAATTTTGATCAATATATCTTCGATGTCGGCCTTGGCATACTCGACGTAGATATCGAAGTAGCGGCTTTCCGCAAATATGCCGGTATCGAGCAGCTCAAACTCCTGCGAGTTACGCCCGCGCCGCTGATTTTCCTCGACAAGCCACTCATAGGGAAACTCCCGTTGCGGATATTTGTAGAGCATCCGCATGTAGCTGTGCGTCGGAGTTGAGTCCAGATAAAAATAATATTCTTTTACGTCTTCGCCGTGATTGCCTTGATTGCCGGTCAGGCCGAACAAGCGTTCCTTCAATATCGGATCGTGGCCGTTCCACATCGCCAAGCCGAAGCAAATCATCTGATGCCGGTCGCTGATGCCGCCTATGCCATCTTCGCCCCAACGATACGCGCGCGATCTCGCATGGTCGTGCGGAAAGAATTCCCAAGCGGTGCCCCCGGGGCTGTAGTCCTCGCGTACCGTGCCCCATTGGCGTTCGGAGAGGTACGGCCCCCAGCGCTTCCAATACTTCTTGCGCGTGCGCGTTTCTTCGAGCCGGTGGTCTTCAATGGTCTGGAGTCGTGGCATGGTTGGATGATCCCCGCAAGAACTGTCGCAAATATGGTCGCATTATATGTGCCGCGAGGCGGCATGTAGTGCCGCGCACGTGCCCCTTCCTGCACTTCCGGATTTCTTTCAAGTTAGGGCCTATGTAGCGTACACAGAAGTTCAAGAACGGTGCCACCCAAATGATGCACGAGGGGGAAGGAAAGTATCAGGAAATCTTTTTTGGCTGGAGGTAGAAATGAATCGCCGGTGTGAAGATTAAGGAAAGCACCATCGAACTGAGCAGCCCGCCGACAACGGTGATCGCGAGTGGCTGAAGCATTTGCGAGCCCGACCCGATGGCCAGCGACAACGGCAACATCCCTGCGATGGTTGCAAGCGCCGTCATCGCGATTGGCCGCAAGCGGCGGCGACCAGCCTGAATCATCGCTTCCTCCGCAGTCAAACCCAGGTCGCGAAAGCGATGTTCGGCATCGAGCAGTAAAATGCCGTTCTTCGCCACGATGCCGATGACCATGATCATGCCCATGAACGAAGCGACGTTGAATGTCTTCTGCGTCACAAGTAGCGCCAGAAGACCGCCGAACGTGGAAAGCAGTGCGGAGGCCAGGATAGCGATGGGGGCCGAAAAAGTACGAAATTCGAAAAGAAGCACGATGAACAAAAGCAGCAGCGCGAGAATCAGCACCGAGAGCAGATCGCGAAAAGATTTTTGCTGCTCTTCATACTGCCCGCCATACTCGACGCGAATAGTGTTTGGCAGATGCATGTCGTTCACGACCTTTTGAACGGCAGCGATTCCTTTTCCCAGGCCTACACCCTCAAAACGCCCCGTGACCTGCACCATGCGCTGCAGGTTCTCCCGGCGTATTTCCGTTTCGCCCGGATCGGTAACGACGGTCGCCAGTGAACCCAGCGTTGCGGTGCGCCCCGTCGAGCTCGTAAGCAGCGTATTGCTCATCTGGTTGAGCGAATTGCGGTTCTGGTCCGGGAAGCGTACGCGAATCGTGTACGCCCGATCATTGAGGACGACCGGCGTTGCCGCAGGCTCACCTTCCAGCACGGCCGCAGCATTGAGCGCCACTTCTTCCGGTGTGAAACCCGAGCGGGCAGAGACGCTAGGATTCACCTGATACGTCACGGACGGGCCGCTAATGGTATTTTCGACTCCGTTCAACACGTCCACGACGCCATGCAGTTTGCCTATGGCGTCGGCGACTTTCGGCGCGGTGTCGTTGAGAAGTTTGCCGTCCTGCGCATAGAGTTTAATGACGATAGGCTCTGGTTGGCTCGTCAAATCTCCGATCATGTCCTGCAAGATCTGCACGAATTCAACTTTTGTCGTAGGCTCTTCCTCTTCAATCTTTCCCCGGATGTCCGCGATAATTTCATCAATGCCGCGGTGTCGCTGGCTCATGGGCTTAAGCTTGACGGTGAAATCCCCGTTGTTGGCCTCCGTGACGGCCGCAAGCCCTAACTGCATGCCCGTACGGCGCGAAGTGTTTACCACTTCCGGCGTGGAACGCAAAATCTCGTCGATGTGCGTGAGAATCCGGTTGGATTCCGCCAACGAACTACCTGCCGGAGTGAAGTAATCCAAAACAAATCCACCTTCATCCATTTCTGGAAGCAGGCCGGTATCGAGAATGAAAAAGCACACTACGGCAAAGACGACGATCGCCAGTGAGCTGGCGACCAGAGTCCACGGCCGCCGCAATACGGCTTGCATCACGCGTCCGTAAAAAGCAACGATGCGCCCGAAAAAACCGGACAGGTGCGCCTCTTCTGCAGCCAGCAATTTTGAAGCGTCCGGTGCGTTTTCAGAAGATTCGGATACGGAGGATGAAAGAGGTTCGGTATCTTTTCGGCGCACCAAGTATTGGCTGAGCGTCGGCGTCCACGAAAGAGCAAGCAACAATGAGGTGAACAAGGAAACCGTCATGGTCACGGCAAGAGCGCGGAAAAAACTTCCCGTGACGCCGGTGATGGTAATCAGCGGGAGGAACACCACGATGGGCGTGATGGTCGATCCGATCAGTGGAATAGTCAATTCACGCAAAGCGCTCTGGATCGCCTGAAAGCGGCCCTGTCCGGCGTCGCGGTGCAATACGATATTCTCGAGCACGACGATAGCGTCATCAATAACAAGGCCCACAGCGGCGGCTAGGCCGCCGAGCGTCATCAGATTGAAGCTCTGTCCGGTCATCCGCAGAACGATGAAGGTAATCAGCAAGGTGACGGGAATAACCAATCCGGCCACCAGTGAGGTTCCCCAATCCCGCAAGAAAAGCACCAAGATTATGGAAGAGAGCACGATCCCCAGAAGCACCGCGTCCCGCACGCTGGCGATGGAGTCGTGGACGATCGTTGACTGGTCGTAAAACGGTTCCAGATGGACGCCCGGCGGCAAAGAGGATGAAAGATCGCGAATCATCGCATGAACTTCGTTGGCTACATCCAGTGTGTTGCTTTCCGGCTGGCGATTCACGTTCAGAAGCACTGCAGGCTTTCCGTTGGCGGTTACAATCGTGTAGACCGGAGCATCGGATGACGTAACTTTGGCAATATCACCGATTCGAATCGGCACGCCCGCCGCTGAGTTCTTGACAACAATTTGTCCAATCTCGCCAGGGTCGCGGACCTGTCCGCTGACGAGTCCAAGTACGAGTTGATGACCATTTTCAATCAAGCCGGGCGAATCGATCAGGTTGGATCTGCGAATGGCATCCAGAATATCCGAAACGGTAACACCAACCGCAGGCAGTCGTGCAGGATCGGGTGTAACCTGAAATTCAGGAACGCGCCCGCCCTGAATGATGACCGAGGCTACTCCGTCCAGCCGGTTGAGACGCGGCTTCAAATCGTAGGTGGCAATCTCCCATAGCCTGTTCGGGGGCACAGTATCCGAAGTCAAGCTGTAGCCGATAATCGGAAATACCGCGAAAGTCATGCGATGTGTTTCCAATTTTGCCGTTGGAGGCAGTTCGGCCTGCAAGCGAGCCACGACCGCATCCACGCGTTGCAGCGTCAAAATCATGTCGGAATTCCAGTCGAAAAATAAATCGACCTCGGCCGACCCACGGCTCGTTATGGAAGTCACCTTCTGCAAACCTGGAACGCTATTGACCGCTTCCTCAATCGGCCTGGTAATGGTCACAAGCATCTGATTGATGGGCATCACTCCGTTGTCGACGCCGACCACGACGCGGGGAAAATCGGTGTTGGGAAAAACGGAAACGGGAATCGTAAAGGCAAGATACGCGCCGACCAGCGCTAAACTCACTGTCAAGAACAATATGGGCCGCGAAAGCCGGTAGAACCACGGCATGTCGGGCTGGGTTGCGGACTTCGGAGATTGCGGGGCGTCCGGCGGGAGTACCATGCTCCGCTACTCCTTGTCCTTCTCTACGGGCTTGGCCGCATTATCTGCGTTCCCACCTTTGTCGCCGGTCTCTTTTCCCTCCGGCGCCGGGGCCTCGACCTTGATTTGCGTGCCGTCCGGCACCGCATAGCCACCAGATGTAATCACAGGGTCGCCTGGTTTGATTCCACTAATGATTTGGGTGAGGTCCTTGTTGTGAATCCCGAGCTCAATGGTCTTTTGGTGGGCCTTTTGGTCCGAGCCCGCCAGCAGCACATAATCAGCGCCGTCAGAATTCTTGTAAACCGCAGCCGTTGGCACCACGAGCGCGTCCTTCACTGTTTTCGCGGTCATCGCAATATCTACGGTCATCCCGGGTTTCAGCGCAGGGTCCGGCTTTCGCGCTTCAACCCAGACCTCAATCGTCGTGCTGCCAGGGTCCAGGGCAGGGCTCACCAGGCTGACGCGCCCCTTCACCGGCTCGTCCAGTCCTGCAACTTTGATCTCCGCCGCGTTTCCAACTTTCAGCAGGGCGGCTTCGGATTGCGGGATGTGCGCTTTGGCAATGAGCGTGGAAATGTTCATCACCGTAAGAATCGGCTGGTTCGCCGTCGCTAGATCGCCAACAAAAAGCGGGCGGTCGGTCACCACGCCGTCGATGGGACTGCGAATCTCCGAATAGCTCAGTTGCGCGGCTGCGGCGCGGAAATGGCCCTCGGCAGACTCGCGCGAACCTCTCGCGCTTTTTAGGGCCTGCTCTTTCCCCAATCGGTGGAGATCGGCGACCTGGCGCTGCGCTTGTTCGTTCTGGCTGCGCGCCTGCGTCAGAGCTACCTCCGCAGAATCAAGATCGCGCCGTGGAATTGCGCCTTCCTGAAACAACTCCTTACGGCTGTCATATACCTTTTGCTGAGTTTCAAACGTGAGCTTTGCCGAGGTCGCATCCAGCTCGGCTTTTTGAATTTGCTGTGGCAAGCCGGCGCCAATCGTTGTGGCATACGCCGCATCAGCGGCGTCGAAATCACCCTTGCTAGCTTCCGCCGCTGCAGCAAGATCCTTGTTTTCCAGAACAACCAGCAGTTGGCCTTTCACAACGTGGCTGCTGCGCTGCACTTTGAAGTCCACGATCGTCGAGGTGATTTTCGGCGCTACCGTCGCTTGTTGAAGAGGAAAAATCAGCGCTTCCGAAGTCAGGACCTGCGAAATAGTTTTCTTCTCCGCTGGAGTGGTTTGCACGGAGACCACCGGATCCTTTTCTTTTTCGTCTTGTTTACAACCATTCGCCAAAATGAGCAGCGCCGCGATGCTCGCACCGACAGCTACCCATTGAAAAACTTTTTTGGTCACGCAGAACGCCTGTGGCTTCATGGAGTCGTCAGCACTCCCGTTAGAGTTTGCAAATTCGCCAGAGCCACGCGGTAACGAACGGCGCCGTCTTGATAGCCCGCATTGGCCTGAGAAAATGTCGTTTGCGCATCCACAACTTCCAGCACCGTGGCCTCGCCGTTTTTGTAGCGCAGCGTCGTCAGCCGAAGACTCTCCGCCGCAAGCTCCGCCGAACGGCTCAATCCCGCCAGTTCATTCAGGGAAGTTTCGGCCTCGGCGTAGAGCGATTGAATTTCGGCAAGAAGTTTTCGCTGTGCCAGGGAGAGTTCGCGCTGCGCTTGCGTGTGCCGCAATTCCGCTTGCTTCACTTTGCTTTGCGTCGCGCCCCAGTTCCAAATGGGAATGTTGAGTGTCGCCGAGGCGGAAGAGCCAAGATTGGAAAGGCCATTGGTTTTAGTCGCGAACCGCACAGCGTCAATCCCGTAAAAATAATCCAGACTCAGCGACGGCAGATAGCCGGCGCGCGCGCCGGTGACATCGTGCCCCGCCTCCTGCACTGCGGCGATCGCGGAGCGCACCTCGGGATTGTCCCGTGCGGCCTGCTGCTGCACTTCGGCAAGCGTAGGCAGCGGAGCGCTCGCGTGCAAATCGTCCGCAACTTCAAAATTGTCGCTAAAGTCAGGGAAAATGAGGACCGCGAGATCCAGCCGCGCGTTTAGCAATCCAAGTTGCGCTTCCTGCAACTGGCGGCGCCGCTCTTGCATCTGCAATTCGGATTTAATCACGTCCGAGTGCGCCACTTCTCCGCCCTTTTCCAATTCCTGCGTCAGTTTGAAAAAGCGTTCGCCTTCGTCCGAGGTTTTTCTGGATGTTTCCAGTTTTTGCTGCGCTGCAGCCACCGCGTAATAACTCTGGACGACGGTGACCACCAATCCGCGCGCAGCGATCTCCGCCTGCGCGCGCGCTACAGCCGCGGCAGCCGATGCCCTCCGAAAATTGGAAACCAGGGCCATGTCGAGCA
>Ga0210393_10000696_pt1 | contig 29410 bp, 19 predicted proteins | sample IncBWC27OmetaG_FD_160068 | JGI IMG/M metagenome (GOLD analysis project Ga0210393, IMG submission 160068) | Forest soil microbial communities from Barre Woods Harvard Forest LTER site, Petersham, Massachusetts, United States - Inc-BW-C-27-O ...
ACCTCGAAGACCAGGACCGCTATGTGCCGGATGACGAAGTGAGAAACGGCGACAAGGTTCTGAATATCTCGGGCACCGAACTGCGCGACCGCCTGAACGAAGGGCGCGACATTCCAGCGTGGTTTACTTATCCCGAAGTGGTGAAGGAGCTGCGGCGCAGCTTTCCGCCCCGCGGCAAGCAGGGCGTCACGATTTTCTTCACCGGACTTTCGGGTTCGGGGAAATCGACGATCGCCAATGTGCTGCTGACCAAGTTTCTGGAAGTGGGCGGACGCCCGGTCACGATTCTCGACGGCGACCTGGTGCGCAAGCATCTTTCGTCAGAGTTGGGATTTTCGAAAGAGCATCGCGACATCAACATTCGCCGCATCGGCTACGTGGCTTCGGAAATCACGAAGAACGGCGGCATCGCGATCTGCGCGCCCATCGCGCCTTACGACGCCACCCGCAAGCACGTGCGCCAGATGATCGAGCCTTACGGCGGATTCATCCTGGTGCATGTGGCGACCACGGTGGAAGTCTGCGAGCAGCGCGACCGCAAGGGACTTTATGCCAAGGCGCGTGCAGGAATCCTGAAGGAGTTCACCGGCATCTCGGATCCCTACGAGGTTCCGGTGGATGCCGAGGTCACCATCAATACTGGCGACCTCTCTCCCGAAGAAGCGGCGCAGGAAATCGTTCTGCACCTGGAGCGCGAGGGGTTTATTGGCGTAAACGGTACTGGAGCCTAGAGAGCGAGCTAAAGGAGAAGCTTTCTCAGCATGCCGGTAATCGCGGCCAAAATCCTGGTGGGCTTTGTGGTCGGAGTCCTGATTGGACTGACCGGCGTCGGGGGCGGTGTTCTCATGCTCCCCGTTCTGATCTTCGGCTTGGGTTATTCGCCTATCGTGGCAGTCGGTTCCGACGCGCTATTTCAATTCTTCACCAAAATCCCGGCCGGGCTGCTCCACCTGAAAAATGGAACCGTCCGCCGGAAGGTTGTCCTCGCGTTGGCGCTGGGAAGCATTCCCGGCTCCTTCGCTGGGGTCAAGCTGCTGATCTACATCCGTCTCCTCTACGGAAACGGCGTGAATACCTTTATCAAGCTGGCAGTCGGGGTGCTACTCATCGTGATTCCCACGATGCTGCTCCTCCAGAAAAACATCGAAGAGCGAATCGCGAATCGGGCGCCGTCCATGAAGGGTTTTGCAGGGATGACGATCATCGGCCTCACCGTGGGTTTCATCGTGGGCCTAACCTCGGTCGGGTCAGGCAGCATCATCATGATGCTGCTCCTGTTGTTCTACAGTTTCCCTCCCAAGATCAATGTCGGGACTGACGTGTTGCATGCGGTCGTGCTCTTCGGCGTGACCGGGTGGCTTCAATTCAAGGCGGGGAACGTAGATTCCAGGCTGGTCGGTGCGCTATTGATCGGCTCCATTCCTGGAGGCTTGATCGGTTCGCATCTGGCCACGCGAGTTCCCATGCTCTGGCTGCGCCGTGTGCTTTGCGTTTTGCTGTTGATCACCGGGGCTCGCATGTTGTGGCCTGCTTAACAACTTAATTCCACAGGATTGCATGACTTCTGCCTACTCAGATATTCTCGCCCGCATCGAAGCCGCCCTGGAGGCTGCCCGCACCGTCTTCACACGCTTTACTCCCGGCGCGATTGAAACCGAATATAAGATCGGGCACGATCCCGTAACCGAGGCCGATCGAGCCTTAGACGCCATGCTGCGCCAGAATCTGCTGCGGGACGGCGAAGGCTGGTTGTCGGAAGAAAGCGCGGACGATCTTTCCCGCCTCGACAAAAGCTGCGTGTGGGTCGTCGATCCGCTCGACGGTACCCGAGAGTTTGTAATGGGTCTGCCCGAGTTCTGCGTTTCCCTCGGATTCGTCGAGAATGGGAAGCCGGTAGCGGGAGGAATCTACAATCCTGCGACCAGGGAAACATTCCTTGGGGCGGTTGACTGCGGTGTGCTCTATAACGGTCAGCCTGTACGACCCAGCCAGCGCACCAGCCTCGAGGGAGCCCTCGTCCTCGCCAGCCGCAGTGAAGTGAAGCGCGGCGATTGGAAAGCATTCGAGAAGGGTGGTTTCAAAGTCCAGGCGATGGGTTCGGTCGCTTACAAGCTTGCGCTGGTCTCAGCGGGGCTCGCGGACATTACTTTCACTCTGACGCCGAAGAATGAGTGGGACGTGGTTGCGGGAGCGGCTCTGGTGCAGAGTGCAGGTGGTTTTGTGAGCACTCTGGAGAGAACCAGCCTGAGCGCGAATCGCCGCGATCCGCTTCTGTCGGGCCTGCTGGCGAGTGGACCGTTCTTGAAGGACGAACTGCTTTCTCTCGTGGAGCCGCATATCAGGCTGACCGAACAGCGGCTGGCTGAACCCGCCCGCTAGCTTAGTTCTTCAAACCTAGTTCGTCAGACATAGCTCCTCAGGCACGGTGCGTCAGGCAGATCGACGTTCCGATTTCCGCACGCCCGGAAAAAGCGAGCGACTTCCGCGCCCGCCTCGCCAACCAACCCGGGCTTAGTTGACCGTCAGCACGGCGCTTCCTTTCATGCCGTTCATGGTCGCGGTGATGGTGGTGGTTCCTGTGCCGGCGGTGCTGGCTAATCCGTCTACCTTCATGGTCGCAACGCTCACGTCGGAGGATGTCCAAGCTACCTGATCGGTCAGATCCTCGGTGCTGTTGTCGGAGAATGTGCCCGTCGCGGTGAATTGCTGGGTGGCGTCCAGAGCGATGTCCGCAGTGCCGGGAGTGACGGTGATCGAGGTCAAGGTGGCGTTGGTCACGGTTAAGGATGCCGCCCCTGACAGGGTCGCGAACAGCGCCGTGACAGTAGCGGGTCCGGGAGTGATTCCCGTCGCCAGCCCCTTGGTCGGCGACGCGTTACTCACCGTCGCAACTGAGGCCGGAGACGAAGTCCAGTTCACCGAGCCCGTCAGGTTTTGTGTAGTGCTGTCGGAAAATACGCCGACCGCATTGAATTGCGTCCCGGTCTGCTCTGCAACCGTGGTGATGGCCGGGGAAACCTGAATGGAGGCCAGGGTCGACGATGCCACCACCACGGCGGCGTTTCCACTCACCGATCCCTGCGATGCCGTGATGGTTGCTGTTCCCGCCGATTGGCCGGTGGCCAGGCCAAAGCTGGTGATACTCACTACGTTGCTGGCCGAGGAACTCCAGGTCACGGTGCCGGTGATGGGCCCAGTGCTGCCATCGCTGTATCTTCCAGTGGCGCCATAAGACAACGTAGATGCCGGGGCCATGACGGCGGTGGCTGGCGCGACTGCGATGGATACAAGCGTCACCGAACTCACGGTTAAGGACGCCGATCCGTTCTTGCCACCGAAAGCGGCGCCGATATTCGTGGTGCCAGGCCCGATGGCGGTCGCTACGCCTCCAGCGCCCACGGTTGCCACCCCGGTGCTGCTGGATGTCCAGGTTGCTTCCGTGGTAAGCACCTGCGTGCTGGAATCGCTGAATGTTCCCGTAGCCGTGAAGGCCAACTCAGTGCCCGGGGCGATGGTGCGGCCGGTGGGCGAGACCGAGATCGACGTGATGGTGGCGTTCGTGACCTCGAGCGTGGTGGTGCCGCTGACGGTGCCCAGGGTCGCGGTGATGGTTGCGCCAGTTTCCGGCGCCAGGCCCTTGGCCAGTCCGCTGGCGCTGCCGATGGGAGCATCCGTTTTATCGGACGAACTCCACGTCACGTCAGTGGTTAGGTTGTGCGTGCTGCCGTCGTCGAAGGTGCCGGTTGCGGAGAACTGCTGGGTCGTGGTTTCGGCGATGACCGGATTGGCGGGAAGGACCGCAATCGACTTCAGGGTGGCGGCGCTGACGGCGGCTGAGACACTTCCGCTGATCGCGCCGGAGGTTGCGGTGACGGTGAATGTCCCGACGTCCTTCGCAGTGGCCAGCCCGCTGGTGGTGATCGAGGCCACGCTGGTGGGCGACGTACTCCACGCCACGGTGCCCGTTATGTCTTGCGTGGAGTTGTCAGAAAATGTGCCGGTTGCGGTGAACTGCTGCACGGTTCCGAGCGTGATGGAGTTGCTCCCGGTCAAGTCCGTCGGCGTGACGCTGAGGGAAGTCAAGGTTGCGTTGCTGACCGTCAAGGTCGCGCTGGAGGAGGCGGTGCCCAAAGCGTTGGTGACGGTAGCGGTGATCATGGAGCTGCCCGCCGTCAAGCCCATGGCCAAGCCCGATGCGCCATTCACATTGATGCGTGCGACAGACGGATTCGAAGAACTCCAGGTCGCCGACCCGGTGACGTTTTGCGTGCTGTTGTCGCTCAGGGTGCCAATGGCTGTAAATTGCACGGTCGTACCCTGAGCAATCGACTGGCTGGTAGACGAAACGACCAGCGTCTTAACGATTGGGGCACCCACTGTCACCGTTACGGGCGGACTGGTCACGCCGGAAAGCGAGCCGGTGATTTCTGCCGTCCCCTGCGCAAGTGTCGTCACTACGCCTGCGGAAACGGTGGCGACATTCGTGGCGGATGAAGTCCAGGTAACGGAAGCGGTGAGGTTCTGGCTGGTGCCGTCGCTATACTTGCCGGTGGCCGTGAGCTGATCGGTAAGACCGTCGGCCACCGTGGCTTGCGCCAGAGTGACCTGGATCGACGTCAGAGTGTGCTGCTGGACGGGAGTGGCGGATTTCGTACTGCAAGCGGGCAGCAGGCCGAGACACAGGATCGCCATCAACACGCGGAACTTCTTCATCAATCTTTTTCCTTTAATTTGCTTGATTACTTTCTGGTAGTCGACTTCCTCGCTTCAGGGGATTTAAAGCGCAGCACAAACTGCCAACCATGGGTATCTGCAATCAATCGGCCAAATTGCCTGGCTGGGGGGCCTGCCGATGTGCTCCGTTTCAGATACTTAGCCGTGACCCGGGAGCCTTGGGATGCGCCTACCCGAGGGGTGCGCAATTGTTTTCACAGGGAGGTGATTGACTCTTCCCCGGGCCGGAAGCCCAGCAAACATCGCAACTTCCGAATGAAACGCCGATCACCATCCCCCCGAATGGGCTTCGGCCTTGACATCCCGGCATGGTGGACCATAATCTGCGCTAATCGAAGGTCGGTTCCTCGCCGTATTGAGGTCACATGAGCTCGGGTCACGATTCCGCAGAGATCGCAGGCAGCGCCTCGGAAGCCAGCAAGATCAAAATTCGGGACGTAGATTTTACCCGATACCTGTCCCCACCCGCGGACACTTGCTTTCCACCGGAATCCGCAGTCGCCTCGGCCAAAAACCACGACCATTCTGGCGACAGATCTGCCGCCCTTGCCGGCCGCGGCAACTGAGACTTGCGACCCGCCTTCATTTTGCACGAACGCGGAAAATCGCGGAAGGACGGGCTGCTCCCACCACCGAAGCGAGCTCGCAAGAAATCTAGCGGATGCAGCGCCGGGAGGCGTTGGTGAAAACCTGGATAAAATCGCGCCCTTGGCTGAAACCCGTTTTCAGCGCCATTGGCCGAACGCGTTGCAAGACCTGGGACCTGATCCACAACGTCGACACTTGCGGCGATATTCCTCTGGTTGACCTGAACTTTCAGAGCGAGAACAAAGCTCCCGGTCTCGAATACCAGTCCCATCATCCGCGAATCCTGCGGGCATTCTTGCAGAGCCTGGCTGTCGACTTCGCTCTCGCTTATGAGAAATGCACGTTGGTCGATTTTGGGTGTGGTAAGGGACGAGTATTGCTGGTCGCCTCAGAATTCCCTTTTCGAAAAATTGTGGGCGTGGAATTCGCCGTGCCGCTGGCCCAGGTTGCAAAACGCAATTTGCTCTCCTACCGAAGCAAGACGCAAAAATGCCGCGACATTTCTGTCCTCGCGATGGATGCGGTCGATTTCGAGTTGCCGGACGAACCTGAAGTCCTCTACTTCTATAGCCCGTTTCCACCCGCAGTCATGGAGCAGGTTTTTCAGAATATTGAACGTTCACTGCAAAAGTCCCCGCGCGACCTCTTGGTTCTGTTTTCGGGCGTGCTGGGTGCACGAGACCGCGCCTTCGGCTGCCGGCCACAGTACGAGCGGCTCCGGCGCGACCGGCACGTCGATGTTTATCGCCGTATCACCATGCGCTGAAGAACCGAATTCCTCAAATTCCCATGCGTTCTCCGTGTTTGGCCGTTTCCCTTGCCTCGGATCGCTAATCGTCGTACAGGCGCAGAAAATTGCTAGTCGCATGTGCATCATTTTGCGCGCGCCGGCTCGAACGCGCGCTCGATACCTCCGGCATCAGTTTGAACGGCGATGATTCAACTACGATATAAGTCGCGTTTTGTCACATAGATGGGCTCGGCCCCGGCCGGCGTTTGGGACGAATCTGTCTTGACTTCCAGGCCTGCACCAGCCCGGAATGTTGGAGCGCGAAATGCTCGGTCGATATCAGGGCAGGGTTAAGTGGTGGTGTCTTTTTGGCCGTGACTCGAAGGCAATCTGGCTAAATTTTCAGAACATTCACCAAATTAGTTGCGTTAGCACTTACAATTCGACGTTGCAACACTGGCGGCTTGACCACCACAACGGAGCCGAAGTTTCCGGCTCGTGCAACCAGCCGGTGCTACTGATTTTCTGGGGGATAGACGACATGATAGAGAGATTGCTTCGCACGGGCTTGTTGTCGGTCGCGGTGCTGCTTGCTTTTGCAACTCACTTGACGGCACAGATGATGTACGTCACCGATGAACCTGGACAATTGCTCTACCAGATGAATTTTGCGACTGGCGCGCGCACGACGCTGTGTACGGTGAACGGCCGGCCGGATAGCTTGGTCATTTATCCGCCAACCGGGCAGGTGTTTTTTACGCTTGCGGCAACCAGGCTATTGGAGATGTACGACCCCTCCACAGGTATCTGCAGCATGGTGGCTAGTTTTGCTGCCACCGCTGCAATTCCGGGCTATCCCCGCGATCTGGTTCTCGAGCCCAGCGGCACGACTCTGCTGGTCGGGCTTTACTCCCCCGGCAAAATCCTTCGCTACAACATTCTGACTGGTGCCGTGACTCTGGTTGCCAACATTCCGGGAGCGCTGGACGGCTTGGCGTACGACGCCAACGGGAATCTGTTCGCGGTTTCCAAGCGCAGCAAGATCCTGCAAGTCAATCCGGTCACGGGGGCGGTTATGAAGACACTTGTTCTCTTCAGCCCGAATATCGAAACCGACGGGGCCGACGGATTGACCTACGATTCGTATACTGGAAATCTTTGGGCGTCGTTCGACTGCTATGCGAACAAGCCCTGCCCGGTGGTGAATGGTGTCTCGCTGGGAAGCGGCATCATCGAAGTGCCCACGAATCTTTCGACGTTCACGGAATTTCAGAGCGGAAATATCGTTCTTCCCGACGGAATCGTTTCTGATGGCAACGGAAACCTCTACATCGGCGCGGGACTTGCCCACGTAACGGAATACAATATCCCCACGAATACAATCGTCAAAACCATAAAGGCTCCGGGGGTTGATGACCAGGTGCTGATTCCAGGCACCTAACGAACGTTTCCGGGCTGCACCCTTCGGCCGCTGCCGTGTAACAAACGATGACTTTCGAAATTCTGCATGAGTTCCCCTCGCCCGACCTGGAGCGAGCCTGGCGGGAGTGTTTGAGTCGCGTGGAGGTTCCTTCCCACTACGATTCGCCCGAATACTTTCTTGATCCTCTTCGCGGACAGGCCACTCGGCCCTTTGCGGTCCTGGCTCGGGAGGGCGACCTGGTCCGAGGAGTCTTGACCGGATTTCATCTGGGCAAAGAGGTGATGTCGGGACTTGCCTCTCGCCCTCAGATCTGCGTGGATGGCACAGAGACAACGGCGACGCTCCAAACCCTCGCTGAAGGACTGCTGGCGGAAGCGGGTGACGCGGAACTGGTAAGCGTCTACACCTGGTCTTCGCTTGCATTGACACCATTTTCCGCGCGCGGGTTCCGGCGTCGAGAGCTGCCCGGTACCGTGGTGCTCGACCTCACCCGCGGCGCCGACGCCCTCTTTAAGGAGTTCAGCAAAGACCGGCGCAGGAACATTCGTTTCGCCGAAAAGCACGGGGTGGAGGTGCGGGAAGCCACCACCGATCAGGACATTTTTGACGCTCACCAGGTGTATTCGGCCTGGCGCGGGACCGAGCGAAAGAAAGTTCACGGCGACTGGAGCCTTGAGGACTTCTCGAAGACCGTTCGCCTTACCAATAGCCGGCGGTTATTGCTGGCTTCGTTCTCGGGCAAGGTTATTGCCATGAATATCTTTCGCTTCTTTCCCGGTGGATTGTTTGAGTCCGCCGCCAACAGTTCGCTGGACGAGTTCATGCACCTGAAACCGAATGACCTTATGCAATGGCGGGGAATCCAGTGGGCCTGCGCCCAGGGATTGCGGCGGCATTCGTTGGGGGGCGCACACGAATTTCTGTTGCGGTTCGGAGGCACCGTGGTACCCATTCTCCGCTATCGCGTCGACCGCACTCTTTTTCTGCGCCACGATTTGAAAGAGGGTCTGGACGCCACAGGACGCTTCCTGCTTCGCCACGCGCCTTCCGGCATAGACCAGACAGTGCGGAAACTATTGGGAAAAACGAAGGGGAAAGCACACTGAAGCGACGAGCGCACGAACGCTCACGACCGTTGCACCCGCCATAGGTGGATTCGGGAAAGAGCGCCGTCGCAAGCCACCAGCTTGGTCTTTAGAGGAACCCAGTCTCCCATATCGTGGGAACGGGAAACGATGCGCGCGTGCGGCGGCAATTCCTGGTTCAGCCGGGCCCGCAGCATGAGATTGGCCTGGGGCGAGAGAAACAGCAGCACCACAGAAGCGGAGGAAATATCAACCTCCATGACATTCTGCTGCAAAAACGTAACCAGATGGTCCACTCCGGCGGCACGGGCGCTGGCTTTGGCCTCGGCCACGCGATCTGGGTCAAGGTCCACGCCGACGCCGTGTGCCCCGTGGCGAGAAGCCGCAGATATCACGATGCGGCCATCGCCGCACCCTAGATCGTAGACGGTATCGGACTGGCCTACCCCAGCAAGCGCGAGCATCTCCTCGACGATCTCGATCGGGGTCGGCATGAACACCGCCAGACGCCGGGGGCGGAACATTCCCACGCGGCGGCCCAGCATGCGAAGCGGTCTCAGGGCATAGTAAGCAGAAGCCGGAAGCGGCATCATGGCCCAATCGTCCCGGGTGGGCAAAGCCGCCAGACGAATCAGAAGCCGAGCCTGGTCGACGCGACTTTCGCGAGCGGCAAGTTGCAAAGCGGCTCGTTTCCTCATGCTGGGTACGTAGTCCATGTCGGAAAACAGACACCCGATTACGTGTGCGCAAAGCCTTGGGACCTCGCGATCCGACCGAATGGCTGACTGGATCTGTTCCGGATAACTCGCTCCCAACAGATCGCGGGCGAGGGCGAGAATTACGACGGCTTTTCGACGTACTCCCAGCGCACCGGCACGACCCAGGAATCGCTCCCAGGCGTCGCCATTGAGGTGCGACGCGAGGTGGGCGGCGGCGCTGATCAGAGAGAGGCTTGGCGACAGCGCTTCGCCAGAGGCATGCACGCACGCATGCAGCAGAGCATCCTCGGCGTTCAAAGTTGCAATCGATTCACCGTCGAGGGAGACGGTGGAGGGCGTGAGGGACTGGAGTTTCAGCGGCCGCGAGTAGCTGCCTGGGTCGAGGTCGCAGAAAAGCCACACATGGACTCCATCTTCGCTGCGATCGAGGCCTATTACGCGCCGGAAGCGCAGTTCCGCAGCTTCCCGGGCTGCGTCCCAGGTATATTCGCGGCGATAGCCATCCGCCAGGAGAAGATCGCGAGCCCGCAGAACATCTCTTTGATCAATGCTTCTTTGATCGGTGTTTCTTAGATCGGTGTTTCTTTGACCAATGACAAATTCGAGATTCTTGATCTCGGGGAGTGAAGCGTCTTGATAAGCCATGGCGGCCTGCGGCGGCCCGCCGAAGGGCAGGGCCGGTATTCCATTCGCACGGAACAAGCTGTTGATGCGCTTCAATTCGCCCACTAGGTAATGATTCCGCTGCATGATCCTGGTGGAGCAATCGCGCAAGAAGTCCAGCGTTTCCCTAGGGATAGCGTCCGAGCCGGTGGCTTGGAGCCGGCTTGAAACCAGTCCCAGGACGTGGTTGCGGCTGGCAGCCAGCAGGAACACGTTCCAATCGAGGGGGGAATGCAGCAAATGTTCGATGCGGGCGGCATCTGTGGAATCGATGGAGATCCGCGAACCGAGAAGCAGGAGTTCATGCTCGGCCCGAAGTCCAGGAAGCTTAGCGGGGGGCTGTCCTTCGGTAGGCAGGGTGTTCATGGTGGTCGTCTCTCGCGCGATTCCAGTCCAAACTGGCATCCAATCATGCCACAAATGATGCCACAAATGATGGGTTGACACATCCCGGATACGTCTGCGAGAATCCTTCAGGTTTCGCCCGCGAAGCCGCGCGGAAAGCGCAAATTGGCAGTTTTCGGCAGACGGGAAATCTGTGAACGCCTGCCGATTTCGCTGAGTCCCCCGACGGTTCGTCCGTGCTCGTCCGGCCTAACGCGTTCTACGATCGAAAAACGAAAAAACGTCCCAGGAGACCGACTCATGCGCATATTTCTGCGGGTTGCAGCCCCTATTGTTGCTGTGACCCTTTTCATGACGCCCGCCGCCTGGTCCCAGAACTTGTATGCCACGGGTGAAGGCTCCCAGGAATTGATGGAAGTCAACATGACGACTGGAGTGGTGACCATGCTCACCCACGTCAGCGCCCGGCCCGATAGCCTGATCGTTGATTCCCAGGGCCGCATCCTGTATACCTCCGGCAGCTCGAGTACCGGCACTGTCTCCAGGTTCGACCCCACTTCCAATACCAATACGACCATCGCGGCCGGCCTCAACTCTCCACACGAACTGATTTTCGATCCCGGACAAACCACCATTCTGGTCTCCAACTACGGCCTCGGCCAAATTGTTCGCATAAACCTGGCCAGCGGCGCCGTCACGCCCCTGCTGTCCAAGCAAGGAACCGTAGACGGCCTGGCTTACGATGGAGCCGGTCATCTGTTCGCGGTGGTGAACCACCACAAGCAGATCGTCCAGGTTGACCCCACCTCGGGAGCAATCCTGAACACCCTCACGGTAATCACGAACCCACCGAATGGTTTGGATGGCCTAAGCGGGTTGACCTACGACCCGTACTCCGCTCAGCTTTGGGCTACGGACACGGGAGGCGGCGCGACTTGCGCGAACGGGGCAAGTTGTCTGGTCGAGATTCCAACAAGCTTATCCAGCTTCACCTTTTTCGAGGCAGGAGTCATGCCCACGCCGGAAGGAATCATCGCGGATGGACAAGGCAATCTTTTCATCGGCGCCGGGACGGTCAAGGTCTTCGAATACAGCATTCCTGCTGGCACCATGACGGCAACCGTGAAAGTGCCGGGTGTGTTTGACGTTGCGCCGGGTCCACCTGCGACCGTAGTTCCAGCCGTGAACTTGTATGCCACAGGGGAAGCTTCCCAGTTGCTGCAGGAAGTCAACATGACGACCGGAGTGGTGACGGTGCTCGCGAACCTCACCAACCGACCGGATAGCCTGATCCTCGATTCCCAGGGCCGCCTCCTGTATACCACCGGCGGCTCGGGTACGGGCACCGTCTCCAGGTACGATCCCAGTACCAAGACCGTTTCGGTTGTCATGACAGGCCTCAGCTATCCTCGGGACCTCATTCTCGATCCGGGACAAACCAGCCTCCTGGTTTCCAACTTCGGCCTCGGCCAGATTCTTCGCCTTAACCTCTCCACCGGCGCCGTCACAACCCTGTTGACCAACCAGGGAACTGTAGACGGCCTGGCCTACGACCCAGCCGGTCAACTTTTTGCCGTGGTGAACCACCATACGCAAATCGTGCAACTCGATCCCACTTCAGGCGCAATTCTAAAAACGCTTACTGTCGTCACGGACCACACGGTTGGATATTATGGGCTCGATGGGTTGACTTACGATTCTTACACGGGCGACCTCTGGGTGAGTGATGTTGGAACCGGAGCAAATTGCCTGGTAGAAATCCCCACGGACTTGTCCGGGTTCACTCTTGTCCAGGTGGGAAACTTCTCTTCGCCGGATGGAATTATCTCTGATGGACACGGTAATCTCTTTGTGGGCGCGGGGCTGGTAACGGTTATCGAATACAACATTCCGACCAACACCATCACCAAGAGGGTGAAAGTGAGCAGTGTTGATGATGTTGTCATGGTTCCAAGCACTTAGGTTCCAAGCAACTAGGCTCCGAGCAACTGGAAATTGAGCGGAGCAGGGCCACGCTGCGGGAGAATCGCTGCCTGTAACCGACTTTGTCGTAAACTCTCCGTGATCGTTCCAGGGGACAACTAAGCGATGGCTGGTCTTTATCTGCTGGGAGGGCGGCAGCGAAAACTGCTGTTAAAAAGTGAGCAGGAATGGAATCTTTACGAGTCTGCTCTGATCCTCCACCTCGATACTGAGACTGGCAAAGTGCGCACGTGTGTGGAGTACCAGAGCCCTGCTTCGGCGCGAGCCAACGACAACTCGTCAGTGGTATTCAAAAGCGGCACGCTGATCGGCAATACTCTTTACTCTTGTACGTCGACCGAGGTGCTGATTTTCAAGCTGCCTCAGTTCGAGCGCGTCGGATACGTCTCACTACCCTGCTTCAATGATGTTCATCATGTCACGCCCTCGGTCGACGGAAACCTTATCGCCGCAAGCACTGGACTCGATATGGTCATCAAGTTCAACACCGCAGGCGAGGTGCTGGCGGAGTGGTGCGTACTGGAGGAAGAGCCGTGGTCCCGCTTCTCGCGCACCGTTGATTATCGCAAGGTGGAAAGCACAAAACCGCACCTGTCTCATCCCAACTTCGTTTTCCAGTTGGAGGAGGAACTCTGGGTTACGCGCTTGCGGCAGCGCGATGCGGTGTGCCTTAACAAACCAGCCCCGAACAAAGCAGGCAAACGAATCGACATCGGCGTCCAGTCTCCCCATGACGGGCTGGTCTCGGGTAACCGAATCTATTTCACCACCGTGGACGGCAGAATTGTCACGGTCGACCGGCACACGCTGCAGGTGAGTTCGATCACTGATCTGAAAGAGATCAGCAATCGCAACACCCTGCTGGGTTGGTGCCGGGGTCTGCTGCCCGTGGATGATCACACCATCTGGGTGGGCTTTACTCGAGTCCGCAAGACCAAGATTGCGGAAAATGTTCTTTGGGTGCGCAGCGTTTTCCGGGAAGGCATGACGGAGGCGCCGACCCACATCGCACTGTACGACACCGAACGCGGGCGCTGCCTCCAGGAATTCGACCTGGAGCCGCACGGAATTAACATTATTTTCAGCATCTTTGCTGAAAACAGTCCCTGATGTTCCGAAGAGATGTTCGAAGGAACTACGACGGAGAAACCGCCATCTTCTTCGCGGCCTCCGAGTTGGTTGCCGCCGAATCGCCGTCGATACATATCCGAAGCCAGGTTTCCAGGTTCAGCAGACGCCAAATCCGATTGCCGTGGTCGCGATAGCCGCGGCGGTGTTCTGCAAACAGCTGTTTTAGCGAATCGGGATGAAAGAAACCCCGCGCCAGCGCTCGAGGTTCCAAAAGCATCCGTTCCAGGCGGTCCAGCTGCGGACCTGCAAGCCAGTAAGCCCAGGGCGTCGGGAAACCCATTTTCTGACGGTAGACGATGTCGCGGGGCAGAAGATCCTCAACCGCGGACTTGAGAATGAATTTGCCCGCCAATCCACGAACGGAATACTGAGCGGGAATGCGCGCCGCAAATTCCACCAGCACGTGATCCAGGAATGGCACGCGGCTCTCGATCGAGGCCGCCATGCTCATCTGGTCCTGCTTCATCAGCAGTTCCACCAGGTACGTCTTGATGTCGGTGTAAAGCAGTCGGTGAAGCATATCGCCGGAGGAGGTCTCCCAGAACTTCATCGATCCGGCATAGGCATCCCCTGCACTGACTCGCATCTCATCGGAGAACAGATCGGCTTGCTCGGCACTGGTAAAGGCAGAATAAAAGTTGTCGAAGTAGAAGGAATCCCACGAGCGGCCATCGCGCACCAGAAAGGTGTGCTCCAGCTTGCGACGCAGCCCGGCGCCCAGAGGCCCGGTATCGATGCCGTTGCGCACCCATTTCCTTAGGAAGGAGGGCGTGAGGCTCCGGTACACCTTGTCCATGCGGGCGTTCGCCAGGGTCCACGGGTAGCGCGTGTAGCCTCCCAAAGTCTCGTCGCTGCCTTCGCCGGTCAGAACTACCGTGACTCGCTCGCGCGCCAGTCGAGCAACAAAAGCGAGCGACACACTGGAGGGCCACACGATCGGCTCATCCTCGTGCCAGATAAGCTTGGGCAGGGCTTCAAAGAATTCCTCGCGGCTGAGGCGCACTTCATGGTGCTTGGATCCAATGTGAGCGGCAACCTGCCTGGCAAACGGCAGCTCGCTGTAAGCCTCTTCTCCGTACCCGACGGCAAAGGTCTCGATGGGCTCGCGCCGAATCTTCGTGGTCAGCGCGGCTACAGCGCTGGAATCGAGCCCGCCGCTGAGAAATACGCCGAGCGGAACATCGCTCAACAGATGACTGGAGACGCATTGTTCGAGCAACTCGCGATACGTCTTGACGTAATACTCGCGTGGTTTAGGATCCGGATCCGGAGTCACCGACAGATCCCAGTAGCGAGCAATGGTCAGCTGCCCGTCCTCGCCGATTGCCAGCGTGTGCCCCGGAAGCAGTTTCTGAATCCCGCTATACATGGTCTCGGCGCCGCTCAGGTAGCCGAAGGCCAGGTATTCCGCCAATGTTCCCCGGTTGAATTCCGCCTTCACTCCGGGATAGGCCAGAATCGTTTTGATCTCTGATCCGAACAGGAACGTGCCCGCCTCGTAGCGGTAATAGAAAGGCTTAATACCCAGCCGGTCGCGAGCGATAAACAGCCTTCGTTCGCGGCGATCCCAGATCGCAAAGGCAAACATACCGCGCAAATGTTTGACGCATTCCGCACCGTACTCCTCATAGAGGTGAAGGATAGTTTCCGTGTCGCTCCGAGTGCGGTACTGATGGCCGCGAGCCTGCAATTCGGCGCGCAGTTGCTGATGGTTGTAAATCTCTCCGTTGTAAACAATCCACAGACGGTGGTCTTCGTTACTGATGGGCTGGTGCCCGGTTTCAAGGTCAATGATGCTCAGCCGACGCATGGCCAGGCCGACATTGCCTTCCACGAAGAAGCCGTCGTCGTCGGGCCCGCGGTGCACAATCTGGGCATTCATCGCTGCCAGCGTGTCGCGTTCCGCATGCCTTCGCGGGTCGGGATAGAAGATGCCGCAGATTCCGCACATGATTCTTGATTACTCGCCTGACCTCTTGGTGCCGGATCGGCGGTTCGCCGATAACACCGGTTCGGATTCCAAACTGACGTCTCTCAGTCGAAAATGCTGACTCACTGCCTTACTGCTGGAGAAAATTTCCGTCTCTCCGTTGCTCTTCTCTACGATTTCGCAGCGCGTGGAGGCCTCCGAGCACGACACAATTGGGCGTCCACCGATTTCCAAGTGACTGCCATGGCAGAAAATCAGCTTGCGGCTGCCATCAGGATTCAGTCCGAAATACACAAACTCCGCGTCGCTGGTCCACGGTGGCAACGCCCAGCCCCGCGCCCCCGGCCCAAACAGGAAGTAATGTTCCCCACCCTCACCCCGGAGCCGGTATCCATGCACTGACGATCCATGAACTGACGCCGCAGTTCCCTCTCGCTTGCCTTCTGTCTTGCCGTCCATCTTGACCAGTTCACCAGGCTCAGGAGCATTTTCTCCATGCGAGGAGAACAAAGTTACAAATTCGGCAGGCAACTCAGCGATTGTACTGAAGCGTGCGACAGGCGCTGGTTCCTTGCGGCCATAGGCCGGAGACCACAACTGCTGCGTTACTTCCTCGGCCCACCCGTGCCCTGCGGCTGTAAGTAATGTTATCCCGTTGTCAGCCGAGGAAAACGATTGCCCTTTGCATCGTTTCTGGTGCTGCAGATCCGGCGCAAGATGCCAGAAAATTTCCAAATGGTGCTCACCCCTGCCTTCCGCAACATCTCGAATCAGGACCAGCCGGCTCTTTAACGAGAAAATGAAGCGCTGATGAACTACCGGCGAACTCAGGCGCCGATAGCCGTCGTGACTGCCCACAAAATAGTCGAATGTTTCTCCCGTGATCCAGCGCTCTGCCGTGGTTTTTGGAAGGTTCTTCCAGGCAAACGGATTTTGGGGATCAGCCTGATCCAAGCCGTCAACCCGCATGGTGTTATGCGCCGCTGTCCCGCGAAAACTGTTGCGCTCCGGTCCGTCGCCAACGTATTCACAAGTTCCCGGGTCGATCAGGAAATCTTGTCCATTCCGGCTCATGCACAGGCTCAAAGCATCGGCATGTCCGTGGCCCGCAGTGGCTGGTCCCTGACGGCCGGCATCAATCACCAGTTGCTGAGCTGGGTTCGAGTCTGCGATCAGGTATAGACCAGAACCGGAGAGGGTAATGGATTCCCGAGACGGCTGCACCGGGGGCAACTCGTCGAAGCGATCTGCCGATTCCGGACCCAGCAGCCATAGTGTCTCTTCTTGAACCTCACCTGCCAGGGATTTGAAATCGCCCCTCTGGAACAGAACGGCTCCGGTCGACAGCGGATCCAGCATGTGTTCCGCGCCATTGCGCTGTGGATCAAAGAGCCGTCCTCCATCGTCGTCGCCCAACCGTGGCGGTACACCTGCGCGACCCAGCAAACATAGAGCATCCAGCATCCTGATCAGGGTTCGATCGAACTCCTTCGGAATAGGAATGCCATTGCGCGAGGCCAGAATTCTGGCGTGCAGGAAAAAATCGAGCGCATAAACATGGTAATAAACCGATTGTTCGAAATGCAGGCCATCACTCTGGACCTGCCGTCCTGATTCCTGCAACACGATTTTCCAGCCACGTTCTTTCCAATCGACGGAAGATTTCAGTTCCGGACACAGCGTTCCGATGAAAAAAAGCGCGACCCCCTCGCCGAGCAGATGCGTGTTGGGCGAAAAGTACGTAGAAAGATGGCGTTCAATGTGTCGTCCGCTGACCCCGATGGCCTGCAACCAATCCGCGCGGAACCTCGCAGGATCAACCGCAGGACAAGCCTTCGAATCCTTTAGCAGAAAATAAACCCACAACCATGAGAGACTGCGGAATGCTACCTCCAGGCTGCTGGTCCAGTTGACACCGATGGGATACGAATTTTCCCGCCACCAGTGCTTCCACTGGTCGAACAATTCGGTTGCAAACTTTTCCTTCCCGGATAGTCGATACGCTTTGGCCAGCGTTACCAGGTGTTGGTGGCGATTCAGTTCCCACGTGACTTTGACGTCGCCCGCTTGCTCAAAGTCCAGATAGCGAATGCTGTGGAAGGGCTTGCGAGGAGATCGTTTCTCGTGTACCCGGTCCGAGTGCCAATCAATCTCAGTGCCGTAATCGAGATCACGGTATCCCAGCAAATCAAACCGATGCTGGCAAATCCGTTCGGCTCGCGAGAGGATCTCCTCCACTTGCGCCGGCTTGCGACGCTTTAGAGCCTCGACGATGGCCGGTATCTGGTTTTCCGCGAAGAAAAATGAAGGCTCGACTTCTCCGGCTGTATCGCGCAGTGTAGCCGGGAATCCCCCTCCCGTCCGGTAGCGCAGGGTGTCGACCCGAGCGTAGGCATACCGCCGCAGGTGATCGCGTAATTCTTCCCCGCTCGCCGACTGCAGCCGCTGCCAGCGTTCCTTCCAGGTCTTGCCCGACATCTTCTTCCTCGACTCTCGCCGCCAGCCCATAACCGGCTTGTCCATCGCCAGTTTCGCTTGTATCCCATTGCAGGACTTATTCTTGGGAACTGCGGCTCGCGATTCGTCCTTCTATAGTATGCCTTGGTTCGAAATACTAGAGGAGTTTGGGGCCAACAGGAATTGGCTTACCACAGTATGCAACTCCTTGCGTCGGGAAGCCCATTCGGCAGCCGGGTTGCACCCTATCGAGGACGTGCGTAGTAATGTATTTGAATATGCTCAATGCGGGTGGAAGGCTGGGAGTGAGGATCGGTCGGTGAAAATCCTATGGGTGAAGGCAAACCGGCTCTTGCCCGTGCGCAACGGTGGCAATATCCGTTCTTTCCATATTCTGCGCCAGTTGGCCTCGCGCCACCAGGTCACGCTTCTCTCCTACTATGCCGGAGCCCCGGATGCGGAGTACGAAGCAGAACTTCGACGGGAGTTTCCGGGGGCAATCGGCCTCTGCACCGAGAAGCAGGACTTGACCGGGTTGAGGCGTGACCTGGACTACCTCCTCCACTCCCTTGCCCGCACTCCCTATGTGATCCACCGTGTCGCCTGCCGGCAAGTGCAAGAGATGTTGAAGGCGTGGTTTCAGCAAAGGCGGTTTGATGTGGCCGTCTGCGATTTCTCTCATACGGCTGTGAATTTCCCGAAGCACCTGACGATTCCCTCGGTTCTGTTTCAGCATAATGTCGAGGCCGAAATCTGGCGCCGCCACGCGGCAACCGAGTTGAATCCAATCAAGAAGCGCCTGTACGGGTTCGAATTCAATAAAATGCTGCACTACGAACAGCAGATGGTAAGGCATTTCCATCACGTGATTGCCGTATCGGAGAACGACCGGCAACTCATGAGCGCATGGGTTGACAAGTCCCGTATCGGCGTGGTGCCCACGGGTGTCGATCTCCAGCAATATCAGCCCGAAGTATCCCCCCGACCGGTGGGACCCTTGGTCATGTTCGTTGGCGCCATGGACTGGGAGCCGAACGCAGACGCAGTGGAATATTTCTGCCAGAAAATCTGGCCCTCGATTCGGGCACGAGTTCCTTCTGCACGATTTCGCATCGTGGGCCGGAATCCGATTCGGCGCGTGCAGAAATTAGCATCGGACTCGGTTGAGGTCACCGGTTCTGTCCCCAGCGTTCTCGATCACTTGCGGGAGGCGGCTGTGGTTGTGGTACCGCTACGCGTCGGGGGCGGCACGCGCCTTAAGATCTACGAGGCCATGGCGGCAGGCAAAGCCGTCGTTTCCACTTCTATTGGAGCGGAGGGTCTCGATGTGCATGACGGTACAGATGTGATGCTGGCCGATGATCCCGGAACTTTCGCCGAGGCCACAATCAAGCTTCTGCGTGATGAGGAACTTCGTCGGCGTTGCGAGCGCGAAGCCGCCCGGCTCGCGGCTAAGTATGACTGGTCAGCGATCGGCGAGCGCTTCGCCGATGTGCTTGGGACGGTGGCCCGCTCGGGCCAGCAATTCGCCGATGTGCCAACTGTCAACGCCTGAACCACAGCCATCGGCCTTGTCTGCCCGCGCTGACGATTCCGTGAACCGGAGCAGCTTGGGTATCGTCGTTGGTTCCTAACCAGATAGCCTTGTAGGCTGTGTTACTCAGATTACCCCTTTGCCTCCCGTCTTCTCGGCACGTTTCTTGCCGTATGCAGCTCGCGCACCTGTTTGAGCCCCGACGTTCCAGACCTTCTGTGTGCCCATTTGTCGGATGCGGCACGTACTTCCTATACGTAGGGGCAAGACCTACCGATATCTACCGTTAAGGGTCGAGCCTCGTTACATTTCATTTAGTGAACCTGGACCCGAACGATTAGGTCCCCCCAACTTGAATCGAGGTCAGTCCATTGGTCTTGCAAGGAGCATCCTCCAGCTTCTCCTGCACGCAACAGCGGTGCACATTCCTCCAGCGCATCACGATATTCCTGCTCACTTGTGGATTGTTGACGATTGCGTCCGGCTGCAGCCTGATTGGTTTGGATCAGACCCCTGGATCGGGCGTTCGAGTGGCTGTTTCTCCGAGCACGGCCACGCTCAGTCCGGCGACGCAGCAGCAGTTCACCGCAACCGTACAAGGGACCAGCAATTCGGCCGTCACCTGGGCGGCGTCCGGCGGGTCGATCACGAAAGACGGCGTCTTCACTGCACCGGCGACAGGCGACGGAATCCAGGTCACCATCACGGCGACGAGCGTTCCCGACCCGACTCAACGTGCCGCAAGCATGGTAACCATTCAGAATGGGTCGCAACTGGCGATTACAACTTCATCACTGAGCGGAGCGGTGGTCGATACTCCTTACGATGGGACCCTGGCCGGGAGCGGCGGAACGCCCCCGTATCGGTGGAAAATCTCCTCAGGATCGCTCGCGCCCGGCATCGAATTGCAGGCTGACAGCGGCGCGCTCGCCGGTATTACCAGCTATCCTGGGCAATATTCCTTCACGGTGAAGGTCACCGACAGCGCCTCCCACTCCACAAACCAGAGCCTGACACTAGCCGTCTCGGCCGCCACGAATAGCAATTTTGACGGGCCCGCCGAGTTGCCTCGCGCGTATCTGAGCACCACGCTCGCTGACACTCCCGCTCCTGGCTCCACGACGACGGTGAATGCGGGTGGCGATCTGCAGGTAGCGCTGAACAACGCCAGCTGCGGAGATACGATCAAGTTGCAGGCCGGCGCGACCTTTACCGGGGGACAGTTCACCTTGCCGGCGAAAGCCTGCGATGACCAGCACTGGATCATCATCCGCACCAGCGCTCCCGATGCCAGCCTGCCGCCCGAGGGTACGCGCATGACTCCGTGCTACGCCGGAGTTGCTTCCCTGCCTGGCAGGCCCGCCCTCACCTGTAGCTCGACGCAGAACGTGCTGGCAAAGCTTGTCTATTCGGGGGTCGGGGATGGTCCGCTTATTCTCGCCCCCGGCGCCAACTATTACCGCCTGTTGGGGTTGGAGATTACACGAGCGCCCGGAACAGGGTCGGTTGGTGCTCTCCTTTCAAGCAAGGGCAGCGCAGCCGATCACCTTGTGGCCGATCGTATCTGGTTGCATGGCACGAGAGCGGACGATACCGTAGTCGGGTTCAGCGTTAACGGCATGACCAATGCCGCCATCGTCGACTCCTACCTCAACGACTTCCATTGCACCTCCATCGTCGGAACCTGCACCGATTCCCACGCCGTGAGTGGCGGTCTCGGTTCCTTGGCTGGAGGCCCTTACAAGATCGTCAACAATTTCCTGGAAGCTTCCGGAGAAAACATAATGTTCGGCGGCGGCGCGGCGACCACCACCCCGGCCGACATTCAGATTCAGAGCAACCATCTCTTCAAGCCTCTTCTCTGGCAACAAGGGCGGGCTGGTTTTATCGGCGGTGAACATGGATATCCCTTCACTGTCAAGAATCATTTTGAGCTGAAAAATGCTCAGCGCGTGCTCTTCCAAGGCAACATCCTGGAAAATAATTGGGGCGGCTTCACCCAGCATGGCCACTCGATCCTGTTGTGTCCCAAGAATCAACATACTTCCGACGGTAACGTGTGCCCGCTCTGCCAAGTCACAGATGTGACCGTTCGCTATAGCACGATCAGTCACGTGGGCGGAGGACTGCAGATGGGCACCTCCATTTCCGCGAGCGGAGCTGGAGGTGAGGCTTTGGCCGGGGCCCGGTGGAGCGTCCATGATGTCACCATCGACGACGTAAACGGCGTAGCCTACAAGGGCAGCGGCAATCTGTTGATGATTGCCAATGGTTGGACTACCAACGTGCTCAACAACGTGATGATTAATCACATCACAGGATTTACCGATCCGGCGAACACCCTGCTCTTTGCCTTCGACGATGTAAAGAATCCACCGATATCGGGCGTCACCATCACCAACAACATTTTCGCCACCGGACAGTACCCGGTCTGGAGCACCGGTGGTGGCTCGACCAGTTGCGCCTATTCCGACATCCCCATCACAATTTTCGCGAGCTGCTTTAACGTCTATGTCTTCAAGTACAACGTTCTGATCGGGAGCCCTACGAATTTCCCGCCGTCCCGATGGCCCTTGGGGAACCTCTTCCCCGTCAGCGACGGCAATGTCGGGTTTGTCAACTTCAACAGCGGGAACGGCGGAAATTATGCGCTGCTACCATCGAGTCCATACAAGAATGCCGGCAGTGATGGCAAGGACCTCGGTGCCGACATCAGCGCGGTTCAGGCTGCCATCGCGGGCGCTTACTGAGGCGCATCTCTCGAAATCTCTCCTTCCAGCGAATAGCAGCTTAGAAACAGGGCACTGCGCTCCAGGCGTAGTGCTCGAGTGCACAGCCTCTGATATAGCATAGCCCAGGCACTTGAATTCCCTGCCGCACGGCAAAGTGACACCTGGGAGCGTGTCCCTCCGGTGGTAGTTTCATCTCTGGACCAGTCAACGTCACGCCAGACGCGAACACTGAATCGGATAGACTGCAAGGGCTTAGCTTGGCAGGAAATCCACCTGGGGTGCTGACCGCCAAGAGAGGAATGGGAAATTGGATTCAGAAGAAACCATAGCCAGCCCTGACAAGACAGCATTCGCTCCCACCGCTCCCCACGTTGACACCAGCCCCGGGCGAATGGACCGGTCTCTGGCCGGTAGCCTGGCCTGGAGAGCTGCTGCCGATTGGGCCAGTCAGATTCTGAGTTGGGCATCCTTGTTCGTTGTGGTTCGGCTGCTTACCCCAGCGGACTTTGGTCTGGTGGGCATGGCTCTGATTCTCCTGCCTTATCTCCGCTGGGTCAGCGAATTCGGAATCAGCCGGACGATTGTCACTTTCCGGGATCTCGACGAAGACCGGATCGCGCAGTTAAACACCATCGCCGTTTTTTTTGGCTGCGTCGGATTCGCTATCGCGGCTGCGCTTTCGCGGCCGGTGGCCGCTTTCTTCCGAACCCCGAAACTTGTCCCGGTAATCTTAGTGGCGTGCTCTTCGCTTTTTCTCTGGGGGATCCGCGCGGTCCCGGAAGGGCTCCTCACCCGCGACCTGCGCTTCCAATTCATTGCGGTGGTGGAAACGGTATATTCCATCGTCTCCGCCATCGTGACGCTGGGACTGGCATTCCTTCACTTCGGATATTGGGCGCTCGTTTTGGGCAACCTGATCGGCCTTCTGGCCCGCAGCGTACTGCTGCTATGGGCGCGGCCTCATCGCTTTGCGATTCCTCACCTGGCAGCTCTGCGCAAGGAATTACTGTACGGCTGGCACATCCTGGTTTCTCTGCTGGCCTTCAACTCCTATCAATTGATGGATAACGTGACTGCCGGCCGCGTGCTGGGGCAAGCCGCGCTCGGGGTGTACACCATGGCGTGGAGCCTGGCCCATGTCCCCCTCGAGAAAGTGACTTCTCTGGTCACCACGGTGATACCGAGTTACCTTTCCGCGGTTCAGAACGACGAAGAGGCCCTGCGGCGCTATGTCCGCACAATTACCGAGGCCGTCGCTCTCGCCACGTTCCCTGCCACGATCGGCTTGGGACTGGTTGCGCACGAACTGATTCCGCTGGTTCTCGGCCAGAAATGGAATGGTGCCATTCGGCCACTCGAAGTGCTTTCGGTGTACGCCGCACTGCGCTCGATTGTCGCGCTTCTCTCCAAAGTCCTAACCTCAGTGGGAAATGCCCGCTACGTGATGTGGAACGACCTCGCGGCGTTGGTCATTCTCCCGATCGGTTTCTATATCGGCAGCCACTGGGGTGTCAGCGGAATCGCCTGGGCATGGGTCGTGGCGTATCCGGTTGTGGTGATCCCGCTTTATTGGAAGACGTTGCAGACCATCCACATGAAAACCGCAGAGTATGTTCGTGCCGTGCGGCCAGCGCTCGATGGTGCCCTGGTGATGGCGGCGGCAGTCCTGGCGATAAAGTGGTTTCTACCTGCTTCGCTGCCCCTGGTGGTCCGCCTGATCCTGGAAATCGCCACCGGTGCCCTGGTCTACGTCGGCACGGTCATGGTCCTCCATCGCCAGCGTGCTTTGAGTTTCCTGCGCCTGGCGAAAAGCTTCCGCCGCAAGAAGGCTTAGGAAAGTTGCAACCATTGCATAGGCCTGGCGCTGGGGTGGGAAGTGGAAATTGCGGACTTCGAGATTCGCGCTTCCCCAACAGGCCGGCCGTGAAACAGATTGACAGAATTTCTCTCTGGGCATTAGCGTCCAAAGGGACGGCATTTCATCCATGACGGTTTCATCTACTCTGAGTGCACCCTCGCCGGGCGCCGCAACAGCGCGCCTGCAGGTGCGGGTCTTTGACTCGCTGGAGTCGATGGAATTCCTTCGGCCAGCATGGGACAAGTTGCTCGCAGAGGTTCCCACCTCCAGCACTTTTTCCACCTGGGAGTGGCTCGCCGCGTGGTGGCGCGCCTTTGGCCAGGGGCAGGAGTTGCGGTTCGTGGCTTTCTTCGATGCTCGCGAAGAGCTCACGGGCATCGCCGCGCTCGCAGTCAAGGATCACACCGCGGTTCGCGGTTGCCGCCTTCGACTGCTTCGACTCATGGGCGACGGAAGTGGGGACAGCGACAATCTGGACGTGATCGCGCGGCCCGGGTTTGAGGACGCAGTCGCTGACGCCTTTCTGCAATATCTCGAGTCCAGCCGCAGCAGTTGGGATTTCTGCGCGCTCAACACCTTGCCTTCCTACTCTCCCACGGCACAGTCTTTGGTGCAGCGGCTTCAATTGCGGAGTTGGCCCTATTTCACTTCCCAGCGCCACGGTTGCGTCATCGACCTCCCAGGAGATTGGGAGTCCTATCGCAAGCAGCTCAGTTACAACGAGCGCGGACAACTCGGCAAATATATGCGGCGGCTCGAAAGAGAGTACAAAGTGCGTTTCCACCAGGCCACCGAGCCTGATCTGGACTCATGCTTGCAGTCCTTTTTCGATCTTCACCAGAAGCGCTGGGTGAGCCAAGGCGAGCCCGGCAGTTTCGTTTCCCCAGCTCGAAGGCAGTTCTATCAAGACATTTCTCGCTCTTTTCTGGAACGCGGATGGCTCCAATTGTGGATGTTGGAACTCAATGGCGTCAACGTGGGCGCCGAGTATGATTTCCTCTGGAAGGAAACTGTCTACTGCCTGCAAGGCGGATTCGACACCGCCATGGCCTCCGGACATATCGGCTATGCCCTGCGCGGTTATGTGCTCCGACAATTAATCGAGAACGGCGTCGCGCATTATGACTTTCTGGCTGGCCGGCAATCGTATAAAGGGCGGTGGGGCGGCCGGGAAACCACTTATTTGGACCTTCATTTCGCCCGGCCAAGAACTCTTGGAGCGCTCTACTTGAGGATAAAACATGAATCGGCACGCGCCAAGGAGTGGCTCCGTGGGCAGCTGCCCAAGAGAGCCTGGGATATACTGCGCAACGTGAAAGCTGCCGGGGAATCTCGCGAAAAAACAAGTCATAGCGCTTCGGCCGCTACGAAGGAGTCGGATCAATAACCTCCGAAACCCTTTAGGATGGAGCTGGGCCGGCCGGTTTGCCTGCGGAGAGCCCTAACGGCGTCGCGAAAAAGCCCCCAGCACCTTCCGTGTGGCCTGTGCGACGGCTTCGATGCGGGCCTTGTATCGCCCCAGTTCAAAGCGACACGCATAAAGAGTGCGGGGCCAAACTCCCCGATTGAAAACGCACTGGAATGTTCTGGCTCTCGTGTGTTCCGTCCATTCCATCTTCCAGTCTTCCCGAATTCCCATGACGTACTCAGAAATGCCGCGGTCCACCAAATCGCGCAGGATCGCTTTGACGATCACGTGCCCCGGAGCGTAGTCGCGGTATTTCTCATCATAGGCACTCTTGGCTGCCCAGTATCGTCCGCGGTAGGTGAACCCGATATGCGCGGCAATGGACCGGCCGTCCAACTCCAGGTTGTAAAGGCACAGGTAGTTGAATCGTTGCGCTTCCTTGATCACCTCGTCGAAAAACTGCTGCCGGTTCGGGTCAGAGAGAATCGCACCCGAACCCTGCGCCTTCCGGCCGCTTGATTCCATCTCATAAAACCGCTGAATCTCTTCTGGAGTCGCTTTGTCCGTACGGGTTAAGCGAATGGTTCCGAGGGCAGCAAGCTTGGCTTCGCGGTTCTTAACTTTGGAATTCAGCTTAGGATGCCGAGGATAGTTCCCCAACTCCTTCAGCGCGCCAGGTCCCTGCGGGATGGCGAAAAATGCAATCAGGGGTATTTCCCAGTTGCCGGTCAGGTAACCTTCCGCTCGCGCTATCTCGGCCAGACGCTCAATCTTGGCCCCCCGCAAGACCGATGGAAATTCCAGGACGTCCCAGCCCTTCAGCTTTTTCAGGAAATTCCAGATTGCGTGCATCGCCTCCTCTTCATCGACATCAGCCACGCAGAGAAGATCGATTCCCACCCCCCACATAGTAGGAGGAGCGCTCAGCTTCCGTGCCGGAAGACGCCAAAATTTGCCGGTCTCGAGCTTGAGTGGCAGAACAGCGCACAGCCGTCCCGCACGGCGAACGGTAACCACCATCACTTTGGCTTTAGGCCAGCGGGCGCGAAGTGCGGCACGGATCCATTCCGGGCGCCAGTAAGGCGGATCATCGGGAACGTGCGCGAGCATTTGCCGCCATTCGTCGGCAATTTGATCGAACGCATCCAGCCCGCCGCCCTTCACTAGCTCAACCATCAGTGCCGGGCTCACTGCTCCGGCGGACGAAGCCTCAGGCTTCGCTTCCCGACTGCACTCCGCGATTAATTCATCAGTCATTCGTAATAGCTGCCGTGATTGCTGCCGTTCTTCCGCTGCCTTACTGACCTTCCCCTCACTCTTCGCGAACTCCCATACGTTGAATATCGGCGATCCTGGCTAGAGGAGTGCTCGACTTCAGCCACAGTTTCAGATCCCAGAACGCCGGATAGAGGACGCTCATCAGTCGCACGGCCAACGTGGGAGTCGTTTTTTTTGGCGAACTCTCGCACTTATATCCCACTTGCTCCAGGAGATCACCGAGCACGCTCTCCAGCTGCGCAAGCTCAGCAGGCGGGACTAATTTTCTCCAGCGGCCAACCGGGCTGAGGTCTTTTTGAGCACTATCGGACCGGAACGAAGAATTCGGACTCTGCACGGAGCCCAGCGCCTCCCCCCGAATGCGGTCATGGTCCAACTCTTGCTCGATAAAACCTGACAGTTGAGCTAACGTCTCCTGCGGCTTATTGACCAAGTCTTCGTAGTGGACTTCCAGATAATCCGGCCCCATCTCGCGACCGTATTTCCGGCCTTTGCCCACAATCCATTTCCAGAAGATACCCGCCACGATCAGGCTCCGCTGCCGGTCCCAGAAAAAGGGACGGATCCACTTGATCTTGTTCAATGAGACGGCCACGTCTCTGCCATCGCGAATGATGTGCACGATCAGCGCGTCCGGGATCAGCTTCTTAACCGTTGGCAAATACAGCATATGCAGCGGCGTTGATTCTGCCCATCGCCCCTTTCCCTGCTTGCGAGCAATCGTTTCCATCAGGATGCGCAGAAAATCGCCGGTGTGGCGACACTCGTTCAGGACCCGGGGCTCAATTTCCTCGCGCGTCAGTCCTGACCGCTCAAACAGCATGCTTCGGAACCACACGTTCAACAGTCTCTGCCGATTCTCCCTGCGGCCTAGATCGCCGAACCGCAAGCCCAAAAGGTTAAAGGCGTTGCTTTCTGAGTGGTAAACGGCGAAGCCGCCAGAGGAGAGCAGCATGTGATAAAGCAGCTTGGTTCCAGAGCGGCCGCAACCCAGCACGAAAACTGGCGCCGTTTTTCTGCTGGTTGGCTCCGCACCGTCACCCGCCTTGCGCTTCGCCTCGGTCGCACTCAGTTCTGCCGCCATGGCCTGGCCCTCATATCCTGGTCCTCAAGTCCTGGTCCTCAAGTCGAATTCCTGGTCTGTCAAAATCTGGGTGTGCCACAATGACGATGCCACAATGACGAAACCGATGCTCAGGGCGCCGAGTCCGCTTGGGCAGCCGGGTCGGCCAGTTCCAACCCGGACAAGCTGGCCAGCCGTCCCAAAGGAGTCTTGGTTTTAAGCCACTGCTTTGTGCCAAGAAAGCCAGGATAGACTGAACGGAGCCAACTTTCGCGCAGCCCCTGCTTTCGTTCCTGCTCTGAGGTGGTAAGCCCGTACCCCAGGTCGGTCAGGCAGTTCCCGACGAGCGCCTCCAGCGCACACACTTCCTCGCGCGCCAGTCGAGCCTTCCACCGGTTCACTGGGTCGGGATGTCCCTTGGAGCCTTGCTCGTCAAGAAAAGAAGAGTTGGATTCCTGCAACCTGCCCAGCGCGGTGCTCTGGATGCGATCATAATCCAGGTCGTGGTCCAGGAACTCCCCGAGCCTCTTCAGCACACGATGTGGCTCCGTAACCAACTCTTCATAATGAACTTCGACGTAATCCGCGGGAAACATCCTCCCGTGATGCTGGCCGTTGCGGACCATCCACTCCCAATACAGAGCCGTAGCCTGCAGGCTCCTCGACCCGCGGTCCCAGGGAAGGGGTCGGAAACCGCCCATCTTCTTTAGCGACAGCGCGATATCCCGGCCATCTCGAATAATATGAATGAAAAGCGCTTCGGGAATGTCAGCTTTTATTTCCGGAATATGAAGCACATTGTCGGGTTCATAAACAGCCCATCGGGCGACGTTCTGGTTTCGGGCAATCTCGTCCATCGCAATCCGTATAAAGTCGCCTCCCGTCTTGCACTCCCGCTGAACTTTCGCGCTCAATTCAGCGGCATCCAGGCCCGACCTCCGGAAACCTTTGCTCCGCAGCCAGATTTCCATCAATTTGGTTCGATTCTCCGGCTTCTCCAGTCCACCCACGCGGGGGATCAGCACCTCGTAAACCGGCAGAAATCCCCGGTATACGGCAAAGCCACCTGCCGAAAGCAGGATGTCATAAAGGAGATTCGTTCCCGATCGATGACAACCCATGACGAACACAGGGCACCGGCTTCGCGCTAATGCTGGATGGTTGCTCAGATGAGTATCCGAATTGCTCCGGGATTTTGCTCTGGGGTGGAGCCTGTGGGCCGCAGAGCACCAGTATACCATCCCGCAACATCGATTCTCAGTCGCCACCGACACAGCGAACATCATCTCAAGAGACGTGATTGCCCTAGTCCGGAAGACCCTCTTTGCTGGCCACGCCCAAGTCCGTACCGAGTTTGGTATTCTCAGGGATACTGGACTTTGGAGAACAACATGACCGGTCGTAATGGGCTCGCGAGCATCTGTCTCGCCTTATTCGTGTTCGTTTTCATGCGTGTGCCTCCAGCTCGTACCACAGAGCCACCGAGTTCCCCGGAGAAACCCGTTGCCCTGACGAGCTATTCGGCCCGGACCGACCGCCGCGTCGAAAAGTACCCCGACACGCTGCCTCCCTTGGGACCGGCAGGCTCGGTGTTCACCGATCCCACCTTCGGATCGAGAATGGCTCGGGTCACCGATGCGGCCACCGACCCACGGAAGCCCGGCCAGTCTTTCCATACGCCGTCTTCGGCGCAGGCCAACATCTGGAACAGCACGAGCACGAAGTTCTACGTTGTTGAGATGGGAGGGC
>Ga0210393_10000698_pt1 | contig 29358 bp, 22 predicted proteins | sample IncBWC27OmetaG_FD_160068 | JGI IMG/M metagenome (GOLD analysis project Ga0210393, IMG submission 160068) | Forest soil microbial communities from Barre Woods Harvard Forest LTER site, Petersham, Massachusetts, United States - Inc-BW-C-27-O ...
CGCGGGCGGGGACGCGTTCTTCCTGGGCTTGGCTGTATTGATGACCGGGGCACTGGTAGCGGCGTGGCGCGACGGTCCACGGATTCGCGTCGGCTTTCGGCTGGCGACGATTGTCGCGTGGATTGTGATCTCCGCGTCGGGAACGCCGTTGCCATTGTGGTTTTACGGTATCGGTCTGCTGCTGACCGTGCTTTCGTTCTGGCCACGCCCTGCGGCTACAGAGGCCCGTAGAAGTCATCGACGTTTTCGAATCGTGACTGGGTTGCTGGTCTGCTGGTGCGCTGCCGGCGCCGCCTGGGAACTCTCCTACCGGCTTCCCCCTCACCTGGCCGACGACGCGCGATATGACACCTTGGTCGTGATCGGCGACTCGGTCAGTGCGGGGCTCATCGGAGAGGGCGAGCGAACCTGGCCCAAGCAATTTCGAGAGCGCTATCTCGATCGTGTGATCGACTTGTCAGCCCAGGGCGCGACTGCTCGATCGGCCCTGCGTCAGGCTCAATCCCTCAACGGGCGCGTGGATGGCGCCAATGCCGTCGTACTTATCGAGATTGGTGGCAACGACTATTTCGAATTGGTGCCGCCCGCCGATTTTGCGACCGATCTCGATCGCCTGCTGACGGACCTCGACCGTCCGGGCCGTCAACTCCTGATGATGGAATTGCCGCTGCCTCCTTTTTACAACGCCTACGGCCGTGTGCAGCGAGAGTTAGCTGCCAAGCATCGAGTCCCGCTGATCTCGAAACGCGATTTCGCGCGAGTCGTGTTCACTCCCGACGCGACGCGCGACACGGTGCACCTCTCCGAGACAGGCCACGGTTTATTCGCAGAACTGATCTGGCAACACGTGGGTGGCCTTCTCCAGCAATAATCCGGTCCGACGACTGCGATGCGTGACATCTCCCGCCCGGCGAGCCGCCAGCGTGAGCTGGCGGGTGCTTCGGCGTCGGGTGCCACTGGCGGGGGCTCGGACCCGCCAGTGTCTTCCTTGAGTGCAGGTCGCTAAAGAGCGAAGAGCACTGGCGGCGCAAAGCCGCCGCCAGTGGCACCCAGAGACAGGCCCAGGACTCACATCATCACAGAGGTTCGATAAAATGAGCAGCCATGAAAGCCGCCTACATTGAAGCCCCCGGTCCTCCCGAAGTCATTCGCTTTGGCGAAATGCCGAAGCCGTCCGCCGGCTCGGGTCAAATCTTGGTGCGGGTTACCGCGGTTTGCGTCGATCCGATCGACGTCTACATTCGCTCGGGTGCTTTCAAGATTCCGCTGGCGTCGCCGTTCATCATCGGACGGGACCTGGTGGGCCGCGTGGAGCAGGTCGGGCCGGGGGTCACGAAGTTCGCACCCGGCGATCGGGTCTGGTGCAACAATCAGGGTTACGACGGCCGTCAGGGATCGTTTGCCGAATATGCTCTCGTCGAGGAGCGGTTGCTCTATCCGCTTCCCGCAGGCGTTGACGAACATGCAGCCGTCGCCTTCGTGCATTCGGCCTTCACCGCGTGTCTCGGACTGCAGCGCGCTCAGCCGCGTGCCGGCCAGTTGATCTTCGTAAACGGCGGGGCTGGCAACGTCGGCTCGGCCGTCATTCAAATGGCCAAAGGCGCCGGCTTACGCGTGGCGGCAACCGCGGGCAATGCAGAAGGCCTCGACTGGTGCCGTTCGCTCGGAGCCGAAGCGGTCGCCAACTACAAAACGGACGACGTCGATGCCGCCTTGAAGAAGTTCACGCCCAACGGCGTCGACATCTATTGGGACACGTCCGGCCAGCCCGATTTCGATTCGACTCTCAACCGTCTGGCCACCGGCGGCCGCGTGATCGTGATGGCCGGCCTGAAAGCCCGCCCGCCATTTCCGGTCGGACCGTTCTATGTCAAAGGCTGCTCGATGCACGGCTTCGCCATCACGCACGCCACGGACGAAGAACTCGTTTCCAGTGCCGAATCGATCGTCAACTGGTTCGCGCAAGGCAAACTCAAAGTCCGCATCGACCGCGTGCTCCCCTTGAGCGAAGCCCAAACGGCCCACCGCCTGGTCGAGGAACATGCCCCGATCGCCGGGAAGATTGTGCTGACGCCGTGACAAAACGAGCTCGGCGCCGCAGGGTCGCTTCGCATTGACCGCTGCCGAGTCGTCCCCAACGGGCATTGGTCATTCTTACCGTTCTTGCGACCGCCACCTGAATTTCTCCTTGACGCGTGAGTACAACTGTAGTATCTATGTGATTACCTTTGTAAGCACGGAGCCGCCGATGGGAATCGCAGATAACATTTCGGACGCCGAATGGGCCGTCATGCAGGTCCTGTGGGACTTGAAGGAAGCGACGGCGGGCGAAGTGATTGAACGGCTCGCGGCGTCGACTGATTGGAATCATCGCACGATTCGCACGCTGATCCGTCGACTCGTCGATAAGGGACTTGTCACGCACTCGGTCGAGGGACAGCGTCATCTCTACCGTCCCTCGGCGAGTCGCCAATCGTGCGTTCGCGATGAAGGCCGGTCCTTCTTGTCTCGCGTATTTCAGGGCGACATGTCCTCGTTATTGACTCACTTTGCTCGCGAGGCGGGACTCGACCGCGACAAGATCAGCGAATTGCGCAGCTTGCTGGAGAGCGACCCTCCGAAGGACAAGGACCATGGCTGAAACATTGACGATGCTCGATGCGGCGGGCCGATTGGCGTGGCAGGCTTCGTGGCACGGGGCAGTGCTGGCGGCACTGGTTCTGGTCTCCATGCGCCTTCACATCGTGCGTCGCGCGTTGTCGCCCGGCTGGCGCAGCGCGCTGTGGCTTTTGGTGGGCGCGCGGCTCGCTTTACCGCTCGCACCCGGCTTGCCGACCAGCATTCACAACCTGTATGGCGACCCAGCGGCGAGAACGGTGGCCGCGGATCCGCCCAACGCTGACGCGTCACGAACGCCGCTTGCGCTGCCCGCCGGACCACCAGAGGCTGGCGAGCACATTTTCTTGAATCAACCGGCCCCCGTGCCGGCAACGGCAAGCGCCGTGCCACAGACAACTTCGACCGCAGGAGCGCTCGCCTGGCGCGTCGCATTATTCGGCTGGCTAACCGGCTTGATGATCGTCGCGATTCGTTATGCGATGGGCGCCTGGCGGCTGCAACGAATCATCGATTCGTGCGAGGTCGTCTGCGACGAATATGTGTTGTATCTGGCCGATGAGTGCCGGCGCGAATGCGGTCTGGCTGCGCGACCCGCTCTCAAGCGCGTGCCGGGCGCGTTTGGGCCGACGGTGGCCGGATTCTGGCGGCCGACGTTGCTGCTCTCGGACGCCACGCTACGGATGGATTGGCGGTCGCTGCGGTTCATCTTGCTGCACGAGATGCGACACATTCGCACGGGGGATTGCCGGATTGCCTGGTTGCTGCGCGGACTGACGGCGATCCACTGGTTCAACCCGTTCTGCTGGCTCGCGAACCGTTCGTGGCAGGCGGAGCGCGAACTGGCGTGCGATGCCTGGGTGCTGCGCCATGCGGACGCGACCGAGCGCCGGCACTACGGCCAAACACTGCTTGACGTCGTCGCGCAAGCCTCGCCGGGCGACGGCGCGCTGCTTGCCACCGGCATGGCCTCTCACCCGCGCCTGCTCGAACGGCGCATCCGCGACATGAAACGGCCGGCCGGTCGCTCACGCTCGCAGCGTGCGGCGGCGATCTTTGTGGTCGGGGCGCTGCTGCTCGTCGGCTTCGCCGATCGAGCCCGCTCGCAGCCTGCGCCGACCAACACGGCGGGACCAAGTCAGCCGGGTCCACCGGCTCCGCCCACGAAGGCCGCCGCGAAATCGCCCCGCCTGCCGAAGAACCGCAAAAAGATCTTTATTGTCCTGGCCGAGCATGTGATCCTGGTGCGCGACGCTGTCACGCAGAACGCCGACCTCAGCGAGTTTCGGATCGTCACCTGGGACCAACTCCTGCAACTCCTGCGCGAGGCGAGCAAGACGGCGCGGATCGTGCCCCAGATCTACGGCACCACGGGTGGGTTTCATCAATTTGAGGCACGCGCGCTCGCGCTCGAGAAAGTCGCCAAAGAACTGAAGGCGCCGACGTGGCTCATGGCGTTCGTCCAATACGATGGGTCGCAGATCTACGATGCGATCCGCAGGCCCGACGATCTCAAGCCCGATCCCTCCCGCCTGCGCGAGGGGACCGTCCGCCTCGCCAACGGGCAGCCGGTAATCGGCGCGACGGTCGTGCTGCGGACTCGCGGAAAATATGACACCCTGATCTACATCAATCAGACGGATTTGCGCGATCTGCTCGACGAAGTGTGGATCAAAACCGACAACCAGGGCCGCTTCCACTTCTACCCCAAGGACGACGATTTCGCCGTCGCCGCGCTGCATCCGACAGGATTCGGCCTGGCGACCGCGGCGCAACTTGAAAAGCGGCAGCCGGTCACGCTCGCCCCGTGGGGCCAGCTTGAGTTGAAAGGAAATTCGGAGACCGGCCTTTCAGCGACACGCACCGGAGAGGGGAAAAATGCCGTGCGGATTAATCTGCAAGCCTTCAGCCACACCGGGCACACCGTGCCCATGCCCGCCGGTCGAATCTGGATCCAGCGGCTGACCAACGACAAAAAGACCGGCGACACGCTGGTCGTCGTCGGCCCGGGAGAGACGAAGGCAGTTGCGATCGAGCCGCCGGCGCCGCCCGCACAGGCCAAACCGGACAAAGACGCAAAGACCAAGCACTAGCGCCCCTGCTTTGAGCCCAAGGCCGAACCTCCAAGGTCACAAGAACATTGCGCCCGCCCTCTTGACTTTGGACCAGGGACATTGGACCTTGGACCCAAAGCATGAAAGGGCATTCGCGCATGACCTTGCACACCCGTCGCTCGCTGGTTGTTGGATTCGTCGCTCTCGTCCTGGCAGCCGGATCGGTCGCCGCGGCTGATAACTCCGCGGTTCAGAAGACGACCGTGATGGTGCCAATGCATGACGGCGTGCACCTGGCTACCGACGTCTATCGCCCGGCAGGCGACGTCAAACCGCTGCCCGTGATCTTTTCGCGCGGGCCGTATGGCAAAGGTGCGGCCGCCGGTGCGGCTCAGGCCGCTTGCAAGCGGGGATACGCGTTCGTTTCGCAGGACATGCGTGGCCGGTTCGCTTCCGAGGGAAAAGATTGGGTTGTGTTCCACAACGAGGGTTGGGGCGAGCGGCACGACGGACAGGAATCGCTCGAATGGATCGCCAAGCAGCCCTGGTGCGACGGATCGATCGCCACCACCGGTGGCTCAGCCCTCGGCATCACGCAGACCATGATGGCACCCGGCGCGCCGGCCTGCCTCAAAGCTCAATTCGTCGTGGTCGCCTTCGACGACATGTATTCGCAGGGCAGCTATCAAGGAGGCGTGTGGCGGACGTCGCTGATCGAAAACTGGATCGCGATGACCGGCCTCGATCGCAAGAACATCGATATTCCCATTCAGCATCCGCGCCGCGACGCCTTTTGGGCCGAGGTCGACGCCCGCGCCCAAGCCGACCGCGTCAACGCGCCGGCCATTTTCCTCGGCGGGTGGTACGACATCTTCGAGCAGGGGACGCTCGATTCGTTCACGTCGATTCACAACCACGGCGGTCCGCTGACCCGCGGCAAATGCCGCCTGGTGATGGCACCGATCGGGCACGGGCCCTTCGACGCCTTGAAATACCCCGCGAACTCGAAGCAATTTCCCAAGGCGGCCGACGCCGACCGGTTCTTCGATCATTACTTAAAAGGAGTGGCCAACGGCGTCGAGCAGGAGAAAGCAGTCAACTACTACGTGATGGGCGACACGACCGATCCGCACGCTCCGGGCAACATTTGGCGAGCCGGCGACAATTGGCCCCCGCCGTCGCGGCCGACGAGTTTTTACTTTCACGGCGACGGTCGGATGAGCACCGAGAAGCCGAGCGGGTCCGACGACGCGCGCTCGTTTAAATACGATCCGCAAAAGCCGGTGCCGACGCTCGGCGGCCAGAACCTGTTTGGTCCCAAGGGCCCGGCCGACCTGCGCTCGATCGAGTCGCGTCCCGATGTGTTGGTTTTCAGCACGGACGTGTTGAAAGAGCCGGTCGAAGTCACCGGGCGAATTTTGGCCGAGTTGGCGATCTCGTCCGATTGCCCCGACACCGATTTTGCCGCGTTGCTGACCGACGTCTATCCCGACGGTCGCTCGATGCTGGTGACGGACGGCATCCTGCGGGCCCGCTTCCGCAAATCGTTCGAGAAAGAGGAATTTCTCGAGCCGGCGAAGGTCTATGACCTGAAGGTCGACCTTTGGAGCACGTCGCTGGTCTTCAACAAAGGGCACAAGATCCGCGTGCTGATCACGTCGTCGAACGCCCCACGCTTCGACCCCAATCCCAACACCGGCCACGAATTCCGCGCCGACAAGGAAACGCGCGTCGCGAACAACACGGTACACGTGTCGCCGCAGCACGCGTCGAAGATCGTGCTGCCGGTGATCGACGAGTCGACGTTGAAGGAGCCGAGCCGCCCTGTCGCGGCGGTACCCACTCGATAGCGCAATTTGAATTCTGTCGGGTGGCACTGGCGGCTCGTCCGTCAGTGTCTTCGGTCATTGCGAAAAACCCAAGGGTGAGCAGGCCGATTTGCGGCTAGGGTCCGCCTACTCAACGCTAGCGACATGACTGCTGATTTCGAGTCTGTAGAGCTAGATCAGTCACTACGTGATTTCCCGACTTTCAAAAGCGTCGATCAGCGTCTAGCGATCCTTCGGCAGTTAGCCGAGTACTGGCACGGTCCGATCGGAGCGGGCGACGGGTTTGCCGTCGAGGATCTGCGAGGCAAGACGGTTCCACTTCCACTCCGCCGTTAGTATCAGTTGGCCGGGCGACGTGATGAAATTCTCAGCGGCCAAAACCGCTTGCTGACGCCGACCGAGTTAGCAGTCGACGAAGAAGGCCGACTAACGTTCTACATGGAGAATCAGGGAGTCTATGTGTGGTCCACTCTGGCCGAGGGCGAGGATCCTCCTGTCTCGGGGATGTTCGAGGAGATCCCTCCAACGTGGACCGAAGAGGACATGAGTCTTTCCGAGTTTCTCGTGGAAGTCTGCTTGTTCGAAGCGATCCTAAGTGCGCAGTTTGGGGCAGCGGCCGGTTGCGCTTCGCAGACGACACTCGATCGCCTCCGGCCGGAATTGCCTCTGCTGCCGCTCGCTCCCTGGCGGTGGCCAAACTATCCGAGCCAGTTCTTTGCCCGTGAAGGTGCATTTGCCTTCGTCGCCCCCTACGAGCATCGAGGTGAGGTCGCCTTCTCGATTTGGATTGGCGCCAAAACGTCACGCCCGCTTTCGTTCTTGGAAGGGATGGTGGGCGACCCGGAATGGGAGCATGTAGCCCTCTAAGTAGATGGAGGGACGCTCAGCATGCTAAGGCTCTAGTCGGCCTAAGCGGAGAGTGGACCGTCGTGCGACGGTTCCTCGGGCAGCCCGGGTGTGCAGTGCCAGTGCCGGCTTTGCCTCAAGATCTCCGGTGTTGTTTCTACGCGCGTAGAACATTGGGCTGCGCGGGTTGTGGGAGCTGTCGTAGGATCGAGGGATGGGACTCGTGCTCAGAGCGCTGACGGTCCGTTCTATGGCGACCGTCGGGGAAAAGATCCCCGCCGGGGGATAATTCTTTCGTACCCGCCGGGGTGGGGATCTTTTTTTCACTAAGGGAAACGAAAAGATCCCCGGCGGACGTTGCCTGAGAATCGGGTGTTTGCAACCAAGTGGGAAACCGAATTCTGCGGAGCTGGCAGAGTCTCAATCCACCAGAAAGAATCGCCCTAAATCTTTGTGCCTTAGTAAGCTTGTGGTGAGCGGCTCAGCGGGTGAGCTCAGGTCCGGACACATTCAGCTAGTGGGACGGGACTTGTCCGAACTGAGCCCCCAGAGCTGCTGGCCAGCGCTTTCCGGGAATTTGCAAAAAAGTCTGCAAATCGCGCGAACCATGATGATCCGGTCGCCGTCTTGAGGTCGTTGGAGATACTGTTGGAATACAGCCCGCTTGCAAGATGCCCGATTGGGCTGTAAACTTTCTCGGAGTAGTGTTCTTCTGTTTAGTTCCCCTGAGCGACTGCGGCCATAGCCGCAGGAGGTCGTACGATGCATCCGAATTTTGACAACGCCTGCAAAAACGTCGTCAATCACGTCTCGAACGCCGCTGCGTTCGCCGGACATTCGGTGGCTTGCGTCGACGCGACCTCGAAACGCCTGCTCGGCAGGAAACGTTCGTCGATGCAACCCCAGCGCCTGCTGGGCGACTCACTGTCGGATATCAGGCGCGACGCGTCATGCGCGTCGCGGTATGACCTGCCCGACATGTCGAGTCCGCGGGATCCCATGTCCCGCGGAGAACGCCCAGCAACACGAACGCGTTCATTTCGAACGCAGACGTGGCGCACGGCGGAAGCGCCAGCCGCCCTATGGGCGGCAGGGAATGAGCCGGCCGCCATTTGGGCGGCGCTGGTGATCGCGAGAGCGCTCGCCAGTTAAGGCTGCACGATCGACGAGTCGTTTTTGGCTTTGAGCGAACGGGCGTCTTCCCCGGCCTTCCGGCGTGATTCCGGTTGTCGGCGTTTTCCTCCCGTTCCTTCCCGCGTGGTTCTGTTGCTTTCCGGCCGGTGACTTTTGTCGCTCGCCTCTGGGCAACCTCGGAACCTCACGGCCGACTGCAAGGGTGACTGGCCCTTTGCCTGTCGGCAAGCCGTTTCTGTTTCAAAGAGCAAAGCGGTCAGCTGGCTCCCTCGCAAGGAGCCGACGCATCAGGCCGCTCCCAATCAGCGGGAGCCGACGAACATGGAAGAGCAACGAACAATCCGGTGGGTGTTGGAAGCCCAAGCCGGCAGCCGCGAGGCTTTCGGGCAACTCGTGAATCAGTTCGAGACCACGGTCTTCGCGACCGTGATGTCGCGGCTGCGGAACCGCGCCGAGGCCCGGGAAGTGACGCAGGACGTGTTCGTCCAGGCCATGCGCAAGCTGTCCCAACTCCGCGAACCGGAACGGTTCGGGGGCTGGCTGCGGCAGATCGCCGTGCGGATGTCGATCAACCGCGCGGTGCGTCGGCCGCACGAGACGACTCTGAGCCCGGACACGTTCACCTCGCTCAAGACCGAGCCGCGAACGCCGCTAGATGATTTGCTGCGCGCCGAGCGTTCGCGCCAGGTGTGGGGTGGGTTGTCGAAGCTCCGCGACCTCGATCGGAAAACGCTGATCGCGTTCTACGTCGAGGGGCAATCGCTCAAGCAAATGAGCGACGAGTTCGAGAGTCCGATCGGCACGATCAAGCGCCGGCTGCACACGGCTCGGAACCGGCTCCGCAAGGAGCTGACCGAGGCAATTCCGGCGTGAGTGTGTCGAGTCACGATTGAGTGGCACGGGCGGGCGGCTTGTCCGCCCGTGCTTTTTTTTGTGGGCCCGGCTCGGTTCCAGCCATCTAGATCTCGACGAGCCCTGCGGCTTGGGTCGGAGATACTGGGACGCTTGAGCTGGCAGCTCGCCGGAACTGGGACGAGTTGACCGGGGTGATGGGACGGGACACGTCGATTTATCGAGAAAACGGCGGGGATCTTGCGCTCACGCCGATTCGGCCCGAGGCGGAAGTCAGCGTCCCACCAGCTCCAGCGCCAGCCGCACCGGGTCCAGGGGCATTGCCCCTGGAGAGAGGCCGGTGCATCCCTTAGACTGCATCCCTTGCTGCGTGGGCCCTTTTTGAGGGCAACGTGGCATTGGGAGTGCGGGGATATGCCGCGGCGGCAAAGTTATTTGAACGTCTACCAGACCGGCAAACTGACGGTGGTCAGCTTTGTCAGTGCCGAGCATTTAGACCAGATCGTCGTCAGCGAGTGCCGGGCGGAAATTGCCGACCTCATCAAGATGTACAGCTGCGAGGTGCTGGCGTTCGACCTGACGAGCGTCAAACTGGTGCCCAGCGGAATGCTCGGGATGCTCGCGTCGCTCGGTCGGCTCGGCGTTCAGGTACTGGTCTTCAATCCTTCGGATGAGATTCGCGAGGTGCTCGAGATCACTCGGCTCGATTCCCTGCTGCAAGTGCAGCACGTCGAGGTCAAGGTGTGACACGCTCCGCGCGGTGACGACGGAAGCCCCGTCCGTTTTCGTTGTATCCGATCTACTAACGACAATTTCCCCATGGCGGCGACCGGATTTGAAGACGATGCTCGGGCCGTCGGACTCGACGCGGGGCAGTGGCAGCGCACGCTCGACCTGCTCGGCGAATGGTGTCGACGCGGCCTGATCCCATCAGCCGCCGTGATCTGTGGCCGCTCGGATCGCACCACCAAGACGCACGTCTTCGGCAACCAAACGCTCGATCCAGCGTCGCCTCCGGTGCGGGACGACGTCATCTTTCTCGTGGCTTCGATCACCAAACCAATCGTGGCGATGGGCGCGCTCCTGTTGGTCGAACGGGGCCTGCTTTCGCTAGACGATCGGGTTTGTGAAATCGTTTCTCAGTTTCGCGGCCGCGGCAAATACGGAGTCACCGTTCGGCACTTGCTGACCCATTCCTCGGGCTTGCCCGATATGCTGCCGCGCAATCGCGAGCTGCGCGAGTCGCACGCCTCGCTCGACGAATTCTTAAAGGGAATCTGTGCGGCCGAAATGGGCTTTTCGCCCGGGCGGGGGGTGCGCTACCAAAGCATGGGATTTGGTGTGTTGGGGGAAATCATTCGCACGATTTCCGGCCGCAGTTGTCCCGACTTTCTCCGCACCGAGATTTTTCAACAATTGTGGATGAACGACACGTCGCTAGGAGCCCCCGAGGAGTGGTACGAGAAAGACAACGGGCGGGCCGAACGCATCGCGGAGATTCGCGTACCCGAAGACCAACGCGACGTGGCCTCCGATTGGGGCTGGAATAGCCGCTACTGGCGAGGGCTCGGGGCGCCTTGGGGGGGCGTGCTGTCGACTGCCAGCGATCTGGCGCGGTTTGCCCAGACGATGCTCTCTGGCGGCACGCTCGACGGCGCTCGGGTCTTCTCTAAGGCGACAGTCGAAGCCGCGACACGAAATCAATTGGCCGGCCTCTTCGGAATTCCCGTCTCCGAACGGGAGGGGCGGCCCTGGGGATTCGGCTGGCGCTTGAGCTGGCCCGGCTCCTCACCCTACTTCGGCGACCTTTTAGGTCCGCGGATGTATGGGCACATGGGCGCGACGGGGACCGTGCTGTGGATCGATCCCGATCGCGACGCCTTTGCCGTGATCCTCACGACGCAGCCCCAAGACCCACACGGCACTTATCTCACGCGCCTGTCCAACGCGATTGCTGCCTCGCTGCTTTAAATCTGCGGTTCGCAAAGGTGCGCGTGGCGTGTTGCAATCGTCCCGCTCGGCATTGTCCCACTCGCTGGTCGATCGCGCGACACCATTGCGCGGAGTGTGACGATCTTGCGGTCCGCATTTGTGTGGGAAAAGTGCGAGCGATTTGACGCGGGGCGATTGCGGCCTATGTTTGGGCAACTCGCACTGAGCAGTTCGGCGAACATGCGGTCTGGCGAAACAAGCAGACACTGCGGCCAACGCTTGGGCGCGGCAAGGAAAGCTGGGAGCTTTGAGGGGACCTTGCCGCGCCCTTTTTCTTTGCGCGGTGCCGAAGCTGAAAACTGGCCCTATCTTCCCTGGGCAGCCTGCAACCCAAATTCCCAACCTAACGGATTTAACGCAACTTCCGTCGATGCGGGTGTCGAAGAAAACTGGGAAGTTTTGCCTTCGTCAACGCGCGCTCCGCTCAGGAAGGGACGAGGTCGCCGTGCTACGGGAAGCTATCTCAGCGCCACGGTTGGCGCGGCCAAGTGCTCAGCGACTGAGGCGAGTCGGGTGGATCGCCCTGTTCGGGCTCGGCCTCTTCTTTTGGATCCCCGTGCTGCTGCGAGCCAGACTCGGCGCGTCGGCCGTGACAGAAAAGACCGCCGTCGACGTCCCGGCGGCTACCGCCCCCGCGCTGGGCGCGCGCCTCCCTGAACTGCCTTCGACAAGTCCTGCTCTTGTTCCGACCGCAAGCTGCCGCGCGACGATGTCGATGAGCCGGTTTGTCGTCACGACGACCATCCTGGGAAAGACTCGTCGCGCCGCCATCGTGAACGGCCGGCTGTATCGCGAGGGCGACAAGATCGCCGCAGGGTCCGAGTGCTATCGGCTGGCTGGTGTCGCCGAAGACCGGATCGAACTCGTGTCGCTTGCCCCCAACGCCGGCGTGAAACATTCGGTGATTCTGCAACCGGCTTCGCAGTCGGATCACAATCGGTCCGGCTCGCACTGAAGGGTCGGATGGCCTCGAAAGGGACAGTGCCTTGGTCCGCCCGAGAACCACGCGCCTAAAGTCAAACGCGACGATGCGACCGTTTCAGACGGCAATCGGGGCGATGACCGTGGGCTGCACGCTACTGGCTCTCGTCGCAGTGCTGCACGAAGACTCGCCGATGGCGCGTCTGATGGCGGAACGTTCGGCTAATCGACCGTCGACCCGACTGGCCATTCCGTCCAACACACCCCTGATCGATGCCAAGCCGATGATCGTGGCGCAGTCAGAGCCGTTGGACGATCTCCGCTCAAGCGCACCGCCCGAGTCGATCACCGACGATGCTCCGCCCTTCTCTGACCAACTGCCGGCGAGCTGGGGGAAAGACAGAAGCCATTTCTGGAATGCGTCGCATTCGTCCAATCGACAGTCGGCCACTCAGCAGAAGACCGAGCGCTCAGACCGCGCTCCCACTTTCCAACTCGGCCCGCTGTTCACCGATAGGAATTCTTCCGAGGCAGACGGGTCGCGGGCCACAGTCGCCGAACCCGTTGCCGATCCCACGCCGTTGGTGACGCGCACGTACCGTCCGGCTTCGATGTCCGCCGTCAGCCTCGAGCGATTGGTACGCCCTCTGCTGACCGCACGGGGCGAAACGATCGCGACAAATTCGGATTCCGTTCGACCGACCGAGCGCTCGTCCGCTGTCGATCAGACTCGGGCTCCTTCCGACATTGAAATCGCCAATCGGTCCGGCATGCTCGTAGTCTCCGATCGGCCCGAAGCGATCGGCCGCGTTGACGCGCTGTGCCACGATCTCGAATCGATGTCGCCGCGGATTGCCATCGATCTGATCGTCGTCAGCGTCTTGCCCAACACCGGTCGGCAATTGCCCTGGGACCAATGGCGCAGCAGCTTCGGCATCGCGGAGACGGACTTGCCCTCGGTGCTGACTCAGATTCGCGGGCTGGGGCGAACCACCGTGCGGGCCCGCAGCCAATTGCAGGGAGTCAGCGGCACTTGGACCGAATTGGAATGCAGTGCCCAGAGCCTCAATCCGAAAAGCCAGCCCGACGCCGGCGGCTCCGTTAACACTGGCGGTTCTGTGAGCCGCGAGTCAGCCAACGCAACTTCGCAGATCGCGAACGCGAGTGCCCCGACCACCGTTACGACGCTCCACATCCGCCCGAGCACTCAATCCGAGGGCACCATTCGCATCGAGGTCCGTGCCCAATCGAGCCATCTGGAAGACCATGCTCAGACAGAGCGGTCCCAACTCGTCACCGTCCGCTTTAATACCGACGTTGTGCTCCGCGAGGGTACGACTGGAATCATCAACTTGTTTGTCGACGAGCCCAACGCCACACCGGTTGCGGCGAGCGTGATCGATCCCAAGGCGGCCCTCGTCATCCCTGGTGGCTCGGCGATCCCGATGGCCAAGATCGTCCCGCAACCTGGTCTGCGCGAGCAAACGCTGCTCCTCCTGATGCCGCGAATCGCCGCACCGCAGCACTCTTCCGGCAAGATTGCCGCCTCGAAGACCCGCAATCCCGCCTAGTCAATGCAATCCAGGTAGTTGTCGGGCCGTCCGGTCGCTGGGGTGCTTGTCGTACGACAGAAACGTGAACAGATCGACGATCTCCTGCGGCTGCATCTGGTTCTCGATCTGTTCGGGCATCAGTGAGATGTTGCTGATGCGAACGGTGTCGATATCGTCGCGTGGGACGGTTTCGATCTTACCCCCCTGCAACTTCAGCACGATCCGCCGCGAATTGTCCTCCGCCAAGAGGCCCGTCAGCACACGGCCCTCTTTGGTGACGACCACGACGGCCCGGTAGGACGCACCGATCACGAGGTTGGGATCGAACACGTTGGAAAGCAGCTGCTCGAACGAGCTGCGGCCGTTGAGTGTGATCTCCGGCCCAACGTCGTTTCCCTGTCCGTGAATCTTGTGGCACTGCGCGCAGATTCGCTGGAAGACTTTTTCGCCGGCGGCCGCGTCGCCGTGATTGCCGCGAATCAAAGATCGCATGCGGACGATGACCTGTTCGCGTTGAGGGTCGCGCGTGTCGCGAATGCGGCCCCAGCGGGCGTGGACCTCGTCGATCAGTTCCTTGTCGCCGAACGCCAACAGTTTGCGGACTTGCGAGAGGTTTAGATCATGAGCGGGCAAACGCCCCGCCGCGATTGCCGCCAGCAGTTGCTTGCTCCAGGCGACGCGCTGCGTGAGCAACTGCAGCGCGAGAGGTTTTTCGTCCGGATCGAGCTCCGTGTAATGCGCCAGAACCAGATCAGCGACTTTCGGCGCGTCGAGCCGGGCCAGCGCGCCGAAGAGCCGGATGCGGAATCCGGGTGGAATCTGTTGCGGCGCGGCCAGTATCGTTTCGGCGAGCTTGAGGATCCAGGGGTCGTTCGCGGCGGCGAGCGCCTCGATGGCCGCCAACCGGCGACGCTGCGAGGCCTTCGGGTCGGCGGCGATGACTCGGACGATTTCGGTTCCCGCCGGATCGCGCCAACTGGCCGCCAGCAGGGCGACCTCGAGAAACAAAGGTCCTTGATGCGATTGCCCGAGCGACGCGTGGAGGGTTGGCGCAAGCGTTTCGCGCACGGCGTCGAGCCGTCCTCCTGACAGCTCGTGATTCTGAATGTGCTCGCCCAGCAATCGCAGACAACGCTGGGCCGCCGCAGGCCGATTCGCAGAGATCGCCAGATGAAAGAGGTCTCGCAAGGCGTCGCGATCAACCTCCTGGTCCGCGAGCAGGCGGTCGAACAACCGGGAAACGAATTCGGCGAAGACTGGATTCTTCTCGATGTCGCTGTGCATGAGACAATGGACGATCCAGCCGCCGCGCTTCTCCATCGAGGGCAGGAGATTGTTCCATACGATATGCGGGATTAAGGGATCGTCGCCCGAATTGGACAAGATCTCGATCAGAGTCGGAGCTGCCAGGGGCGCGACTTTCGGCGCAGCAATCGCCACCTGCAGACGCACGTCGGGCGAAATGTCGTGGGCGGCGGCGAGCACAGACCGCTGCGTGGCGGGCGAGATGGAACCTTTCGCCTGCCATGTTGACGGGTCCCGCTCATTCTGGGGATCAAATGCGGCCTCGGCATCGTTGTTCCCTGCGAGTCGGACCGACCAGGCACGCATCGCTGGCTGGGGATCCGAGAGCAGCAGCGCCAGAAACGTATCATCGATTCGCTCTCCGCCGGCCAGGAGTGAACCGGCGAGGGCGCGCAGTGCAGCCATCCGCGCATTGAGCGGTTCGAACCCACGAAGAATGGTCCGTTGGAGCTTTGGCCGAGTTGCAGGTGCGTGGCGCTCGGCAAGCAACCGGACCGTTGCATTGCGGAAATAATTGTTCGAGGCCGTTCGCAGCCGCTCGATCAGCGCGTCATCGGTCTCCTTGGCAAGGTCGAAGCCCCAAACGCGAGGCGTCTGGTTATACCGGACGCGGTAAAGCCGCCCCTTCAGGCGATCGATCCCCTCGGGATCGCGCCCGGCATCCTGATAGCAGTGGTAGCGGTCGTACCAGTCGAGGATGTAGAGACAGCCGTCGGGCCCGGTTTGCTGCGAGACGGGCATGAACCAGGCATCATTGGCGGTCAGGAAGTCGGGTGCGGGTTCTGACTCGTAGGTCGAGCCGTCTCGCTTGAGCGTGTCGACGTTGATGCAGCCACCGTGGATGTTGCCCATGTACAGCCGCCTGCGATACTCCGGCGGGTATGCCTCGCTGTCGAAATAGTGCAAGCCGCAATAGGCGGCTTTCTGATGCTTGAACGAGGCGATCGAGCCGATCTTCCACGTGAACGGCGGGTACGGGCCGCCCTGGCGGTGGTAATAACCCGTCTCGGTCAGATGCCAGAGGTGATCGATCACGCATGCGCTGACGAACGCGCTGCCGATGTCGTCAAACGCGATACCCCAGGGGTTGCTCGTCCCTTCGCAAAACAGCTCGAACCGTCGCGTCCGCGGATTGATGCGGAACATCGCGCAGGTGAAGTTGTAGTCGTGGCCGGCGGATCGTACGTGGCTCTGATTGAAGACTCCGTTGAGGCCGTAGAGGTATCCATCCGGACCCCAGGTGAGCGAGTTAGGCAGCTCGTGCGTGTCGTCGCGGCCGAAGCCGGTGACCACGACTTCGCGTCGGTCGGCTTTACCATCCCCGTCCGTGTCCTGCAGAAACAGAATGTCGGGCGAGTTGGCCACCCACACGCCGCCGTGCCCGACGGCAATCCCCGACGGGATATTCAGTCCCTCGGCGAACAGGGTGATCTTGTCGGCTTTGCCATCGCCGTCGGTGTCTTCCAGGATCTTGATGCGGTCACGACCCGGGCCGGCCGACTGCCGAGGATATTCAAGACTCTCGGTGACCCAAATGCGGCCCCGCTCGTCGAACGTCATCGCAACGGGATTGACCAGATCGGGCTCGGCCGCGACCAGTTCGACATGGAACCCTTCCGGCACTTTCATCCGCGCGATCGCCTCGGCGGGCGACAGCGCGGGTCCCGGCGGCCGATCCTGGCCGTGGGGAATTTGCCGCGCTGGCTTCGGCGCGCTGGCCGGCCGAATCGGCCCCTGCGCAAAGGCTAAAGTCGCGCCCAGCCACAGTACGCCGCCCAGAAGTGCTGCCGGGTTCAAGGTTCGCTCATGTGCCGAATGAGGATGTGGTCGCGACACCGACTGCGCGTCGCCCGTCAATCCTCATCACAGCACATCGTCCGCGATCCAGCAACGAAGGCCGGGCCTCTGCTTTGACAAAACCCAAGCAGTCTATTCGGCACCTGAGTTGATGCTCTCAACGATCTTCTCGAAGATCGGCCGCATGTCTTTGAATTGCCCGGCTGGGCATTTGCAGGTGACGGTGAATTGGTGAATCGAATTCATCATCGTCGCGCGGCAACCCTTGATAGGCAGTGCAAACAAACCTTCAGTCGCTGTGAAATCGGAGATTCGTCCCTCGCCATAGCCGCGGGTTTCGATCGGTCGCCCGAAAGTCTCTTTGTAGTTCTTGTACGCTTCCTCGAACTCTTTCTGGTGAAACGCGTGGATGCCGACCACCGGGGCTTCTGTCGGGCCGTTGGAGTTTCCCCCGTGCATGGCGATGGCGGCTTGGCCCAGGGCTCCGCCGGCGACGCTCTCGCGCACCTCGATCGAAATCGAATCGGACGAGAACCGCGCAAACATGGGAATGGCGGCCTGGCCCCCGCCATAATTGGTCTTCCAGCCCTCCGGGATTTTGGCGCTCAACTCAAAGCCCTTGGGGGCAAAGGTCACGTAGTTTTGCGGCGGCTCGAATTTCGCCGCTTTGCCGAATCCCGAACTACGCAGTAAGACGAGGCCCACAGCGGCCATGCCCACGATGGCTAAACCCGCCAGCACGCCCAGCGTAATCAGCAGCGGGCTCTTCTTGCGCTTCGCAGTGCCTCCTTTGGCCTCGCGAGTCGGCTGGAAGGCGCCCTCGCCTTCTTCGTTCGCCTCCTCGGCAGATCTTTTCTTGGGACGCGGGCGCGGCGCCATCGGCCGATAGGCGGGAAGCTCGCCGTCTTCGTCGATCGCGGCGGCGAATTCGTCATCGTCGCCCGTCGTGACGCCAGGTTCTGGATCTTCGAGCAGGAGGCCTTCGTCGAGATCGAAAATCTCCTCCCGGTCGGATTCTTGGCGAACGAGTGCCTGCTTCGGATCCCGAATGCGAATCGTGTAACCGCAATCCCGGCAATGAATCTTTCGGCCGTCCAAACGCTCGACGTTGTTGATCTTGATCCGCGACTTACAGCGGGGACAAAGGCCAAAGATTCTCGTCATGGTTCGCGTCAACCATCACTTGATCGGAAAGAAAAATCGGCCCCAATCCTAACCCTCGATGCGATCCCGAGGCAAGAATTTTCTCGCGTAAAACGAGCCTGAAACGAGGTCCTCGCGCGGAGTTAGACGGCCGCAGATTCGGTGAAGCGGCGGTGGAGGCTCGCGTAGATGCCGTCGACGGCGAGCAGCTCGTAATGCGTGCCGCGCTCGACAATTCGGCCGTGATCCAACACCAGCACCTGGTCGGCGTTGCGAATGGTGCTCAAGCGGTGGGCGACGACGAAGGCCGTGCGGCCAGCAAGCAACACTTCGAGCGCGCGCTGGATGCGGGCCTCGGTCATGCTGTCGACGCTGCTGGTCGCTTCGTCGAGGATCAAAATCCGCGGGTCGGCCAACAGGGCCCGCGCAAAACAGACGAGCTGTCGCTGCCCCGACGAGATGCCGACGCCCCGTTCACCCACCAGCGTCGCCAGGCCGTCGGGCAAGCTTTCGATTAGATCCTCAGAGTCGAGTCTTCGCAGAACTTCGACAAGGTCTGCGTCGGTGGCGTCGGGCCGGCCGACTCGGATGTTGTCGGCCACGGTGCCGCTGAACAAAAAGTTCTGCTGCACCACGATGCCCAGCTGTCGATGCAGCGAGTCAGACGATACGTCGGTGATGTCGAACTCATCGATCAGCAACCGGCCGGATCCTGGCAAATAGAACTTGGCGATCAGGTTGATGATGGTCGTTTTGCCGCTGCCGGTTTGGCCGACGAGCGCGATCGTCTGCCCCGGCTCGGCCACAAAATCGACCTCGCGGAGCACGGGCCGTTCCGGATCGTAGGCGAAGGAGACACGCTCAAACGTCACGCGTCCCCGGATGCGTCGCAGTTCGACGGCATTGGGGGGGTCGCACCATTCCGGCGGTGAGTCGAGCAGGTTAAAGAGTCGTTCGGCCCCGGCCATCGCGGTCAGCGCCTGGTTGTATTGTGTCCCCAGGTTGGCGATCGGCGAGAAAAACATGTTCGCCATGAACAGAAAGCCGACCAGGTCGCCCAACTGAGTCGTATGCGCGGGCGAAAGGGCGCGGGCACCGCCGACCAGCAGCAGCACGGCGATGAAGAACTGGTTGTTGAGATCCAGCAGCGGAAGAAACAGTCCGTAAGTCCGCAGCACCGAGTAGTTGTAACTCGAGTGATCGGTCGCCAACTCGCGGAATAGCCGCGAGTTTTCGTCCTGGCGGACAAAGCCTTGCGTCACGCGCACGCCCAGCACCGACTCGGCCAGCGTGGCGGTGACTCGACTGAACGAATCGCGCATCGCACGCAGCGACTCGCTCAGCTTGCTATGAAACACATGGTTGATACCCCACAGCACGGGAGCGAGGCCCAGCACGATCAGAAATAAGAACGAGTCGTACCAGAGCATGAACGTAGCAGCCACGGCCATCTGGCCGACCTGCACGAGGCTCACGAACAGCACTTCTTGCACGCCAACGCGGACATCTTCGATGTCGGACGTCATGCGGCTGATGATGCGGCCGACTTTTGTCCGATGGAAAAAACTCATCGGCATGCGTTGCAGGTGCGTGAAGAGGGCAATCCGCAGATCGCGAACGACCGCTTCGCCCAACTCCAGCGCGTAAAGCTGGCGATAGTGCATGACCCACTGAGTCGAGAGAGCCAGGGCCGTGAAGGCGGCGGCGCCCCACATGACTCCCACCGGATCGCGGCGCTGGATGGGGCCATTGATCACGACGGCGATCACCCAAGTCAGTGCGGGCAATTGAATCGAGCGCACGATGACCCAGATCGAGAGCCAATTGCGCATCGACGCATACGGGCGCGTGTATTGAAACAGCCGGGCGATCAGCCGGAAATCGAGCGGACGCTGATCGATCTCGCGATCTTCGTTTCGCGACAGTTGCGTCAGCGTGCGCAGAATCGGCCGGCCGGCGGCTTGGCTGCTCATGCGGGCACGCTTTCGTTGGTGCGCCTCGCGGGCGAATCTGGGGTCGGCGAAGCGTCGTTCATCAGGTCGGCGAACTGCAATTCGGCCAGGCGGCGATAGGAGCCCGAGCCGGCCATTAACTGGGCGTGTGTGCCGGTTTCGACGATGCGACCCTCTTCGAGTACGAAGATCCGATCCGCGCGGCGTAACGTGCTGATCCGGTTGGAGACGAGAATCGTCGTGCGGCCTTCGAGTGCGTTTTCGATCGCCTGCTGAATCTCGTGCTCCGTTTCCGCATCGACCGACGCGGTGGCGTCGTCCAACAACAAAATGGGAGGATCCAGCAACAAGGCGCGGGCAATGGACAAACGCTGCCGCTGGCCGCCAGACAGGTTCGATCCCTGTTCGACGATCAACGTGCCATAAGCCTCGGGAAGCTCCACGACGAACTCATGGGCAGCGGCGATTTCGGCGGCGCGGCGGATGTCGGCCTCCGTCGCGCCGGGGTGTCCAAAGGCAATATTGGCCTCGATCGTATTGCTGAACAGAAAGTTCTCCTGGAAGACGATGCCGATGTTCCGCCGCAGGTCGTCGAGATCCAGTCGGCGCACATCGATGCCGTCCAAGGACACGTTTCCCCCTTGCACGTCGTAATAGCGCGGCACGAGGTTCAGGAACGTGCTTTTCCCGGAGCCCGTTTCTCCGACGACTCCGATGCATTCGCCCGGCGCAATCTCGAGGCACAGATCCTCGAACACCGGCTCGCCCGCTTTGTAGGCGAAACGGACATGCTCGAAGCGGATGGCGCCCCGCGCTCTGCTCAATCGCACGGGATGGAGCGGACTGAGGATTTCGAGCGGAGCGTCGAGCACTTCGAAGACCCGCTGCGCGCCGGTCAAACTCGTTTGAATACTGTTCGCGATATTGGTGATCTGCCCGACCTGATTGGCAAACTCGTACAGCAGGTTGGCAAAGACGAACAGGCCGGCCCCGAGCGCGAGCTGCCCGGTCACCACTAAATGCCCGCCGTAGCCCAACAGAACGATCATGTTGATCTGCGTCAGAAAACCCATCGCGGGTTGGAAGAGGGCCAGCTTGTGGAAGATGCCGAATTTCTGATCGCAGATGGCCCGATTGGCATTCGTGAACTTGTCGACTTCCTGGGATTCGCGGGCGAAGCCCTTCACGACGGAGATTCCCTGGACGTTTTCGACGAGCGTCAGCACCATGCGATCGACCAGCTCGCCACCCTTGATGTACTCCGGCTGAACGATCCGCGAAAACCGCGCGGCGGCCCACCAGAGCAAAGGCGACGTCGCCAGACAAACCAGTGTCAGCAGCACATGCATCGACCACATGTAGGCGACATACACGGCCAACGACAGGACGACGGTGAGCACCTTCACAATCACGCCGTCGACGAACTGCCGCACCGCATTGACGTCGCCGGCCGCCCGATTAATGATCGAGCTGCTCTGGCTGCGGTCGAAGAAGCGAAAGCTCAACCGTTGCAGCTTGTCGTAAACGTCCGATCGCAACTGCACCAGCACCTGCTGACTGAGCGACGCGACCGCGATGGCTGTGGCATAGCGCAGTGCGGCTGTCACCAGAGCGACGGCCAAGATGCAACCGGCGATCAAAACCAGGATCTGGATGCCAGACCACTCCTGGGCGAAGCGGAGCAGGGCCGGCAGATGCCGCGGCGTCTCGGGGCTCTGCAGCTCGTGACCGATCAGGTCGATGCCTACGCCAGTGAGCCCCAGCCCCCCCAGGCCGAAGGCCACCACCACAATTTGCAGCAGAACGACCTGGGTGCAGCCCCAGCGATAACGCCAGCTCAAGCCCAGCATCCGGGAAATGAGCGACCAATTCGACGGCGGCTCAACGCTAGAGAGGGCGGAAATGTCCGAAGTCGGCATGATGCTCAGCAGGGGCGGAGGGCTAAAAGTCGTATCCTAGGAATTGGCCGAAGTTCGACAACAGGGATTTCCGCGAGCACCGGGCGGTTCACCAGTTTTTAACTCCGCCAAGAACGGTCAGCGTTCGACCGCTGCCAAATCGGCAGAGCGAATGGACAAACCGAGGGCCGCGTGGCAAATTGGCAGGGGGGAATAAGCGGGCATCGGCCGCTTAATCCCATTCGCAATTGGCACTTACATTGAACGGTGGGTTTAGGCACGCGGTTCGCGGAGCTGAGCGCCCACTGGATAGTGTTGCCGCACGTTCCAAGCGCGCCCAGCTGATCGAGGCCGCTTGTTGTTATCCAAGGAGAAGCTGATGAGCGCGACTGCGAAGAAGGCTGGTAAGGAGAAGACGTCGACCCGAATCGTCCCTCTGGGCGATCGAGTCGTTCTCAAGCGGGCCGACGCCGAGAGCCGGACCAAGGGCGGAATCGTCCTGCCGGACACCGCCAAAGATCGTCCTCAGAAGGGCGAGGTCATTGCGGTGGGCGAAGGCTATATCCGCGACGACGGCTCACGAGTCCCGCTGAGCGTCAAAGCGGGGGATGACGTCATCTTCAGTTCCTACGGCGGGGAAGAAATCCGCGTCGGCGAAGAGGAATACTTGCTGCTTCGCGAAAGCGACATCCTGGCCACTTTCTAGTTTTCGCACCGACTGATGATGCCCCGGCTGAGCCGCGATGACTCGGCCGTCCCGACATAGCGACCCATACGCCCCAAATCAAACACCCGACCGCGGGTCCACGAATCCGAGGAGAGACAGTTCATGGCGAAGATGATTGCCTTCGATCAAGAAGCCCAGGAAGCGATGCGCCGGGGCGTCAGCAAATTGGCCCGCACGGTTCGAGTGACTCTCGGCCCCCGAGGCCGCAACGTCATCATTCAAAAGAGCTTCGGCTCCCCCACCGTCACGAAGGACGGCGTGACCGTCGCTCGTGAGATCGAACTCTCCGACAAGTTCGAGGACATGGGCGCCCGCATGGTGCGAGAAGTCGCCAGCAAGACCTCCGACGTCGCAGGTGACGGCACGACGACGGCCACGATTCTCGCGGAAGCCATCTACAACGAAGGCCAGCGTTCGGTCGTCGCCGGCGTCAATCCGGTCGAAATGAAGCGCGGCATGGACAAGGCGGTCGAGGATGTCGTCGCCGAGCTCAAAAAGATGTCGATCGAGTGCAAGACCAAGAAGGCGATCGCCCAGGTCGGCACCGTCGCCGCCAACGGCGACGCCGAGATCGGCAACATCCTGGCTGACGCCATGGATAAGGTCGGCAAAGACGGCGTGATCACCGTGGAAGAGGGGAAGAGCCTCAAGACCGACTTCGAGGTCGTCGAGGGGATGCAGTTCGATCGCGGCTATCTCTCCCCGTACTTCGTGAGTGATCCGCAGACGATGGAATGCGTGCTGGAGGACGCTTACGTTCTCGTGCACGAGAAGAAGATCACCAACGTCAAGGACATGGTTCCCGTCCTCGAAAAGGTCGTCGGCGCGGGTAAGCCGCTCTTGATCATCGCCGAGGAGATCGAAGGCGAGGCGCTGGCCACGCTGGTCATCAACAAGCTTCGCGGCACCTTCAAGGTCTGCGGAGTGAAAGCCCCCGGATACGGCGATCGCCGTAAGGCCATGCTGCAAGACATCGCCATCATGGTCGGCGGGCAGGCCATCTTCGAGGACTTGGGCATTCAGCTCGAGAACGTGCAGTTGTCCGATCTTGGTCGGGCGAAGAAGATCGTCGTCGACAAAGACAATACGACGATCATCGAGGGCGCTGGCAAGACGGCCGACCTCAAGGCCCGTATCGACCAGATCCGCAACGAACTCGAAGCGGCGACCAGTGATTACGATCGCGAAAAACTCGAAGAGCGAATCGCCAAACTGTCCGGCGGCGTCGCCCAGATCAACGTGGGTGCCGCAACCGAAAGCGAAATGAAAGAGAAGAAGGCCCGCGTCGAAGACGCTCTGCACGCGACGCGTGCGGCGGTCGAAGAGGGAATTCTTCCGGGTGGCGGCGTGGCCATGCTGCGGGCCTCCCTGGGCCTTAAGCCGAAGCACGCCACGGATGACGCCGAGGTTGGTTACAACATCATCCTTCGCTCGTGCCGGGCTCCGCTCACTCAGATCGCTGACAACGCCGGCGTCGACGGCGGCGTCATCTGCGAGAAGGTTTCGGAGCTAAAGGGCAACATGGGCTACAACGCAGCGACGGGTGAGTTCGAAGATCTCGTGAAAACGGGCATCATCGACCCGACCAAGGTGACGCGAACCGCTCTGCAGAACGCGGCCAGCGTGTCGACCTTATTGCTCACCAGCGACGCGCTCATCGCCGAGAAGCCCAAGAAGGAAGATAAGAAGGGCGGCGGCGACCACGACGACTTGTACTAGTCGCTTCAAACCTGGCGCGAGCCAGTTCGCCATAGCGCACGACGCCCGGGTCTTGAGCCCGGGCGTCGTCGTTTCTACTCCGCCGTCTGTATGACTGCCGTGATAACATGCGGTTTCAGTCGGTGCCGGCGAGCCGACAGCGTAAGCTGGCGGTGTTTCAGTTTTCTCCCGCTCTGAGTGAGATTCCTTCGCTCGAAACGGCGGTCGCTCATGTCGAACAACAACTTCAAACCGCGCAAGTTCGAAGACTTCGAAATCGTCGATCCTGAGGGCCTGGTCGTCGGCCACATCCGCGTGAAACCCAGTGGCGTGTTATGGGCTCGTGCGAACTCCAAAGTCTGGCATGGCGTCGGACTGAAGCGATTTGCCCAATTCATGGAAGCCCGCGGGCGCAAGCAAAAGAAATAACCTGCCGCGTTGGCCGCTGGCCATCGGTCCATGCGGTTCGGGCGGCATTCCTTGACCCGATCCGGCGCGCACCGCAAAATCGACCGAAGCCGCGGTCGATCTCCGGTTTTTCTTGTCGGGACTTGTAGACATGATGCGTAGTTTTCTCGCGGGCCTTGTGGTTCTTGCCCTGACAGCCAGCGCGCCGATTTCGACTTCGGCCCGGGCCGACAATTGGCCGCAGTGGCGCGGTCCGCACAACAACGGCGTCTGCGACGAGAAGAATCTGCCGACCAAGTTCGATAAGGCGATGAATCTGGTGTGGCGGTTACCGCTGCCCGGGCCCGCGGGGTCGACTCCCGTTGTTTGGGGCGATCGCATCTACCTGACCAGTCCCGAAAAAGACACGTTGCCGCGGCAGAAGGCCGGACAGCCGCGCGCTCCCAGAGGACGCGGCGGGCGGCGGAATCAAGCTGAGCAACAGGATTTGTTGCTGATGTGCGTCAGCGCCGATGGGCACGAGTTGTGGCGCCACGCGGTCGGACACTCTAATCGCAACGTGATGGGAGACGAAGGCAATTTGTGCTCGCCGTCACCAGTGACCGATGGCAAACACGTTTGGACTTTGATGGGAACGGGCGATCTGGCCTGTTACGACCCAGAGGGAAAACAGACCTGGGCCGTCGATCTGCAGGCCCGCTACGGCAAATTCCAATATCAATACGGCCTCGCCTCGACGCCACTGCTCGACGGCGATCGGTTGTATCTGCAAGTCATTCACGGCGACGGCGACGCGTCGACGCACGAGCAGTTTGTCGTCGCTCTCGACAAGGCGACCGGCAAGGAAATCTGGAAGCAGACTCGCATCAGCGATGGCTATCAGGAGAACGAGCACTCCTACGCGTCGCCAATGATGTATGACGACGGTAAGGTCCGCCTTCTGATCACTCATGGGAATGATTACATCGTGGCCCATCGCCTGGATACGGGCGAGGAAGTTTGGCGCTGCGGCGGCATCAATCCGAAGTCGCACTACAACCAGTTCCTGCGCTTGGTGGCGTCGCCGGCCATCGAAGACGGAGTGATCATCGTGCCCTCCGCAAAGCGCGGCCCGGTGATTGCGGTTCGGGGTACGGGCAAAGGCGACATCACGGATTCGAAAGACTTTCAGCTTTGGAAGCGCGATCGCGGCACGCCCGACGTCCCTTCTCCACTGATCCACGACGGACTCGTCTACCTGGCGGGAGAGAACGGCGACCTGACCGTCGTCGACGCGAAGGACGGCAAAGAGATCTATCGCAAGCAGACCGTCCGCGTGCGGCACCGCGCCTCACCCGTCTACGGCGACGGCAAGATCTATCTGGCCTCGCGCGAGGGAGAAGTCAGCGTGATCCAGGCCGGGCGCGAGTTCAAAGTGCTCGAGAAGAATGAGCTCGGCGAACCGATCGCCGCCTCGCCCGCGATTTCCAACGGCCGCATCTATCTGCGCACTTACGATGCGCTCTGGGCCGTGGGCAAGAAATAGTTCGCGCGCGAAACTCGAATTGCGCGCGAGTTAGCTGAGATTTCGCTCAGAAATGGCCGCTTTTTAACGCCCCACACGCGGCTGCTCGCGGATCGGAGCGACATTCGCCTTTGCGGCCCTTGCCAGCGGTGATACACTCCGCCACCTCTCCCAAAATCTCCGTCAACTTATGTCCTGTTCGTCTGGAGTCGTCTTCCATGCTGGGGACCAGTCTGACGTTGTCTCAATATCTCGCTCGCACTAGCGCCGAATTTGCGGGAATCGAAACAACGGCCGTCGAGCGCTTGTCGGCGGAAATTCATTCGGCTTACGAAGAGGGGCGGTTCGTTTTCCTTTGCGGCAACGGCGGCAGCGGGTCGAATGCCTCTCACATCTGCGAAGACCTGGCCAAGTCGACCCTCGAGCGGTCTGACTTTTCCAACCCGGCCCGCAAGCGACTGAAGATCGTCAGCCTCACCGACAACGTGGCGGCGATCCTGGCTTGGGGCAACGACGAAGGGTTCGAGACGGTCTTCGTCGAGCAGCTCAAGAACCTTGCCTCGGCCGACGACATGCTGATCGCCTTCAGCGGCAGCGGAAACAGCGTGAACGTGCTCAGTGCGATCGATTGGGCCAACCACGCGCGCTTACGAACCTGGGGCATCACCGGTTTCGACGGGGGCAAGCTCCGTGACCTGGCCCAAGAGTCCGTTCACGTGTCGCTATCTGACATGGGGCTCGTCGAGTCGATCCACCTGCTGCTCTTCCACTGGATCTTGGACGACGTGCACGCACGAATCTACACGAAGGGGCGTTACGCTCAGACGTCGCGCCGCTCGAGCGCTCCGCGACGTAAAGTCGCTTGAATCGCCCGCGGTTAATCTATACTCAACGGCGATGAACGACGGGGAGTCGAAACGGAACCAGGGGTCACGGGGCCGCCGAACGGCGTCGGAACTTCCGCTGTCGGCCCTGCTCTCGCAGGTGTTAGTCGCGTTCACGATCGAATTCGACAACGAGTTCGAGCAGCGGATGGCCGAGTCGGGATTTCCCGGCGCGCGATTGTCCCTGGTACTGTGGTCGAATCTGATTCGGTTTATTCCCCGCAAGGGGATCACAGTCGGCGATCTGACGCGAAAGGCCATCGCGTCGCAAGAGCGAATCAAGCATCACCTCGGATGTTTGGAGCGATGGGGATACGTGGTTCTGGGTCCGGGCCCAGTGGAGGGTCGGCCAGCCGGAAAAACCTCAAAGCAGTCGGCCCGAGCCGAGCGCGACGGCTGGGGCAGTGGTCGCGGCATCCGCGCGGACTGGGTCGTTCTCCTCACATCGGCTGGTCAACAAGCTGCCAAGCTTTGGACGCCGCTGTTTGGCGTGATCGAGGAGCGGTGGGCGACGCGCTTCGGCAAAGTACAGATCGATCAGCTCCGCGAGGCATTGCTGGCAGTCGTGGACAACCTGGATGTCGAGTTGCCGCAGGGTCTGCCTGGACTTTGGCCGTCGGCCGAGACGTTCCCGGCCCGAGTCAGCCGGGAGCGGGCGGGGCTGTCGCTGCCCGCGCTTCTGTCACAGTCGTTGCTGGCCTTCACAATCGAGTTTGATCGCGAATCGAGGGCACCCCTGGAATTCAGCGCCAATGTGCTGCGAGTTTTGGGAAGAGAACCGACGCCGCTTAAGGATCTTCCGCGCCTTACCGGCGGCTCTCCGGAGAGGACCGATATCGGCTGGCAACTGAAGCCCTACGTCTCGACCGAGGCCGATCCGACTGCGAATCGTGGAAAACTAGTTCGCCTAACGCCACGAGGGCTTGCGGCTCAAGAGATTTATCCCCGCCTGACCGCCGAAATCGAGAAACGATGGGAGAAAAGCTTCGGCAAGGACGAAATTCGGAGCATGCGTCGGTCATTACAGGATCTGCTCAATCGGCGCCACGAAGATCGATCGCTCCTAAGCGAGGGGTTGGTTCCTCCCCCCGGTGTGGCTCGGGCAGGAGCCTTGGTGCCAGCACTTGGCCGACGCGATATGGGACCAGCCGCACGGAAGCGCGCGCGGGATCTCGTCGCTCAAAACAGTGATTTCCTCAGAGACCCAACCGAAACGCTGCCGCACTATCCCCTGTGGGACATGAACCGCGGCTTCGGACCTTAATCGCCCAGTTCGCCTCCACCGCGGCTCACGAGTCAAGATGCCGGCGCTTTAGCTTGGCGTTGTCGTCGTTGCGGCCTCGGCGTTTGGCGCGGGCGTCTCGCACGCTGCGTGAGATCCGTTCGAGCACCTGTTGAGCCCGGCGCTCGCCCTCGGACGTGGCGAACTGCATGGCGGTCGTCATATTGGTCTGCAGAATCTGCAACCGCTTGCGGTGCGACTCAAAGTTCCGCTGCACCTGGACCAGATCGTCGAAAGGTCGCCGCGGGACCACAAGTTCCTGGTACGTTTTCACGAACCACTCTCTCTTGCCGGCGTTGCTCGTTTCGCCGGTGTCGTGTTCCTTGATATAGCGAGTTAGCTTTGCGGCGCTGTCCTTCAGCCAGCGGCGAGCTTCCTGCCAATCGTTCTTGGCCTGGCGATCGCCGTACATCCGCTCGTCGGGATTGAGGTCTCGATCGATCGCGGTAATCCGCGTCAGCATGCCCGAGAGCTGCTTGCGCAACAGGACCAAGTGCTTTTCGAGCAACAAGCTCAGGTTCCAGTCGGTGTCGATCATGTCAAAGATATGGCCGACCTCGCGTCCGGCGGGTGCCGCCGCCATCGTCAGCGCATCAAGCATCGCGTGCGATTGGAAGCAGGCGACGTAAACGCAGAGTTCGGGATCCGTGCCGGCCGGCGGAGGCGGAATTGGCCGATCCAAAACGGCGGCGAAGTCCTGGGCCTCCATGGCAGTTCCATAAAGAGTCCAGCCGGACACCTGATGCGGATCGACGGCCGCCGCGTGTAGCACAGCTCGGGCCGTCACCGACGGGCGATCGGGCGCCGCGTGAAAGGTTGCGTCAGGGAAACGAATGACCAGACACTCGGGCGCGGCGGGCGGCTTGTACCAAGCCCAGAAAAACCCGGCCGCCGATCCGGGCAGCGGAATCTGTTCCCAAGCAATTGAGGCAGGCCGGGCGGAAAAGGACATGGCTGGCGGAT
>Ga0210393_10000701_pt1 | contig 29262 bp, 33 predicted proteins | sample IncBWC27OmetaG_FD_160068 | JGI IMG/M metagenome (GOLD analysis project Ga0210393, IMG submission 160068) | Forest soil microbial communities from Barre Woods Harvard Forest LTER site, Petersham, Massachusetts, United States - Inc-BW-C-27-O ...
CGGCTTGCTCCGTTGAGGGATTTCAACTGTTCGGCGGAGAGTTCCAGATCCAAACTGGCGAGATTGTCCTGGAGTTGAGATACCTTCCGCGCTCCAATGATCGGGATTACTGGCACCGTTTGATGGTGCAACCAGGCGAGTGCGACTTGCGCCATGCTGCGACCGGTTTGTTCGGAAACCGACTTTACAGCCGATATCATCAGCGCCGCGCGTTGTTCCCTCTCAGGATAGAAGGCTTTCACTCCCTCACTGGTCATCCGCCCGCCGTCGGGCTTGCCTTCGCCGTGATATTTCCCGGTTAGAAATCCACCCGCCAGGGGAGAGAACGCCAGAACCCCCAAGTTCAAAGCTTTGGCCATGGGAATCAGTTCGCGCTCGACCGTCCGCTCAATCAGGCTGTACTCGAGCTGCAGCCCGATAAACTGTGTCCAGCCTCGAAGCTCCGCCAGAGTATTTGCCTGGGCGACCCACCAAGCGGGAGCGTCCGAGATGCCGACGTGAAGAACCTTGCCCTGGCGAACCAAGTCGTCCAGACCGCGCATGACTTCTTCCACAGGTGTGAGCCCGTCCCAGATGTGCACCCAGTACAGATCGATGTAGTCGGTTTGCAGTCGTTTCAAACTGGCTTCCACTGCTTGCATCATGTTCTTGCGATGATTGCCCGCCGAATTCGGATCATTGCCTGGCGCGGCGTCGGAGTACTTCGTCGCCAAAACGACGCTCTCGCGATGTCCCTGCATGAACTCACCCAGGAATTTCTCGCTCGTCCCATTGGTGTAGAAATTCGCCGTGTCAATGAAGTTTCCGCCTGCCTCGCGGTAAGTCTCATAGACCTTCTGCGCTTCAGCCTTCGGCGAACCCCATCCCCACTCGTCACCGAACGTCATGGTGCCTAGTGACGCCTCGGAGACCCGTAGTCCGCTCTTGCCAAGCAACCTGTATTTCATAAACGTGTTCCTTTCATTCGCTCTACGCGGGCGAGTCCATTGTGATTACTCACTCATTTATGAGATGCAGCGATTCGTTACTTGGTTACGCCGGCCCAGAACATTTGAAAGCCGCTATCCCGGTATTGTTTCGCTTTGGATCGGTTCGACGCGGTAAGGTCTATCGTCGCCTCTACCATGGCTGCTAACGACTTCGAGATCAGTTCCACCGGGACATCATTCCGAAAGACTCGTTGCTCAATGGCGTCACGAATCATGGTTTGGAACTCGACGAACGGCGCGCTACCGGCGTCTCTAGATTCTTTTGTGAGTACCTCCGAAACCGTTAGCTGCGCCAGCACCTTGCGTTCGTTGGGATTCGCAATGCCCCAGTTCACCCAACGGTCCCAAACATGTCGCAGCCTGATACCCACATTCTTCTTCCGGGGGAATTCCGACATCATGGCGTCCGCGAGTTCCAGCTTGATCTCCCGGTAAAGGGCATTGATCAGATCATCCTTGGTCTTGAAGTACGTAAACAGAGTTCCCTCGGCGACGCCAGCTTGTTTTGATATCTCTGACGTCGGGGCAGCGGTAAGACCGCGCTCCGCAAATAGGCGGGTCGCTGCGTCGAGGACCGCATTTCGTTTGTCTTCGCTTTTAGGACGCGCCACTGAGCTTCTCTATTACTGAGTGCATGCTCAATAATACATGGGAAGTATGCTGATGGCAAGCCGAGGCGGCGGCCGAATCAGAATTAAGAAGACCAATGCGTATCGATTCAAAAGGAACTTTGAACGTCTCCGCATATCAATCAATGAGACTCGCAATCGTCAGCGCGAACAGACCATAACAGTTGCTGACCTTGTAGATCACTACATCAGGACGGAGCTCGCAGGTGATCAAGGAGCCGGCGGAAAATCCCACGCTACAAAGACCGTTTACAGAGATTTCCTCGCGAGATGGGGAAGCCTACTTGAGGCGGGCACGCCCAGCGTGGCTGCTGCCAATCCCACGAGGAGGCCGTGTGCGAAAATTCCGAGCCGGGTGAAAATCCAACCGCCTATATGACGGCTCCGACGAGGCCCAGGAGCAAATCCCAAGCACGCCGTACCCGTCGCCTCGCGCGATTTTCCCAATCAACCAACCCGCGGTGATGCCGATCGCGATCAAACCAATCTAGGATGGTTGCATTTCTCCTCCTCAGTTAGTAGTTCGGCGCATCGACTAACATAAGCAGTCGTTCAAAAGCCGCCGAAACGCGAGTGGGACAAGCCGGTTGCATGGCGTTGAAACCAACGTTTCAATCGATCCGGCCAGACTGCGAGTCTCTTGCCTTTCTGCTCTGCGTGGCTTTCCAACAAACGGCAGTTCGGAGAATATTCGTGAACCAAGCGGGCCCCGTGGCATATAAGTTCGGTGGCAGCAAGAAGGAGAACTACGACAATGGTCATCACGAGGTAGCTAAGGATGAATAGCAAGAACGCGGCAATCACTAGTAGAGCAGCGACGAGAGTAGAGAGAGGAGGCATTGCCGTTCACCAGCGGAGCTGGGAATCCTGTCGCCATAGCTTTCGTTTCGCTCAACATTGAGCGAGAGGCAGGAGGCGGACCGCGGAGCGTTCGCGATTCCGCCTCTGGGGGTGGTGCTAGGAAGATTTCAGCCGTGGCGATGCCTTTTGGAGCTGCGCGACGAGATCGTCCGCAGCCGGAGGAATCGAAACTTCGGATTCCCGAACGATCTCATTCGCCGTTGTCGGACGACCATACAGGCTCACGTTGGCGTGATTGTCGGGCCGTAGGGTCGAACCTTCGAGGGAAATGCCTAGGAAAGCTCCTCGCGCGCGCGAGTAGGTAAGGATCTCCGAACGCAGGTATGCGTCCGTATCCGCTGCCGTGGAGCGCCCGACGGGTCCGGCCGCGGCCGAGGCATCGGCTCCCAGTTTGACTTTACTGTGGAGGAGGCTGTTCACCCCGCGTTCATTCATCACTAGGAAGATGAAGTCCGTGGCTTCACCTCCAATCTGAAATCCAAAGCTGCCGCCCTCCAGGGCGTACATCGCTGGCGCCCCCATGGGCCTGAAAAATGGAGGCCCGTTCGGCAGACCATTGCGCCGCGCCCGTAACTCCCACCCACGATGAACGCAGCGTTCAGCGCCGACGGCATGACGATGACGCATCGCGCCTTGTCGAGAAGGTCCTGCGGAATTCTGTCGGGGATCTTCAAGATGTCCTGAAGGACCTGATCCGCATTTTGAAGGCGGTCATCATATTTTGTATTGTCCGCCGGCTTTGCAAACGAAGGAGAGCAAAGCCACATTGAAGAAACCACGATAGCCGCTAGCATCGTGGATGCTTTTCGTTTCATTGGTTCACCTCCACACGAAATCTCTCACGCTTGCGTTCTCAAACTAGCTTGCACGCTGCATCGCCGCAAGAGCCTTGCCACTTGAGAGGAAAATCGCTAACCGCAATGGGATGAGGAAAATGCCGAGGGTTCATGCGGCTGGAGCCGCGTGGTTCCGGCCGTGTAATACTTGGACTCGGCGTGCATTTTCTCTGTCGACGCAAACGTCTAGCGCCTCGCTTCTTACCTTTCCGTAAGCGGTCACCGCCATGGTTTGCAACTCCGCGCGCTACCGGCAGAGGACAAGTCCCAATACCGCATTCGCCGGATTGTTTCGCGTCACCGGCCAGCACAAAGTGTCAAAGAATTCAGACGCCGCGAATTTGTTTCGTGCGGGATGCAAACGACGGTGCTCCGACGGAGACGACTCATGATGAATCCTTCTCTAACTCTGGCTCCGAACATCTCTTGCCCTTCCTGCAGAAGCACGCGTGTATGCAACGCTGAATACGACGGAATTGTCGAGGAGGCGATTCTGCGAATTGTCGACCTCTTTCCGTTCGCGTGCCAGGCTTGCGGGATGCGTTTCTACATCTTTAGCGTGGAGTCGATGGCCATGGATCAGGAACCGCTGCAAGAGTGGCTCGTCGCGGAATCATGCGCGACAACGTCGTCTTCGAGCCAGCAGAACTCCAGATTTCATTAGAGCCGCTGGCGATTTCCTCTGGATGAGATCGGCAAGGGCTCTGCAAAGACAAAAAATGGATCGGTTCCGATGGCTGGACTCCTAACCCCAACACCCACTCCACATCACCGTTCACGTTCACCCCAGATGGGGTCGACGCCGACGGGTTCCGCGCAACAACATTAGGGCTTCATTGACGGCGATCTGCGTTAACCACGTGAGGAAGGACGATTTCCCTTCGAACCTGCGCAAGTAGAGAAACGCTTTTTGAAAGCTTTGTTGCGCAATGTCTTCGGCGTCTTCTCGGGCGCGTGTGATGCGCAACGCGACCAGGAATATTTTGCGCCGGTGGCGCTCGACCAGGATTTCGAACGCCTGTTCGTTTCCGTTCTTGGCGGCAAGGACGAGTGTCTCGTCCCCTGCCGGGGGGCTAAGGGAGGGAATGGACGTTCCGGATTTATCGGTCCCATCAACAAAGCTGGATAGCATCACGCCCCTCCTTTTACTCCATGGGAACAGTGGCGCCTGTTCCCGGTTCGTTCTTGGCTAGCAGGAAGGACAGCAGAAACATCAGCGCGCACGTTGCGGCCAGCAGCCAATACACATCGACGTAGGACAAGGCTTGAGCCTGCGCCATTACCATGCTGTACATTCTGGCAAGGGCCTGTTGGCGGGCCGAATACGCGCTCAGGCCGACATGTGTCAGACGGCTCGTCAAGCCTGCGACAGTCGCATTAAAACGAGGAGAGCGCGTGTACTCGGCCAAGACGGATTGATGGTATTGGCCTCGGCGCGCAAGCACTGTGGTCACAGCCGAAGTTCCTACGCTCTGCCCGATGTTGCGCACGAAGTTGATCAAACCGGCAGCAGCGTTGCTTTTTGACTCCGGCAAACCGACATAAGCGGCCATCGTGAGTGGGACGAATAAGAATCCGATCGGCAGGTACTGCCAAACGCGCAACAATGCGGCAGCACGAAAGCTAATGAGGAGATCGATGCGCTTGCAGGTGAGATACATGGCCATCGCGAGGGTGATCCACCCGAAAGCGAGAAGGTGCCGGGCCTGGAACCGCGCCGCGAGGCGGCCCACGACGGGTGTAAGAAACAGTAGAAGAATAGCTGCGCCCGAAAGAACCATGCCGGCTGCTTCCGCCGTGTAGCCCATCAGCGTTTGCAGGAACTGAGGAAGAAGCACAGTAGAACTGAATAGGACAATGCCAAGTACGAACATCATCAGATTACAGCTCGCAAAATTAAACAGTTTGAACAGATGGACATCCACAACGGGTTCCTTGTGGCACCACTCCCAAATAACGAGGGACACCAAACCCGCGGCGGCGAGAATGATCAGCGTGGTAATGAAGCGCGACCCGAACCAGTCGTCTTCTTGTCCTTTGTCGAGCGCGATCTGGAGGGCGCCCACACCGATGACAAGCAAGGCAAAGCCAATGTAGTCGAATCTCGCCGTGATCCTTTTCAGGCTCGACAAATATGGGGGATCTTGAATTAGCTGAGAAACCAGCAAGACGGCCAGAATACCGACTGGAACGTTGATATAGAAAATCCAGCGCCAGGAATAGTTGTCGGTAATCCAGCCGCCGAGCGTGGGGCCGATGGCTGGAGCACAAACGATCGAGACTCCATATAGTGCGAAGGCCAAGCCGCGTTTCTCCGGCGGGAAACTGTCCGCGAGGATTGCTTGCGTCATCGGCTGCAGTCCGCCTCCGAACGCCCCTTGCAGCACCCGGAAAAGAAGCAGGAACCCAAGGCTCGGTGCGAGACCACATAAGAACGAACTCGCCGTAAAAAAGGCGATGCAGGTCATGAAGAAACGCTTGCGTCCGAACCAGCCAACGAGGAAGCCGCTGATCGGAAGCACAACGGCGTTTGATACCAGGTAGCTTGTCAACACCCACGTACTCTCGTCATTGCTCGCACCCAGGTTGCCCGCAATGTGCGGGAGGGCCACGTTGGCAATGCTGGTATCGAGCACTTCCATGAAGGCAGCCATCGAAACCACCACGCCAATGAGCCACGGATTTACGTTGGGCGACGAGCCTGCCTGTTCAGCTGTGATTGTGGCTGCGGTGCTCATCGCACTCTCACTTCGGGCTCGACCGACAGCCCCGGCTTTAACAGCGCTTCCGCGTTGAACTGCTGTCCCGGAAGGCGGTCGAAATCAATTCGCACCGGCACGCGCTGCACGACTTTCACGTAGTTACCTGTGGCATTTTCGGGAGGCAGTAAGCTGAATACCGAGCCGGTGCCGCCGCCCAAATTGGTCACGCGGCCTTTCCACTTCCGGCCGTATGCGTCGACCTTGACCTCGACGAGCTGACCAGGGCGCATGTGAGCGAGTTGCGTCTCCTTGAAATTGGCTGTGACCCATACATCGTCGAGAGGCACAACGTCCACGAGTTCCTGTCCGATGCTTACGTTCTGGCCCACTTCGACGCTTCTCTTGCCGACAATTCCCGTCACCGGCGAGAGAATCACCGTATAGCTGAGGTTCATCTCTGCTTGTGCAAGTTGGGCCTCTCGTTGCCACACCTGGGCGTCGGCGGCCTGCGCGTTGGCGCGAGTCAGAGAAATCTGCTGGGGCGCAGTCTCCGAAGTCTGCAAATCATTTCTGGCTTGAAGGAGTTTCCCCTGAGCTTGCTGCACGGCTTGTTCGGCCGCATGCACACCCGCCTGTGCCGAAACAACTGCCGCTCCATTTGCTGTTGCCGTGGCGACCGCCTGATCGTATTGCAGGCGTGAGATATCCTCCTTCGCGATAAGTTGCTTGGCGCGCTGCAGATCTGCGTCGCTCTTTGCAGCGTTTGCCTGAGCCTGGACGAGCGCGGCCTTGGCGGATTCGTAGTTCTGTTCAGACGCTCTGACCGCAGCCTCTGCGTTGAGCACCGCGGTTTTCGCCGAATCCAAATTGCTCTGAACTGTTACAGAGGTGATTGGTACCTTCCAGTGGGAACTCGCTGCCGTCGCTTGCGCATCGGACAGGTTTGCTTGCGCCTGCATCTCCGCGATCTTGTAGTCCTGAGAATCGACAGCCACGAGTACGTCGCCGGCGTGAACGAGCTGCCCCTCAACGACGTACACGTCTTTGATCTGCCCGTTAATTCGCGTACTCAGCTGCATAACATGGCCGTCGATTTGCGCATCGTCGGTGTCTTCGTAGCGGAATGCATTCCACGCGAAATAGCCGCCTGCAATAGCGACCACCATCGCGCCCGAGATTATGAGGATTCTCTTGCGGCCGGGTGTCGAGTGCTTGCTGCGGCCTTCCTTCGACAGCGAACCGGGCGTTTCGCGATCCACAAGTGTGGCTGTTTGCTCTTGATCAGCGTCGATAGTTCGAGTGCCATTCTCGTTCGGCATTACTTTCCTCCCAGGTACTGTTCGTAATTTGTGCGTGCTACTCCGAGAGCGCGAGCCAGCGAAAGCTTGGCGAGGTTGTGGTCATACAGACTGGTGATGTATTGATCGTTCGCGCTGGCCAGAGACTGCTCGGCCTGTACCACCTCGACGCTATCCGTCACCCCGGAAGTGAAGCGGTCCTTTGAACGGGCGAGGTTCTCGTTCGCGAGGTCGACATTCTGCTTTGCGACCGCGACTTGTTCTTTGGCGGCATTTAGATTGAGAAAGGCCGCTCGCACGTCGTAGTCGACCTGACCGCGAACGTTTTCGGCTTCGGCCTTGCGCTGCTGCAATTCCGCTTCCACTTGGGTGACTTCGCCTTTAATCCGGCCGCCGGTGAAGATCGGAACGCTGATCCCGGCCTGAAACGTGAAATCTCCGTGCGAGTGACCGAGGGTTGGACCAATGTCCCCGTAATCACCATTCACAGCCACTACGGGATACCGCTCACCCCGCGCAGCCGAAAGCGTCTGCGCCGCGGATTTTTCAGAATCGAGAGCTGCGCGAAAGTCGCCGCGCGATTTGTATGCGATGTTCAGCGCATCGTCGACGGTGGGCGGATTGATTTCTGAATAGGGGACTTGATCGGCAAGCTCAAACTGTTGTCCAAGCGGCAGTCCGATGGCGCGCCCGAGAGCGAGTTTTGCGACTTCAAAATTCTTGTGCGCGACGCTGAGGTAGTACTCCTCGGTATGCAATTGAACTTCGGTGCGCGTCGCTTCGATTCGCGGAGCCGTCCCCGCCTGCACTTCGTCGAGCGCCTGATGGTAAAGAGCCCTCGCGTTTCGTACTTGCGCCTCTTGCGCCCGAATGCGCGAATCGGCCTCGATTGCCTGTAAATAGCCATTGCCCACAGCAAGCGTGACTGCATCGAGGATGTCCTGATAACTGAGTTGCGCCGCTTGTTCGGCGGTGCGCGCCGCCCGAAAACGCTGGATGGATTCGAAGCTGAAGAGCGTTTGGCTCACCGTTCCGTCAACGGAGGTGTAACTGAACGGCCCGACGATATTAGGAATGCCCCGTATCTGCTGTAACCCGAACGTTGCGAGACTTAATTGGTCAACATTCTCTGAAAGTCCGGCGCTGACCTGCGGCAGCAGCCTGCTGAGCGCGAGCAGTCGCTGGCCCCGCTCGATGCGCGCGTTTTCTCCGCTCTCAATCGTCGCCAAGTTGTAACGGAGGCCGCGCGTGATGGCGTCCCGCAGCGTCAAAGGCAGGACTTCATTGTTTGCCGGACCGCTCGGGATACTTCCTGTGAGTGAACTCGCCTGGCCTGCCCCGGCGCTCGCGGTTGGATATTGACCCGCCGCCGGAGTCACGCAGCAAAAGATGACTGCTATCACTAAAATTGAACGAGGCGAACGGAGTCGAGTCACCCGAAACGTGATATCGTCGCTCATCACTTCTCCTCCTGGACATTTCCGCGAATCTTGCGGGCGAGACGTTTCAGGACCTGCTTCGTGAATACGCCCGAGGAGTGGAATCTGGCTCCTTCTTTCATCAGCTCCAGAAGTACGTTTTCTCCGTCCTCGGTGATGGCCGTAAGGCACTTCACATAGATCACAACGTCCCGGCCATCTGGATCTGCCGTCGCCATCCGCCACACGCTCGTCAACTCGGCGGCCCACGGGGCGACGAGTTTGCCCTCGACGACCAACCGACGGCGACTCTGGGTGTCGAGAATCGAGATCTTTAACATCGCTTTTGTCCTCGACTCCGATAACGGCAAGGCCCATGCCAAACTTGCAGAACCGTAAGTCGTTGAATTTTCAGGAGGGACCCTTAGAAGTCAGAAGTGTTGAAGCGGAAAACGTCGAAACAGTCGAAACTGTCGAAGAGATTGGGCGATGGGATAAACAGCGAGGGCGCGGATTGCGATCGAGCGAACGAAGCGAAACGCTGTCTATTGACTCGACGCAAAGCCGATATGGCCTTGCGGACCTTTGGCGGCGGCTAGGGCAGGAATCAATAGGCCTAGAACCATGACAGCTAGCACTAGTCTGCGAAACATCTTTTCACTCCTTTTGTTGGGTTTGATTTCAAACGCCGAACCGCCGTTCAGTGACGCTTTGTGCCGCCGAAGCCGTCGGAGCTTGTGCAGCTAAGGAATCCGAGAATCGCTAATATGGCGAGCAACAGAAACGTCACGGTGGCGGCCTTCTTTCGCGCCTGCCTCAACCAAACGCGGTTGCAGGTGAAGCGATCCGTGCTAACGAGAGGCCTAATAAGGCCCGCAGTTCCGCGATGGGGTTCAGCCCTTCACATCCATCGTGAGCTCACAACCATTCAGGCCCGCTCTCGCCTTTCGCTGGCACACTCGCCAAAGATGCAAGGCCCACACCAAACTCGCCGAATCGTAAGTCGCTGAATTTTCAGAGACGACCGCTGGAGGGTCGAAAACGTCGAAGTTGAAAACGTTGAAAGGGTCTGAGGCGTCGAAAATAGTGGGTGCCTTACGAAAAAGAAGAGCGAGCAGCCCCGACGCGCCAGGGCGAATTAATGCATTTAGACGGATGCGAAGGAATTGCGCGGAGATCGCGGAGCAAGTTGAATCACAATTGCATCAGCATCGCAATCGATGAGATCAAGTGGGAAGCTCAGCTACGTTGAGAACCAATTTTCCGCGGACGTGTCCAGTGTCGATCATCTGATGCGCGCGGGCGGCGTCCCACAACGGAAGCACATCGATCGGAGGTACGTGGACCAATCCACGGTCAACCAAATTGGTGATTTCCCGCATCGACTCTCGAGCTCGCTCAAAGTCAATCAGCGTAACGATCTTGCGAAAGTCTCGCCGCTCGGCTTCCGCCCGATCGCGTTCGGTATCGCCGTCCGCGGTCACTGTGAGGATGTTGATCAGCCGGCCGCCGGGCCGGAGCATGTCCAACGCCTGAGGCAAGGTGGCGGGCCCCACGGCGTCCAGGACGACATCGACACCCTCAGCCGACCAATCACGAACGGCTCGGCATACGTCTTCAGTCTTATAGTCAATTACACGGTCTGCGCCGAGGCTTCGCACATACGCCACATTGTCAGTGCGGCAAGTCGCTGCAACCAGCAACCCTCCACTTTTCGCAAATTGTACGGCGAAGCTGCCGACACCACCGGCCGCCCCGTTTATGAGCACCTTCTGGCCCGGGATCATGCCGCCGTTTTCCGCATGGAAGAGAGACTGAAAGGCCGTCAGCGACGCAATGGGAAGAGCGGCCGCTTGGGCAAAATTGAGGCTGTGTGGCATTGGGGCGACGTTCCTCACTGAAACACGAACAAATTCCGCATAGCTGCCCCACGTCTTCCCGTCCCCTGAGCCCCACGTGATTACACGATCTCCTCGCCTGAATTCCGTGACATTCTGCGCGGTCCTTTCCACGACACCGGCGGCATCCCTGCCGACGACGAATGGAAGACTGACGGGATACCCTCCGCGCGCGGTGTGGCGCGCACGCCTTTTCGAGTCGGCCGGATTAACACCTGAATAACAGACCCGGATCAATACTTCACCTTCCTGCGCCTTCGGAACCGGCACGTCTCTTAACTGCATGACGTCCGGCTCACCGAAGCGGTCAAAAACCATTGCAAGCATATTTTAGAAGCTCCTTTTGCAGCTCTGTTCCTGGCAAACTTGTAATTTTGTGCAGCTCGTTTACCGACTCAGTATGCGACGACGATTCCGACACTTATTTCCCGTTGGAGGGCACGGCCCAACCCCTTACTTCTGTTTGGGTGGATAGTTCTTCAGCAATTTCGCCGTCGCCTTGTCCAGGTTCTTCATGTTTTTTTCCGGGTTTGAGCTGGGGTCAATTGTCTTGGTCGCGCTTCCAGTCCAGACAAGTTGCTTCGTTCCCGGGTCATACATCTCAAGAACTAAAGTGCCGACACTGATCGTCGAACTAGTCCACGAAGCCATGCCACCCCCGAAGCGTCGACCCGTGCCCCAGCCATCCCATTGTGTTTCCTGATCGACGGCGGTCCGGTAGCGGATATAGAGATCCGCCTTGTCGTCATCAGTTTTGGTCATCCCTTTCAACGCCAGTTGTGAGTCCACAGCCTGCTTGATTTGCGCGTCCATAATCTGATCGGGGTGAGCATCACCAGTGTTCACCCACTTATACGTACGATATTTCGAGAAATCTACTCCCGGCATAAAGTTGTAGCGCACGTCCTGCGCGGTCAACTTTGTCGCTGCTAGCAGCAACAGTGCTAAGACCAGCGCTAATGAAAAGAACTTATCGTTTCGTCTTACTCGCATTTGTGTCTCCTTCAGCTTTCGTTTTCGTGATCTGCGCCAAAGTTCTCGTTGTGCTCTTCCTGGAGGCTCGATCCGCGATTGAGGATGCCCTCCATCCGGTTGAGCGATTTTTCTCGACAGCCACTGGCATCTCCTGCGGAAGACGCTGCTCCATACGTGCTAGGCCTGAGAGTCTAAGGCTTAGATCCTGAAATGGATCCAAGTCGCAACGAGCCGATCGCTATTCTTTTCGTGAACCAGGCGCCAGACGCATTTCAAGCCGCGGCGGCTTACGGTTGATTTTTCAATCGTTTGTTCACAACTGAGCATTTCCTACCTCCCGCAACTCGAGGCTAGCTCCCAAGCCAAACCGCGCGTCGTACGTTGCACTGGATAAACGGGCAGACCATGGGCCAAACTCACCAGCTCATAACCCCATGAATTTTCAGGAGAACACCATCAGCAGTCGAAGATGTCGAAGCCGAACAGGTTGAAACCGTCGAAACTGTCGGAAGGTATTGGGCGACGCGATGGCAAAGAGGCGGGAGCGAGATTAGGCGTACTGTTTCGCGTAGATGCCGAATTTTTTCATTCGAGAGAGAAAAGTCGTGCGGTTCATTCCCAGGCGCACGGCAGCGCCATCGGCGCCACCCACGCGTCCCTTGCATGCCGCCAGTGCCTGTACGATCTGATCGCGCTGCTTTCTTGCATATTCGTCGGCAACACTGGTTTTGTCACCTTGCGAATTTGTTCTTTCTCCAGCGACTTGCTTAACTCGACGCAGGTCGGTATCCGGGGAGCCTTCCATCCTTGTTGTTTTGCGGAGTTCGGCGAGCGGAGCCTCGAGCGACTTCCCTCTCGTCAGCAGCACGGCTCGCTCAATGAAATTCTCGAGTTCACGAATGTTGCCGGGCCAGTCCCACGCCGTCAGTCCCTTCATCGCTGCCGCAGGAACCGCTTCGATGCTCTTCTGCATTTCCTTGGCAAACTTTTGGACGAAATAACTAACCAGCAGAGGAATGTCTTCTCTGCGATCTCTCAGCGGAGGAATGCGGATCGGGAACACATTCAGGCGGTAAAACAAGTCACTACGAAATTCCTTTTTCGCGACCATCTCCTCGAGATCGCGATTCGTTGCCGCTACCAAGCGGACATTCACTTTCCGCGTAAACGTGCTGCCCAGACGTTCAAATTCCCGCTCCTGTAAGGCCCGCAGCAGCTTTGGCTGAATCTCAGGTGGAATATCTCCCACCTCGTCCAGAAAGAGCGTGCCCTGGTCCGCCAATTCCAGTCTCCCAATCTTTTGGGCAATGGCGCCGGTGAACGCACCCTTTTCATGGCCAAAGAGCTCACTTTCCACCAGCCCAGTCGGAATTGCAGCGCAGTTCAGCTTCACGAATGTCCGTTGGTTGCGGCGGCTTCGGTCGTGAATGGCGCGCGCAATCAGCTCTTTCCCCGTTCCCGTTTCACCGAGCAACAGAATGGTGGCGTCACTGGGAGCAGCCGTTTCAACCATTTGCAGAACATGTTTCAACCCCGAGCTGTTCCCAATGATCTGCTCGAAACCCATCTCGCTGCGAAATTCTTCTTCCAGGTACACTTTCTCCTGCGTCAGCTTGTCCTTGAGTTCGGAAATCTCCCGGTACGCCAACGCGTTTTCAATTGCGATTGCTACTTGACCTGACGCCCGGCTGAGGAAATCGACATCTTCCGACGTAAACGGAGTCTCGGTCGTGCGCAACATCGATAGAATTCCGAGGAACCGGCCGTGATTTAAAAGTGGAATATTGCAAAAGGCCTTTAAACCCTCCCCAGCTACGATCTCATGCAGATCAGCCGCGACTTCAGGGTCCCATGTGTGCATGACTACTGGTTTCAAGGTATCCATCACCTTCCTGGCAGCGGCGCTGGGCGTACAGAGCAACTCTTCCTTGATGACTCCCTTGCCATGCGGAAAATCCACCGCCAATACCCTGAATTTGTCTGGCGCCGCGTCGTAGAGTGAAACGGTCACGGCATCGGCGTGCACCACTTCGCGTATATTCGCGGCAATCGCACGCAAAACCTCCCGCAGGTCGAGGCTGGATGTGATACGGGTCGTCAGATTCAGGAGCAACTGCAACCGGCCTCCCAATCCGGACACCTGTTTGAACGCCAGAGCGTTTTCAATTGCGATTGCTATCTGACCTGACGCTCGGGTAAGGAAATCGACGTCCTCGGACGTAAACAAATTCTGTCCTTTACGTGCGAGTATCAGGAGCCCGACTGGACGACTGTGGCTCACGAGTGGTATTAGGCAGTGGGCGTCCAGGCCCTCTGCGGCAACCAAGTCGTATACTTCGGGCCCGAGTTCCTCACGAGCATTTGTGTTTACGATCACCGCTTTAGAACTTTCCCAAGCTCGTTTGAGAGCGCGCCCTGGCGTGACCACAAGGTCTTCCGCAACGAATCCTTTCGCGTCGGGAAAATCGACAGCATAAATCCGGCTCTTATTCGATACCTCATCGAAAAACGCAACACCCGCGGCATCTGCTTCCACAACATCTCGAATGTTCGCCGAAGTCGCGCGCAGCAGTTCTCGAAGGTCAAGGTTCGAGGTGATTCGGCTTGTTAGATTCAGGAGCAGGTCAAGCCGCTCGTCTTGACGCTGAAGTTTCGCTTCTGAGCTCATGTTGAGGTACCCAGATGGCTTCGGGACCAAGTCTACCTCATGCAATCCACTATTTGCATATGGGTCAGTGCGCTGCCATCGAAAACTTGTTGCCAGCATGAGCCCCTCGCAAGCGACCGATGAGGTCAGTCAAGATCGACATAAATTCACTCGGACGGAGAGCGACCCGGGTTGCCGGCCACCGGGTTCGGGTAGGGCTTGAAACCATAAGTAACCGTCTTCAATGGGAAATAAGTAGAAAACGATGCAACTTGTTCGGCGCAGCAAGCTCATGAGAACGCTGCCCTCCGTTACAGGTCGTGTGCTCAGCACCAATCGAAACGACTGGTTTTCAAGCAGCGAGCTTACTTCCCCCGTGCTGCGAGCAAAGGTGCAGCTGCAACCCAATTGTTCGCTTTGAGCCAAATGAGTGACCCCCTGCGGCCGCTCGCAGATCAGCAAAACGTTGACCTCGTTATTCACAACGGTTCAATTGAGCTCTCGCGAGCGGCCGAGAATAACGTTTGTGAGGCGACCAATATCCGCCGCTTCACGCAAACGATCACGGTCTGCTTCCGCCCACAACTCGAGCTCTTTCCCTTCAAATCGGCTATCCTGCGATTCAAGAGCCGTCAAAGCGCTCACCGAAAGCTGATCATCCACAATCAGCAGGCCAATCACTTCGCCGAGTTCGTGTGGAGTTGAAAGCCGATCTCGTCTCGGTTCTCGCGCTGGCTGTCTCATGGTCTCCTCCTGAGGACGGCTATTGCTGCCTCATTATGTTGGAGGATGCGTTTGAATTGCCACGTCTGGCGGTTTCAGATTCAGCCGCCATGTCACTACAATTAACTAGATTCTCGACCGCCTACTCTGGATTCCGGACAATGATGCCCACCGAGCTATCACTAGGCTCGCGGATTGGCAAGGGCGTGGTGCGAGAGTTTCTTTGGCAGACCTGAGTAACTGCAGTTGACTCGAACTATCGAACAGACGCATTTTTCATGGGTTAGAACTAACCGGTGGCGCGACGGCACCAACATCTCGAACCCCAGCCGAACAGTCGTAGCGTTGCCGTGCTCTTTAGACTGTGCCGTCTCGAATGAGAAAATTTGGCATCGATGCGAAGGGTCGGGCCCATCCGAAGAGCTGCTGCACTCCTTTTTTGTAGCCTTCACACCATTTTAACAGTTTCGACTATTTCGACTTCTTCGACACTTTCGACTTCTTGCGGCCTTCTCTGAGAGTTTTGGAGTAATCTCGATAAGTGCGCGACTCCGACGCTCTCAAAATGCTGCAATTCCCAAGAGGACTTTCAGTTTGTCTGGAAAAGAGCCCATTTGCCTCGGCTGCAGACCGTTGGGTAGTGAACCCAAAGGCAAAGGGCTTGCCCTTTTCGAGCAAGCCCTTGCGAGCCAAAAAATACGAATGGTTGCGGCGGCCTGATTTGAACTGACGATCTCGATTAGGGCAGGCGTCCTGCACACTAGGCAGGCGCGCCCTTCTCAACTGTTTGCGCGCCCAGACGTGAAGACCCTTCGGAGTCGCGGACGACTTCCTTAATGGAGCCAATTGGAGCCTGATCGGGAAAGGTTGTGGACGCTAAGTCACTGAAAAATATGGTAGGCCCGTGCGGACTCGAACCGCAGACCTCTACCGTAGCAACGCCTCACCGCGCAAGGGCGGCGCAAGTTGTTGGTGTAGGCTCAGCGTCTCCAGATTTGAATGGAGGCTTTCCTTGGATCTCAATTCGACATTCTGTGCATAGCTGCAAGAATTCCTCGCGCGAGTGCCACTTTCTGTTGTACCACAAACGATCCGCTGTTTGAGCCAAGTCTAGATACTCGGGTGGCAACCCAGGGTGAAGCATCCTCGTTACACCTGCACGGTCCACAACTCCGATGCTTCCTTCTTGGACGAGGAAGCGTCTTACTGTTTCTGCGGCTATTTTAGTCATCGTTGAGCAACCGGACACGTGGACACTGGGATCGTTGGCGCATACATATTGTGACCCAGGCGCACGGCTGAGGCCATGGTACGACCGGCCCAGATGGCCTTACGATCGTTTCCGCTGCGCTTGAACCAACGCCCTAGAAAAACGTTTCCACAGCGAGAGTATTGGGTGAGCAGTGCATTCTAGGGTTGACCGGACCGCGCCACTTCCAGTTCGTCGGCCAGCCGGAAGTTATCCTCAGACGATATTTGCTCGCCAGTGAGGCAGAAATTTGTGGAGAATTCCTGGATCGTCCAAGTCCCGAGACGGCTTCTCGGAATGGCTTTTGACCAATTCCTAGTTGCCGATAAGCCGGTTATCAGACTTGGCCTATGTTCGCTCCAACGCGTGAGCGGTTTGGCGCGGGCCGCCCGCCCAAGGTCATTCGCAACGCGGATCACCCCTCTGGCGTTACGTGAGACGCGCTGCCAATTTACGGTACTCATGCCATACGGGGACGAATACCTACTTATTCGCGTCGGAGTGCAGAAAAAGCCTGATGTTCATTTCCCTGGAACGCTCTTAGAGTGCGGCGTTCATGCCCATGCCGTCAGAGCAGTTTCAGTGGTCGGCCAGCCGATTGGACACAAACGGCAATGGTTCGGGGACCCATTTCCACGTTCAGTAGAGGGGGCCGGAGTGGTGGCGGGAATGCTTCGCCACCCGTGCGGACGCGACGGCGCGTGCGCTACAGCTTTCAGCGCCCAACGAAGCGTTTATGGTCATAGAGGTTACCGTGGCTTGTCTTCCGCATGGAGCTAATTCTTCACCTGCTGCCCGGTCGATCTCTGGACCTTCGTCTGCCCAAAGCATAGGGCGCGATGCGAATCCCGTAGGGCACTGACGCAGGTGTTGCGCACCCAAAACGCAGCGCGGGATCGAATCGCAGGCGGCTTTCGGTTTATAGGGACTTTGAGCTACCGCAAGAATAGCAGTTTCGACGCCGCATATGATTTCCTCCGAACCGGGGAGTGGAGCGACGGTCGCGATTTACTGTGCTTCGCGGGCGTAGCGGGGACGACACTCCCCGATTTCCCCCGCGCGAGTGGTTGGGGCGACGCCGTTCTTGTGGGCTACCTGAGTTGACCGTCTCTCACTGGCGCACCGGTCAGCGGGCTCGCCCGGATAGTTTCCCTGAATGCATGGAACAGCTTTCAAATACTCGTAGATTGCGCGGATTTCATGGTCGGACAGGTCTTTCAGACTCGGCCACGGCATGATTTGGAGAAGGCCTCCATCAAACGGCGGAACCGGCGGAAACCGGGAAGTAACTTCGAAAACTACTGTTCGCCGAAGCAAACTTCCGGTTACCCCGCTAACCTACAACAATCCCGCTAGGCCTCGCCGCGAGCAGTTGCAACAGCGGGCTTGCTGGCAAGCCCTTTACCGAGCATGTCCGCCTCCATCTTTCGCGCAAAAGAAGCGGGCACGAGGGCGTTCATGATGCGGTTCAGCCGACCTGGAACGATTCTGGAGCGATTTTTGCGCAGACCGCTGAGGCCCTCAGATACGCATTGCTCGACGCTCATCGGTTTCAGCGGCATGGTCTTCGGATCGAAGCCCAACTTTTCAAGCACCGGTGTGTCCGCAAACCCGGTTGCCAGTACAGTTACGTAGACACCTAGAGGTTTGAACTCATAGTGAAGAGCTTCGCCAAGACTATGTACATACGCCTTCGCGCCTCCATCATTCGCAATACACGGAATGCCGTTTTCCGCACCCATTGCCCCCACGAGGATCAAGCCACCCCGCCTTCGCTCAGCGAGCCTCCGACCGAAGTAATGGGCGATGTCCAAATGCGACATGGTGTTGAGTCGCAAGGTCTCCTCGAGCAGCTGGCGATCGAGCTTCAGGAACTCGCCCGCGTTTGCCGTACCCGCATTCGAGACGACAAGGCCGATATCCAGATCCTTCGTATGCTCAGCGAGCATCGGGACGAAGCCCTCTTGCGAGAGGTCCATCGCGAGGGCGCGGAACTGAACACCAAAGTCCCTTGTGATGCGGCGTCCGACCTCATTAAGCAATGCCTCTCTCCTCGCCACCAGCACGAGATTGATCCCGGCCGTCGCGATTTGTCGTGCGAATTCGACGCCTATTCCGGACGAGGCACCAGTGACGAGCGCCCACGGCCCGAACTGCTGCTTATCAAGCAACGCTTTCATGTTTCCTCCCTTTAGTCCGCTCAAATTCGTCAACTGCTCCGTCACCTGTAGCTCCATCGTTTCGTCTCACAGCGTGCCGATCCAATCTTTTAAGCGCTTTACTTCCATCATCACCAAGTCGGGGTCATTAGCGGCGTGTGCCACCACAGCCATACCCTGATAAGCACAGAAGAGATGCGCGGAAAGTTCTTGTGCATCCTTTTCATGGCCGATCGCCCGGAATTGCTCTTCGAACCAGCCCATTGGCTCGGTGAAGAGTGCCGCGGATTTCTTCGCGAGAGCGCCGCCCTCCTTCCGCAACTCGGAACACAAGCTGCCGAGCGGACATCCCCCACGCGCAAGCTGCTCCCGGTTCCCATGGATGCTTTCCACAAAAGCAAACACCCGCTTCTTCGGAGAACTCAACCGGTCTATCTCCTGCCGTAATTCTCGAAATTGCGCCAGGCGCCGCTCCACAACGGCCTCTCCAAGTTCTTCCTTGGTTTTGAAGTAGTAGTAGACATTCCCTACCGGAACGCGAGCCGCCTCGGCGATGTCCGCCAGACTGGTCTCTCGGAAACCGCGTTCATACGCCAGCTTCATCGCAGTTTCAATCAGCCGCGTTCGCTTGTCGGGTTGTGGTTTTACGATTCTCATTGTGAGTCAGTCAACTCACTATGAGATGTTTAACGGTACAGCTTGGATACAGGTTTTTTCAACCGACCGGAAGTGGCCGTTGGTCATGAAAACGTAATAGTAGTTGTGACAAATCATGGCAAAACGGCTGCTGAAAGTTGATAAGGAAGGAACAAGTAGTTGATTCTTGCTGAACCACGAGCGCTTCAACGCAACCTCGATTCCAACCTCAATCTTTTTCTCTCTCCATCCATTCGCGAATATATGGCGTGCAATTCTCAAGCTTCACGCCGTCATCTTCACAACTTGCGAGAAAGCTCACCACGTCGCGATCGATCAGGCTTACATCTTTCAGGTCTAGAACGATGTCGTGGTAGTTTGTTTGGCGTTCAAAGACTCTCTTCAACTCGGTTATCGCCTGTGTTTCGATTCGACCGCTCAGGGTGAACACTGTGAATCTCCCTCGCGCCGCGGTCTCAATCCTAAAAGTCATAGATGAACCCAAATCCCGGTGCGGCAATGCCGCGCTGCATTCCTTCCTTCCCGTATGAGAAGAAGATGCAGGCGAAGATCCAATTGGAATTCACTGAAAATGGGGCACTAAATGGAAGATGGGGTGTCGGGATATTGGGAATTGCCAGAATGTTGGGAGCTCAAGGAAGGGACGGCGCGTAGCCTGATCTTTATGCCCGCTCCGCGTTCGTGCGCGAACACATACCGTTCCGAGCATTTTCCGCAGAGCCAAAAATGCTCTACGGTAGGTTGTTCTGCGGAAGACTTTGAGTTTGCCGAAGAGAATCGAATCAGTCGGCCCTCGCGGTAGTCAAACGGCAAACCGCAGTCGGGATTAAAGCATTTTTCGAACACGCCCTTCCGCCTAGTTTCTCGAGAGTCGTCCTTTGTCGCCCCTGGCAAGTTTAGCCGCTGCCGCAATGGTTACCCTGCGAAAGTCACTAACCGGGCTTTCAAAAGGCTCATCCATGCCCGCCAACTCCTCTATCCAGTCTTCCGCCGCCCGCCGCGCCTGCTCGGAGTCAAACAACTCGTTAACCGCAGTAACAAACGCAGCCAACTCCCTCTCAGCCGAGGCCAGCAGGTGCGCCCTCGACCGAGCCCACGCCCCTGCCCGACTAGTCGCGTCGATCCTTTCGTGGCTCATAGCGAACTTCTCTAACCTCGGTTGTGGCTCGTCGCGGCGCAGTCGCGACGATGCCGCACTTCAGCTTTGCAACCCAGTACCCAATTGGATTTCACTGAAAACAAAGCTGTAAAAAGAAGTCGGAGTGTCAAAATCTTGGGACTTGCTAGAATTACGGGAGTTGAGCGAGGGGTATCCGGGAATGCCGATTTGTGGACACTGGAGCGTTTAGCATTAAGCATTCGGCACCGCCCCGAATAGTCTTGCTTCTATGAGAATGTAGAACCTCTGGCACCTACGCATTGTTCCGGCGAGAGCCGCTCGCACTATCAGACGCTCAACACAGGACAAGGAGAGTCACGCACCACCGCGTAGCTGAGATCACGCAAGCGGCCCGAGACGCCGGAATGGGGACTTCTTCCGATCACTAGCACATCCGCTCGCAACCTGCGCGCCTCCTCGGTCAGCATGTCTTTGATTGCGCCGATGCCGATGCTGACGCGAGCGCTCGAACCAGCGGAGCTTTGCAACTCCTCGATGCGGCGCCTGGCTGCTTCTCTTTTTGCTGACTGCAGGCGCTCCTCCAAATCCAATTGGACAAGCAGTTCAGCCCCACTCGCGAGAATCACATGAACGAGCGTGAGATTCGCATGGACATCCTTCGCAGCTTGGCTAGCAAATCGAAGAACCCTTTCCGAATCGGCGTTCAGGTCAATGGCGCAGACCCATTCCCGATGTTCGAGCTGTCTCGGTGAAATTGTCTCCGCGTGCTGAGTGGTCAATACCGGACAATCTGTATCGTTCAATACTTTCGCGGTCGTGGAACCAAGCAACGTCCTGCGGAAGACACCGGCGTGCGTAGGCATAATGATGAGATCGAATCCGTTGGTCCGGGCAAGCTGGGCGATTTGTGTTGCTGCATCGTCCGATAACAAGATTCTCGGGCACTCGCCGACTGGAAACTCAGACTTCAGAAACGAGTCGAGTTTCTGTCGGGCAAGGATCTCCTGTTCTTCGGCTACCTCGGAGGGTGGCCGCACGTAGAGTTGGACCGCGTGACTGTAGAGATCGAAGACGTGGACCAGCGTAACCCTGGCCCTGAAAATAGAGGCCCCCCTCTTCACGAAGGCGGCCATAGCAGCACAGGAGGGCGAGAAGTCCACAGGGAACAGAATGTTCTGGATAGTCCTCATGGGTTCAATTCGCAAAGTCGTGCTTGCTTGGATCTTCATCATCTCGTTGGCTCCACCCTAAGAGGTTTTGCGTCGCGTCAAGGCCCCGGCAGCACGGATTAAGCTTTTATGGCGCTGACTGAACTCCAGAGCGCACCTCGATTGCCCCAATCAGGGTAGAGCTTCAGCATTTGGTCATACAGTTCCAGCGCCGTCGTCGTCTGCATGGCAAGGCGCTCGAAATCGCGGATGTATCTCCGCGTTTCACCGAGGATCTTAGGACTGTCATCGTTCCCGACGCGCTTATGTCCGGCGATTACGGCGCGCGGCTTAAGCGAGTCCATCTTATCGAGGGCAGCAATCCACTCTTCGCGTTTCTGCTGATCAGGAGACTCTGAAAGATGCAGGTGAACGCCGTTATAAGCGGCATCACCCGCCACGACCAAACCGATGGACGAAACATGAAGGCAGGTCGTGCTAGCGGTATCAGTGAATCCAAGCGGCACGCTAACCAAATCCTCGCCTTCCAAGTCAATGACATTCCCGGTCAGCTCTTCGGCGATTGCAAGATGGCCAGAAATCTGGCCGGGGAAGCGCGGATTCCAAAACGTAGCGAGGAACTCTGGCGATGCTTGCTCGCGCATAATCTTAATCACCTCCGGCCGCGCGACGAAACGGGCACGTGGAAATCGCTCCAGAACTGTATTGGTGCCAAAGAAATGATCGCCGTGGCCATGAGTGGCGTAGATCGTTGTCAGATTCTTTCCACGCGCCGCAACCCAATTCGCCAGCGCTCGCGCCTGCTCGACGGTAATAGGGGTATCGACCAGCACAGCGTCCCGCTCCCCAGAAATAAGGGTTGACGAGATCGGCGGCCACGGCCGCTGTTTTTCGCCTGGAGGCAAATCGGTCGTGATGGCAGGTATGCTGGGAGCCAAGAATACGTCCCAGCTCAGGGATGTTGTTCGAGTTGTTTGTCCGGCCTTGGACCTACTGGTATTGGATTGCCCCTGCGTTAAACGGACTTGGTCCGCTCCGATCGGCCAACTCTTGGCCGATACGAAGGCGATTCCGAAGGCATTCGATAGGAACTTACGTCTTGAAGTCACTATGGTCTCCTTTCGGTTAGATCTGGGCTCTGCCTCCGTCAACGAACAGTTCGACGCCCGTGACGAAACTGGAATCATCCGAAGCCAGAAACAACGCTACCTTGGCAACTTCATCGGGTTGCCCCATGCGTCCCATCGGGATGGTGGATACAATCCGTGCGATCACGTCTGCAGATTGCCGGCTCGCCAGAGGCGTATTGATCGGACCAGGACTAACAACGTTTGAGCGAATACGACGGTCCTTCAGATCGGTAGTCCAGGTGCGCACGAAAGAGCGGATGGCAGCCTTACTCGCAGCGTAGACGCCGAAGGCTGCAGTACCCTTAACACTCGCGACAGAGCCGTTGAGAATAATAGAACCAGCATCATTAAGTAGCGGTAAGGCCTTTTGCACCGTGAACAGCGTTCCCCTCACATTGATGTTAAATAGCTTGTCGAAATGCTCTTCGGTGACGGCTCCAAAGGGAACAAATTCGCCAACGCCGGCGTTGGCGAAAACAATATCGATTCGCCCCTTCACCTTAGAGATGGCCTCGTAAAGAAGATCCAGGTCAGCCAGTTTGGCGACGTCCCCCTGAACGCCAGAAACGTTGGTGCCGATTGCCTTCACGGCCTCGTCCAGTTCCTTTTGTCGGCGGCCCGTGATGAAGACGTAGGCGCCCTCTTTGACGAAAAGCTTTGCCGTAGCTAACCCAATCCCTTCTGTCCCGCCGGTGATGACGGCGGTCTTGCCTTCGAGTCTTTTGGACATGAGTCTTTCTCTGTTTCTTGCCGAGTTCTAACGAACTTTCCGCGCACTGGGCCTAATGGGTGTCGAGCCACTTCCGAATATTCGAGACAGTATCCTCGTAGAACGTCTTGTAAAGACCATCCGATACGTAGGCGATATGCGGTGTTGCCAGTACGCTGTCCAGTGTCCGGAAGGGGTGATCCGGAGGGAGCGGCTCAGTATCGAATACGTCGATCGCAGCGCCGGCGATTTGCTTGTTCTTCAACACGCTGATTAAAGCTCGCTCTTCGACGATCGGCCCGCGCGAGGCATTGATCAACCAGGCTGTTGGCTTCATTCTCTCCAGTTCCACGGCCCCTACCAGGCCGCGGGTACGGCTGCTCAACACCAAATGAATCGTCAAGATGTCGGCCCTCTTGAACAGCTCGTTTTTGGAAACCAGGATTGCTCCCGCGGCTTCGGCGGCCTCGGTCGTCATGTTCTGGCTCCAGGCAATCAGATTCATTCCGAAAACGCTCCCGACCCGCGCGACCTGTGATCCAATCCGCCCAAGTCCCAGAACGCCCAAGGTCTTTCCACGGAGATCCGTGCCCACCGTTTGCTGCCAGCCGCCGGATCGGACGGAGTTGCTCTCCTTCACGATATGTCGCGCAGAGGCCAAGATCAGCGCCCAGGTAAATTCGATCGTTGGGTCCGACCTATACCCCGTATGAACCACTGCTATCCCGTGATCGCCCGCGGCGGCCACGTCGATCGACGCATTTCCAATTCCCGTCGAGGCAATAAGCTTGAGATTGGGAAGGCGCTCAATGACATTTCGGGGCAGCGGGGAACGCTCGCGCATGACACAAACGATATCAAAAGGCAGCAACCGCTCAATCACGGCGTCCGGATCGGCGAGGTGGTCCTGAAATACTGCGATGTCCGCTCGATCGCGGAGGACCGACCAATCGGCGCTCTCAAGGGCCACATTTTGGTAATCGTCCAGAATAGCGATTTTGTACTTCTTCATTGGCATCCATTCCGCGGTTATTGATTCGGCCCTGCCTATCCTGCGACAAAGGCTCGGTCTACCAAATTGTTAGTTTGTTTTGTCAGGGTTTAACGTTAGCCTTCGCCCCCCGTACGAGTGCCAAGAAGAAGTCGGCGGATGGGAATCTTTCCCTCATGGCATCAATAAGGCGATCGGGGTCTTTGGTTTTATTAAGTTCTTCTTCAAAAGTTAATAAATAGTTTTCCGTAAAATCTACGGCGGTACTCGCGTCAAGGGGAGCTCCAACCTTGCTATGTCCAGGGATAACAATGGAAGGTTTCAATTCTCTGATTCTATTTATTGAGTTCAACCATTTCGCTCTAGCTTCACTGTCCGTTTCCGCGGTGTAAACGTGCATATCGTTGACCACAACGTCGCCAGCAATCAGAATTCTCTGTCCAGGAATCCAAAGCATCGTGTTTTCGTCGGTGTCGCCTTGGATGTTTTTAAGGACCTCTATTTCCGAGCTCTCAAATGTAATAGAGTTGCCGTCGAATTTTTCGATAGCCACAACGTGAGAGGTTGCACTTGAGCCCAGGATCGTTTTCCATTTATCTATTTTGTCTTGATAGACGCTGTTGATTCGGTCTGCTACCGCAGAATTCGCAATAATCCTCACTCTCGGGTATGCCTCCTTAAAAACCTCGAGGCCAAGAAAATGATCGGCGTGCTCATGAGTGATGTAGATAATAGACAGCGACTTTTTCGTTTCTTTGATTTCCTGCAATATTCTTTCAGCATTGGTACTTGTTAACTGCGCATCGACCAACATCACTTCATCTGCTCCCTCGATAATGACGGAGTTAACCCAAAACTGATCGTCGAGGGAAGTGAACACCTTGATTGAAAAACCGTGCTGACCACCCGCAAATGCAGACGGACCCGGAATTAGAAATAAGAGACTGATCACCGCTGGCCAAACAGCAAAACGCTCCATAAGTTCTCCTATCTTGATTATTCGCTGATGTCCACCAATTCCGATGGTCCCAACTTGACCTGTCGGCCCGCTCCGCAGCATTCCTATTTCTCGGCCCATTGATCGGTAAATGCTACTGGCGCCCAGCTATAGCCACTCCCCTCCTTGTGCAAGCGACCCAGGCCAGGAAACAACATATGCGGCCCCGCGATCACAACATCCTCGCCCGCGAGCTTGCGAAGCAATTGATCCCGCGTGGCTGAGGCCGCAGTTGGGTCGACATCAAATACCACTGTGATTTTTGGGTCTGGCAGCTGAAGACGCTGCACGTGCATGACGTCGCCCCAAAATAGAATCTTCTTTCCTTGAGACGAAAATTCGTAACCGGTATGTCCCGGGGTATGACCGCGGAGCGGTACGATTTGCATGCCGTCAACGATTTGATCGGAGTCGCTAAACGTGTGCCACTTTCCGGCCTTGATGTATGGCGCTGCGATGCCTTGTGCACCCTGGAAGAACTGTTGCGCATCCTTCGGAGCCTTGACGGCGATTTCCGGCGACAGCCAAAAGTCGCTATCTGCCTTTGCGACGTAGATGTCGGCATTTGGAAAGACGATCTTTCCGTCCGGAGTGGTCAGGCCGCCGATGTGGTCGGAGTGGAGGTGCGTGACCAGGACGATGTCGACTTCTTCCGGCGTATATCCTGCGGTGCGGAGGTTGCCCGCCAAATGCCCGAACTTGCCCCCACCAAACCAGGTGCCGGATCCCGCATCGACTAGGATGAGCTGTTTGCCAGTGTTGACAAGGTAGCCCGTATCGGCGACATCCAGCATGTGCGGATCGTCTTGCAGTGCCTTTCGGACACCATCTCTCGTCTTCTCTTCGTTTAGCCAGTTCACATCGAATACGCCTGGCCCGTCGAATAGGGCCGTCACTTCGAGATCGCCGACTTTCAGGCGGTAGAACCCCGGCACCTGATCATGATGCTGGGGTGCGGCCGCCAGAGCTGGGTTCGGACCCGCGACAAAGATCGTCAGCGCTGCCAGGAGAACGGCGGCGAAGCGCACCGAATTTCTCTTAAGCACGTTTCTGGTCGTCTGTGCGGCGACTTCCTCTGCTTTGCCTGTGCTTTTCATTGGCATGTATCTCTCCTTTGAGTTTCAATTTGGCTCTCGTATTGCATTTCGGCTGCTCCTAGCGGATCAATCGATCTGGGTGTCTTCTTTTATTCTGGTTGCATGATGCAACCATTCATAGGATGTCCGAATCTGGTATAATGATGCAACTAGATGTTCTGGCGATTGGATAGGAGGAGCTATGCGACACAAATCCTTCAAAGCCAACTTGTGCCCCGTGGCACGCTCGCTCGATAACATCGGCGAATGGTGGTCTCTGCTCATCGTTCGTGACGCACTCTCTGGCATACGACGCTTCTCCGAGTTTCAGAGGAGCTTGGGATTGGCAAAGAACGTCCTGAGCGCGCGCCTTAGGAAGTTGGTCGCGTGCGGAATCATGGAACAGGTGCCGGCTTCGGATGGCAGTGCCTACCAGGAATATGCTCTAACCCCAAAAGGCCGAGAATTATTCCCGGTCATCGTTGCTTTGCGCCAATGGGGAGAAAGTTATCTTTTCTCCCGCGGCGAGAAACGTCTTCAAGTTCTGGACAAACGAACCCGAAAACCTCCTAGACTGGAAGTGCGAAACGCGAAAGGGAAAATCCTTACGGCGAACGATCTGGAACTGGTTACTGTTACGAATTGAAGTGCCACTTGGGAAATGTGTTGCCGAACGTTGGCAGGCCGCTCTTTGACCGCTCGCGCGTTGCCTCGTCTTGGATCACATCCCACGGAATCCCGACTCGACAAAAACTCCGTCCTCGATGCGAAGAATATCCGCCGTAATGCAGTTCGCCGGGAGGCCTCACATTCGTGACTGTGCTGCACCGCATTCCCTCCATCCGAGCACCGATTACAAGAAGTGCAACCGAGTAGCCAATTGGATCTCACTGAAAACAGAGCTCGAAACGGAAAATCGCGGGACGCAATTTGGGGAAAATGCTGGATTTTGGGGAGTTGAAAGAGGGAACCTTACCGGATGCTGTATTTCTTTATCTTGAGTTGTTTGATTTTCATATCAAGCGTCGACCGCGGAATTCCGAGTTTGGCAGCGACGCCATTTGGCCCAGCAACTTTTCCAACGGTTTCCGCGAGAGCCGATTCGATCAGTTCCTTCTCATAGTTCTGGAGGTCTCGGCGTGCACTCTGGCAGCCGGCCCATGAACAGCACTTCGCGGATTCGCTCCGTTCAACAACACGGTCGCCAAAAGTGTTGGTAACCCAAGACTCCGTTTCGCGAAATTCGTATAACCTCCAGCCCTAACTCACTCATGTATTTCTCTCCACTGATCAGGGGGTCAGATTGTGATTACGACCCTGCCGAAGGGGCGGCCTTCAACCAGGTAACGCAGAGCATCCGCCGCTTCGGACAGCGGGAACGTCTTGGCGACGATGGGCTTGACCGCGCCAGATTGAAGCAATGGAATAATGAGGCTCCATGCGGCGCTCCATACCTCCACAGTTTGTGAGAATAGCGAGAAGCTCCTCATGCTCGCGCGCTTCCAGATCAGATCCGTGACGTCGATGGTTGCCTTGCGGCCCGCGGAGTAGCCCAATGTTGTCAGACTTCCCCCAATCGCCAGCGTGCCGAGCGCCTCGCTCAAGATCTCTCCGCCGATCGCGTCGATCACGATGTCGGCGCCATAACCTTCCGTGATCCGGCGAACGCCGTCGCTAAGCTTCTCCACAGAAAGGTCGATCACCTCATCGAAGCCCAGAGAGCGCGCATGTTCCGCCTTGGCATGGTTAGTCGTCGTTGATATCGCGTGTTTTGCCCCTTCCGCCCGCGCCAACTGAGTGACTGCGTTTCCGACCGATCCTCCAATCGCGGGCGACAGCGCGGTCTTGCCCTTCGCAAATCTGGCGAGGCTCAGCGTCATTTGAGCGGTGAGATAAGCGACGGGAATACCGGCGGCAGAAACATCGTCGATGTTGTCGGGAACCAGGCAAAGGTTCTCCTTTCGGACTGCAAGCCACTCACTGTAGGTGCCATTCTCTGAAACACCATACGGCCCGGTAAACATCACACGTGAACCGACGGGAAACGCCGTTCCCCCTCCCTCCTCCACTACGCCTGCTCCCTCTCCTCCCAAGACCAAGGGCGCTTTCGCGCGTGGGTATCCGCCCGACAAAATGGTGTGGTCAAGTGGCGTGACCCCAGCTGCTGTAATCCTTACCAGTACCCGGCCATCCGAGAGTGCCGGCTTTGGAATGTCGACTAGCTTCAAATCCTTGTAACCGCTAAATCCTTCTGCCCTCATTGCACGCATGATGGTTGTCCCTCCTTCAGCGAGCGATGTTCTAAGCGCTGAGCGCGCCGGGCAATTTCCACTTGGGGAATTGTCCGGCGCACGTTCCAAGAATTAACGTGCTGCTGCAAGCAGCGCGCCTTTGGCGGCTTTTTCGATCAGAGTAGCCACCGCTTGTGGCTGCGATATATAGATCGAGTGGCTGCTCTTGACCTCGACCATCATCGCGCCCGCGCGCTTGGCCATCTGCAGCTGGGCGTCGAGTGGAATCATCTTGTCCTCGGTCGTAACCAGGTACCAGCTAGGTTTCGATTTCCATGCCGGTTCACTGATCGTGCCGTTCAACGCGTTCACACCCCACGGCACTTGCGAGTCGGCCATGAATGCGGCCTTCTCGCGGCTCACGTCGCCGGCGAAGAACGCGGGGAACTTGGCCTTGTCGAATAGTAAGTAGCCGTCCACGGGGGGCAAGATCGGTAGCACCGGCGCGCCAGGCGGCGTATTTTTGATCAGTGTGGATACGGACTCACCCTTGTCGGGCGCAAAGGCGGCGATATATACCAGTCCAGTGACCTTCGGATCATTGCCGGCTTCGGTGATGACAGCGCCACCGTATGAGTGGCCGACTAGAATCACCGGACCGTTCTGTTCAGCAATCGCGCGCTTAGTGGTGGCGACGTCGTCGGCGAACGACGCTGTCGCTTCCTGAACGACGGTCACCGCGTATCCGCTCTTCTTCAAGGCGTTGTACACGCCTTCCCATCCGGATCCGTCCACGAG
>Ga0210393_10000702_pt1 | contig 29241 bp, 24 predicted proteins | sample IncBWC27OmetaG_FD_160068 | JGI IMG/M metagenome (GOLD analysis project Ga0210393, IMG submission 160068) | Forest soil microbial communities from Barre Woods Harvard Forest LTER site, Petersham, Massachusetts, United States - Inc-BW-C-27-O ...
GCCAGCTAGATGCGTACAAGTAAAGGCTACTCGCGGCCCCACATGTCCGGTTTCGGCGTTAGGACTTACCTCTGCCCAGCCCACAACCTTCATCAAACCCTGCGCGCAAGAAAAGACTTGACATCACATACTGACGTAGTAGGACAACACACGCGTGTAGTAGGAGATCGAATGACCGAACCCAAATTATCGAAGCTGGAACTGCAAATCATGGAGGCGCTCTGGACTCAAGGCCAGGCATCCATTCGCGATATTCAGGAGGCTTTTCCTGAAAAGCTCAGGCCAGCCTATACGACCGTCCAGACAATCGTGTACCGGCTGGAAGCAAAAAAGGCGTTGCGCCGCGTCAAGAAGGTCGGCAACTTTCACATTTTCGAAGCGGTGGTGTCTCGCAATGCCGCAGAACGAAGGTTGATCAACGATCTGCTGGCACTGTTTGGCGGGAGCACGCAACCTGTAATGGCCCACCTGATTGAATCCGGCAAACTAACACTCGAAGACGTAAAAGAAGCCGAGAAAACTCTCCACAAGCTTGGGAGGAAGGACAAATCACAATGATCCCAGAATATTTGTCTGCGATGTGGTCGGCCATCGCACCAGCCGCGGGCAATCACTTGTGGCAGTCAACGCTATTCGCCGGCATGGCCGGATTATTGACATTACCTCTACGGAAAAATCACGCGCGTACTCGCTATTGGGTTTGGCTGGCGGCATCGGTGAAATTCCTAATTCCCTTTTCGTTGCTGGTTGGCGCTGGGAGCCATCTCGCATCGTCGCGCAATTTGACTGGAACGAAAGCTGGATTGTACTTCGCGATGGGAGAGGTCGGTACGCCTTTCACTCAGCCAACGCTGTCGGCGATTTCTCGGGCCACTCCTTCGACAGTTTCCCGGAGTCTGATCCATCTACTTCCGGCCCTTCTTGCGGCAGCGTGGCTCTGCGGATTTGTGGCAGTCCTGTTCGTATGGAACGCGCGCTGGAAGCGGATTGCCTCGGCCATTCGAGAAGCCGCGCCATTGCGGGAAGGACGCGAGGTGAAAGCGCTGCGCCGGATGGAGTGCATTGCAGGAATGAGGAAGAAAATCGAAATGTTATCGTCGGTGGCTCCTCTAGAACCGGGGATTTTCGGCATAGTCCGTCCCGTGTTGGTATGGCCGGAAGGCATCTCCGAACACCTTGAAGATGCGCACCTGGAGGCCATTCTCGCTCACGAAGTGTGGCACGTGCGTCGTCGCGATAATCTGGCGGCTGCAATGCACATGATGGTTGAGGCTACCTATCCGGAAACGAACCAGTTTTCGATTGATCAGGCACTTCGTCCGTGTAGTAGGTAATGAGCGCTCGTTCCAATAGCTGTGGCTCGACATCGACCAGTTGCCTAAACTCGACGAGAATATGAAAGTGCGTCAGGCTTGCCACTGGATGCAAACTCCCGCTAGAAGTTAGCAGGCGCTAGGGTATCGGGCAGCCCGTGCCGGCGCCGCATGCGACGGTGTAGCCCGAAATCTCGAATTGATTCGTGCCACCCGCGCCGGTGTCATTCTGAGAGATACTTACCCCGACGGTCGAGCCTGGGTCGGCATACAAGCGCATCGGTTGGGTGACGATCCATTGGTCGAATCCGGAAATGGTGTCCACAAAGTTGAGTGGAAGCGCGCAGGCCATGCCGGTGCCGCCTGTGGTCACCGCGATGATGCCAATGGCTTTGAACCCGGGGCTGAGAAAGGCGTCGATCGAGACAGTCTCGATGACCAGCTCCTCGCCAGAGGGCACCGAGAATGAAGCATTGCAGACGCCGCTGCCCGGAGCGACGGTACAAGTCAACCCCGTGGACAACCCCGCGGCGAACGGATGGTGGGCAGCGTTATCGACGTCGCGGACATAGAGGGGAGCGCCGCTCACATTGCTCACGCCAAGCGAAGAAGGGAAATTTCCGAAGTTCACCGTCCCGCTTACGGCCTGCGTCGAGGGGAAGTTGCCGACGTTCACCGGCAGTGGCGTATTCACTACTGTGACCCCCGGGCCTTCTGCCGCCGCGACTACCGGGTGCCCCGGAAGAGACGACAGGACAAAAGCGACGACACCTAGGCCCAATGTCAAAAGCATAAACCTGCCGAAATATCTCATGGTACCGCCTCCTCACAGCTTCTCGATGTGCGAGCGTTGGCGACTCTCTATCTATACAATCGGAAACGGCGAGGAAAAGACGACAAGGGCGAAGAGAATATTCTTGCCGACAAATGCACTGAAGCGGTGACCACCGCGGGTTAAGGCCTTACTGCTCTATGGCCTTGCCACAACGTGACTGCGCGGACTTACTATTGATAAATCCTCTTATCACCAGCTATCGGTCGAATCGATTCCCGATAACTCCCGATAAGCCTTGACTGCGTCTTCGACGCGTAACCGGAAAAGTCAAATTGCCTGAAATCCACTTGGACGGCGTTTATCAGGCATGTGGAATAGGGATATTCTTAATTATGCAAATCCGCCGCAGCCGGACGCTAGAGGTAGACAGGGTGACCGACCAGAGCGAGAAGCATAAGCATTGAGAGGGTCGCTGATTCGTAGTGGTCGAGATCCTCGGAAACTTCGATGACGCCGGGAGCGAGTGGTTGGTACCCCATGTTCATTTCGCGAGCTCCCGTTTCTCGGCTGGTTGCCGAGAAGAATTTCTCTACCGCTGGACGAATATCTTTGTCGTCGGACAGGTACACAAGCGAAGCGGTCTTTGAAGTGGCCGGATTGAATTTGAATGTGAATCCAATGGCCTGCTTGTCTGCTACGGTCTGGGAATTCTCGCCCCAAAACGGCGAGCTCGGATCGGTTTTCATACCTTCACGGTCAAAATGACGGAGAGTCCAGAATTCGGCGTGAGTGTCGGCGTATTCCCATTCCCGTAGCGTTGCGGGCAGAGCGCGCGGGCCAGTTTTTCCGTCGATGCGGAGAAGGACTTCACGCAAGTAGGCTTCGCTGGTTGCAGCGATAGCGATATTCGGTTTTGGAAATGTCACATAGGTAGCCCAAGTGTCTTCTTCGAGTTTTTCCCGAAACACCGTCACTTGGCGTCCTTCAATTTTCTCGGTCTTAAAGATTTTCTTTGCAGCGGATTTTAGAAAGGCCTCGGTGTCGGCGGTAATGTCGTGATCGAAAATTGCGATGTCACAACCTTGATAAAGCCCGATACCGAGCCCATGCGGCGCCCCGAAATCTCGGCCGCCTTCGATGGCCAGAAGGACGTTCGCGCGAAAGGACGATGGCCCAAAGGGCGATTTCTTTGAACCAAACATTCCGAACAGTGAGAGTGGAAGAGATCGAAAGCCATTTTGAATTTCGGCCGCTTCGCTGGGCTGAGCGGTCGGCTGGGCACCGCTGGCGTTATCCTGAGCATCGTCATCTACCATCTGCAGATCGGGGAACGGGAAGGGGCCGTTTGCGGCGACCACCGATTCGGTGTTCGCGGGCAGCCAGGAAAGAGCTTGCTCGACGAGCGGTGCCGGCGGCTCGGAAGGACCCGTGTAGCTGGCTTGCAAATCAGGCAGCTGTGCGGGTGACGTCGCCTGTGTGGCCGCTTCAGATTCCGGCAAACTTCCCGAAGCTGGCACCGAATAGAGCTGCACAATTCCGCCGGATTTTACCGCGAGCAGAAGTCCGTCGGACGAAAGAGCCAGGGGGCCACCGCCAGACCGAGTGTCCCCATAAGGAGTGAAAAAATCTGGACTACCATTCGTATGGCGCGAGACGTCGAGGGTGAGTATCGGCGCGTCGCGATCGAGACTGAAAACTCTAGCGTGAACAACGTCGGGAATGTTATTTCGGCCTACGCCCCAGCGCATCGCCGGAACCGCATAGCGATGTCCGTCCCTCGAGCCAACGATTGGGCCAGGAGACTGCTCCAGTCCAAGGTCAAATTTCCGAAGAACCTTGCCGTCAGTCGAAACGGCCATGACATTTTGTACGGCGCCACCGCCGAGCACGGCGAGGGTATCGGGACTGAGAAACTTGGGGGCGTTAACGTCCGAGCCGAACCACGGGCGCGGGTCGGCGTCGAGAAGTTGGATCGAAGTCGAGCTTCGGTTACGGGCAATGATTTGCTCGCCCCACAAAGCTTCGTCCCTATGATCGGGAGTCGAGGTCCAGGATTTGACGGTCGCGAGGCGATCGGTGTCGATGATCTCTAATTTCTGCGTCCACCGCCCGTCCGTCTGCCTGGTTTCGAGCAGCAAAAGTGTGTCCCCGGCAGGACTCGCAATGATGTCGATTCCGTAGCCGATTTTGCGCCAGGTGATGCATTTGAACGAAGAGGAGTACAGCGCAAGGGTGTCGGCGTACCGGACGACGAAACGGCCGTTCGTAGCGGGAAAGAAATTCGCCGGGGAAACGTATTGGTCGTTGCCCGGCATGATCCAACTCATTTTCTTGATAAATTCATGAGTGGCGGAATTAAAGAATACGGCGACCAAACGATAAGGGTCGGTGGGTAGTGGTTTGCGGTCGGCGGTCGCTCCCGGTGGATCTTCGTGTACGACAAAATACGCCACGAGAGTTTCCGAATCGGTGAAAACGACTCCTTGATTGTAGGTTGCGCCGCCCCAGTTGTCGGCGTTGGATAGTTTGATTGGCGGACGCCCTTGGTAGCCGAATTGAGCGAGATCAATCGTCCAGAGCGGTGGAGGATTGGCAGGCACTGAGTGAACTGCGGAGCGAGGGTGCGGCGTTGCGAGCGATAAAATTACGACCAGAATTACGGCGGCGGCAATCGCAAATGATGGGAGCACCGTTTTCTTGAGGTTGCGAGTTCTCATAATTAGCTCTTATATAACAACGCGGGTTGGCAGGGAAGTTCGGGAAATCAATTCGAGAGGCGGTCTCAACTTCCGGCGCAATTTCAATATGAATTATTTCGGAATCATTCCGATCGTCCCCAGCCAAGTCTCCACCAACTCGGGCCATCCCGTTATCGGAAGCTCCGTCCGTCGCAACCCAAACGCATGCCCGCCCTGCGCATACAAATGCATCTCCGCGGGAACCCCGGCCTTCTTTAGCGCGATGTAGTACGCCAGCGAATCGTCTACGTTGTCCACGTGGTCATCCTCCGCCTGCAGCAAAAACGTAGGCGGCGTCTGGCTGGTGACAGGAATATCGGGATTCAACGAAAGTTCTTTATCGGCATTCGCCGGATGAGGCACCACAAACTTCTTGGCGCTCTGGTTGGCATCCCATTCCGCCGCGGAAAGCGACAGATGTCCCGGATAAATGGCCACCGCAAAATCCGGGCGGCAGCTTTCTTTGTCGGCGGCATCGACAGTGGGGTACAAACGCTTCGCAAAATGCGTGCTGATCGCAGCTGACAGATGCCCGCCAGACGAAAACCCTAGCACTCCAATCTTGTATGGATCGATCTGCCACTCCGCCGCGTGAAAACGCACCAGCCCCAGCGTCCTCTGCGCATCTTCCAATGCCATCGGTGATTCCGGATACGGCCCCGATTTCGGATATCGCGCCGATTTCGGATACCTTTCGTCACCCGGCACACGGTACTTCAACAGCACACACGTGATCCCTTTGGCCGTCAGCCAGTCACAGACCTCCGTGCCTTCCAGATCAATGGCCAGGTCCTCATAGCCGCCACCGGGGAAGACGACGACCGCAGCCCCCGTATTTTTCCCCGTTGGCGAATAGACCGTCATCGTAGGCTGCGACACGTGGCTCACTCCCACGGCCGGCCTGCCGGCAACCAGGAATTCCTTCCCCGTCGTCTTAGCGACCTCCGGCTCCGCGACGGGCTGCTGATCAGGCACAGCTCCCGGCCATATCGGCACTTGCGTATGACCCGGCGACGGCTGCCACGTAGTCTGCTGCGCGCTTCCGCCGCCACCCGCAAACACTACACAAAGAGCAAAGATCAAGAGCTTCATCACAATCCCCGCAGCTCAATATAACCCGCCACTGCCAGAACTCGTTGATCGGAAAATGTGAAGAGTAATCGAAACCCTAACTCCTGATTAACGCTTATGCAATCAAGTGGAATTTCGGCCAAAAGCAGATGTTCGGTTACGCTTATCAGACTTTGCTGCTTAGCCGGGCACTCCAAGCTGGTTCTGACGAAACTCAACTGCTGACATGCATAGTGAACCTAATCCCATCGCCATGCGTACCATAAATGGCGCGCAGGGGGTCGGCATGAGAAACAAACTTCAACTGCTCGCGATCGCTGGGTTCGTAAGCACTGTTTTTGCGTTCGCGCAGCGCGAGCAGGCTCTGGAAATCAAGCGCCTCGACGGCAGCACGATCAAATCTTCTGCAGTCGACGCCACTGTTGCAAAACTCATGAAGGCTGCCGAAGTTCCGGGGCTCGCGCTTGCTCTCTTCAACGGCGGCAACATTGCCTATTTGAGAACGTACGGTGTTCGCGACGAACAGAAGAACCTGCCGTTGACAGTGGATTCGGTGATGTCCGGGGCATCATTCACAAAAGTCGTGTTTGGCTATTTGGTGCTGCAACTCGCCGATCAACACACGCTCGATCTCGATAAGCCTGTCTATGAATACTTGCCCAAGCCACTGCAGGAATACCCGGATTACGCGGATTTAGCTAGTGATCGGCGGTACAAACGAATCACCGCGCGGATGTTGCTCAGCCACACCAGCGGTTTTGCCAATTGGCGCTGGGTCGAAGACGACCGGAAGTTGAAAATTCATTTTGAGCCAGGCTCGCGCTACGCCTATTCGGGCGAAGGGATCGACCTGCTGCAGCTCGTTGTGGAAGCTGTTACCGATCAGCCCCTCGAGAAACTCATGCAGAAACAGATCTTTCAACCGTTCGGAATGACGCGTTCGAGCATGATTTGGCAGCCAAGTTTTGAACGGGATTACGCGAACGGCTATGACGAGTATGGGCGTTCTCTCGGCGCGCAAAAGCGCCCCAAGGCCGACGCGGCCGGTTCCTTGCTGACCACGCCCCACGATTTCGCACTCTTTATGCAAGCGGTCATGCAAGGGAAAGATCTATCGAAACAAATGCGCAACCAGATGCTCGTGTCTCAAATCCAGATTCTATCCAAGCATGAATTCCCGACCCTAGACGATGACACCACCGAGCAGAACAAGCCGATCCGGCTGAGCTATGGCCTTGCTTGGGGACTCTATTGGACGCCGTATGGCGAAGCATTCTTTAAGGAAGGACACGACGACAGCTGGAGAAATTACACCGTCTGTTTTTCTAAGTCTGGCGATGGAATTCTCATCATGACCAATAGCGGAAATGGTGAAGGTATCTACAAAGCTCTGTTGGAGACGTTGCTCGGCAATACCTATACGCCGATCGAATGGGAGGGCTTTACTCCCTATGACCAACTCCCGCCGCGGCCCGCGCTGAAACAACATACGCAGGTAAAAGTCGATCCGAATATCTTTCAGAAGTATCTTGGGCGCTACGGAAATCCGCCCAATCTGATCCTGATCGTGCGCCAGGAAGGCGATCACATCTCTGTACAGGAAAATGACGAACCCAAAGAGGAGTTATTTCCCGAGAGCGAAAGGGACTTTTTTTCGAAGACCGCGGACGACGTTTTCACATTTGAGATTGACAACCACGGCCGCGTCACCAGAATGGTTCTGCACACCGGCGGTCGGGATATCCCTTTGAATCGAATTGACTAAAATGAGCAACGGGCAATATTCGATTTACTCAGTAGCGCTCAAATATCCTTGCCAATTTTGCTCTGCGAGTCAAATTTGAGTCTCCTCGAAGTTCTCCACGCTCGCTCATCTGCCGACTATGTTCCTGCGCACGAGTGAGCTCCGCGAATTTGGGATCTCCGTTCGTTGCCTGTAGCCGCCACATTTCACTTGAGTCGGCCGTAAATTTCCGAACCAGTTTTTGGAGCCAGGTGTGGCTGACGCCAAGCTGCCGAGTCCAATTGCGACCTGACGGCTTTTTGCCGCGGCAGATGAACCACTGAAACACGAATCGCCTGATCATCCGACTCTCTTGTTTGCTCCGCCAGGGCCGGGGTGGACGCCACTTCGCCCGCGAGCGAATCTCCTTCGCCTGGCGCCAGTATTTCTTGCTTTGCCATTTGTGCAAATTCTTGAGGTAGAAGCTCAGAAGTTGGTGCGAAGTGCCGAGTTCAAAGGCCAGCGCCCGCAGCGACGGTCGCACAAACGCCGGCGTTCGTTTCCACTCTGCGATGCTCGCGCGAAATCGAGTTCCTTGAGATTCCGCCTTAGGCTTTCGTCCTCTCATGGCCGACTCTGAACATGAGGGCTGGACGACAGATACTTGGTCGCTCCTTGCGGCTCTGGGCTCGCGACTGTAAACTTTACAGTTAATTCCGAGGCGCGTGCGTCGAGTGCGGATTCACGGGTTCCCACGGTTCAGCGCAGAGCAACGGTTTTCAAAACTGCACATCCGTTCCACCCAACCCAAAATCAATATTCTCTGATGTGGTGTCTCTGAATTGTCGCCGTTCACTTTGAGCAACATCAAGCGACGTTGTTACGGGCGTCCTGGCCATCCAGAGCGCGACTTTTTTGTTGTAAATTACGTTGTAAGTTGCGCAAAGGACTGTGCCCAAACTAAGCCGAAGAACAAAGAGTGAGCGGGATTCAATATGAAGGGGATGGAGCCGAACTTGCCAATTCGTAATCGGCAGGTCCCCGGTTCAAGTCCGGGCCTCGGCTCCAAATTTTGTAACCTACTTCCTTTCAATCAATTCACTTCGCCATTTTCTGTAGTCGCCGAAAACTCGGGAACATTAGGGAACAATTCGCCTGCCACCTTCTCCACGGCACGTTTTTGTGATTCGGGCACCCGCACGGCGCCTCGCGGTGTGTTGAAGGCGTCCACGGGAACTTCCCGCAGCCTTTTCCGCGCGATAACGGAGACGTGTACAGCCCCGCATCGAATTGGCCGTTCATTCTTGTCGAGCATGACCTGGAACACCTGCGGACGGTGATGAGCCGCGCCGTGGTACTGAGCTGCCGTGAGCAGCCCTGCATAATATTCTGTGTGTCGCCGCTGCATCAGTGCAGGAACGAACTGGTCAGCGGGTAGGCTTCCAAGCTTCTTGTACTCCGGCGGCACAGTCGCGTTACCGGACATCATTTGCTTTTGGCCGAAATTCAACTTGTACGATAAGCATTAATCATCCAAGTAAAACATCCTCAAGTCGCTTTGCAGCACAGAGTACTTGACAGAAAGAAGAGTGGGTGTATCTTTGAATTACCAGCCGTTGATGTTCTGGAGGCAAAGTGTTCATGGAAACCTCGCATGCAATGCAATCGCCCGGGACGGGCGAACCAAATCCCGGCCCGTTTCGGACTTTCTTTGCCGAAGCAGTCCGATACTGGGAACCCCGTCGCTTTATTTACAATTTTGCACTGTTAGCTGTGTCTATTGGTTGGTTCGCTGTGGCGTGGCCGCATTTTCGCTCAGCCCTAGCCTGGTCTTCACTTCCTCCTCTCGCGGTCCTTACGTTGCTCGCAAATGTCTGCTACTGCGCCGCATATCTCGTGGACATTCCATTGCAGCATTCGTCCATTGGCCCCGTTTGGCGGCGCTGGCGCTGGATACTGTGGTTGACTGGAACGCTCTTCGCGATTGCCTTGGCTAGTTATTGGATAAATGACGAGATCTATCCATCCGTTCACTAATATCTCAAAAAACCCGCAAACTTCTGCGTGGTCGCGTTGCCGGACATCATTGAGGATCGGCCGATTTCACTTGTACGAGTTAATCAGGCACTGCAAAGTCGAAAGAGCGCTGGTTCGCCTCGGCCGTCGCGGAAAGACCAAAATGTGTGCAAAAGTGAACAGTCATTTTTTCACTCCCCTGCTATAAGTCCTGTCTCCCTGCATCCCAGTCGCATCAGGAGGATTAGGACATGCGAATTTTTGGAACAGCTCTAGCAGTCCTGTCGGTAGGTATGTTCGGCGCCATGCTAGCCCCCCTCGCATCCGCCGACTCCCTCAATTCCGCGGACAATTTTGCGGTCCTGGCGGGCACTACAGTAACCAACGTTGACGCGACCATCATCACCGGCAATATGGGTGTCTCCCCAGCGTCCGCATGCACTGGCTTTGTCGCCGGCACGGGCTGCACTCTGGGTGCCGGCATCGTGAACGGTACAGTGGATTTGGGTAACGCAATCGCGCTGCAAGCACAGAAAGATCTCACCACTGCCTACACTACGGAAAGTCTCCTGCCGAGCACGGGCGCAATCACTGGTGGTAATCTCACCGGATTGACCCTCGGCCCGGGCGTCTATACTGTTGGCGCGGCAACCAGCAATTTGACGGGAACGCTCACTCTCACCGACCATGGCGTCGCAGGTTCCATATTCGTCTTCCAGATGTCCAGTACGCTGATCACTTCGCCCGGCTCCATGATTAATGTGGCCGGCCTCTCTCCCTCTGACCAAGTGTTCTGGGTGGTCGGCAGCACCGCGACTCTCGGTGACAACACTGCCTTCGATGGGAATATCCTCGCGCTCACCAGCATTTTCTTCGATCCCGGCGCCACCGATCTCTGCGGTAGAGCCCTGGCGCGCAATGGCGAAGTGACGTTTGCCGGACAGGACGCGACTTCCAAGATTGAGAACCAGGTCGATTCCACCGACTGCACTGGTAATTTGGCCGGCAGCAACGGCTTGAACGGCATTACTGCCGCAGGCGGCGGTGGTGGAGGAACCTCCGTCCCGGAACCCGGCACATGGGAGCTTTTGCTTGCGGGCGCCCTCTCGATCCTGTGTTCCTCCGGCTTGCGCAGGCATAAACAAAACTCCAGATCATTGGACTTCTGTTAGAAATTCGCGGGTGGCGCGGACTTCGGTATGAAGCTGTGAAAAAACCTAACCTCTAAAATGACTTTGAAAACTTTTCTCAATTAGAAGCTCTGTGAGCGATTATTCGGACATCGCTAGATATTTTCCTTGTCCAAGAATGTGCGAAAAACAAGGCAAATAGGTTTTTTCACGGCTTCAATTCCACATGTGCGGTTAATAAACCGGACATCAAGTGCTTTTGGCTTGCCAGAAACGGGGCTGTGGGAAGTCTTCGCGTTCACGGGAACTGTGTCTAAAAAAATTGCGCCATCTGAAGGGGTCACCGCAGAACTCGGGAACGGCAAGGGAACAATAAGTCGCTAACACCGTGTAAAAACGTCATGCTTGACGCAAGCAAGAAACAGAGGAATCAACAAAATAGATTGTCTGGTGCAATCGGCAGGTCCCCGGTTCAAGTTAGGGCCTCGGCTCCATCTTTTCTGCGAGTTGCGGGCAATTTCGTGACTCGTGATTCGTGCCGCGCGAGGCGCGACCCGCGCACTCCTGGGAACGCCGATCCACTGATTGGCGAATTCAAGGCGTCACTCAAAACGCCAGAAAAACTAGCGATTAGATTGGGTCGCTGTTGTTTGTTTTCAATCATTTGCGTCCGTTTTTAATTCTGGGGCACTAGCGATTAGATTTTGCCAGCGAGTACAGGGAGAAACTCGGAGCAGCAGTCCCGCGTTACAGGACCGACTTGCACGTCGCGATTTTGTGTGCGGTTTCATATTTTAGTATCCGTTCGAATGTAGCGCGCAGGCGCGCAGCAAACAGCTGTGCGATGGAACAGAATTGGCCCAGAACCAGAACTAGCTGTACGAAATCGGCGAAAACCTGTACTGAATGCGACGGCCAGGTTTGGTACAGTTTTTTTGTGCAGGCGGAGAGTGATTTCCTCGGCCACGCACCGGCGGTCGCTAAGCGAAGTAACAGTTCGATGGGACAGCTGTAGAGACGCTGCGTCTAAACCCGCTCCCTCGCCCGCGGCCTGCCTGCGGCAGGCAGGCGTAAGTGCGGCACCCGCAAATTCAACGGCGTTCGTTTGGTTTGTGTGGAAGGGCTTGGCACCCGCCCAAGCAAATTTCCTCATCCACTGTGCGGCGAGCCAGATAGGGTCCTGACTGCCCACTTCCAATGACGATGGCAGCAAAGTTTTTTTCATGATCGGCTAACCGTCCTCGCTGTGAATTCGGACGCTGCAGCTTCACAAATCGATGACGACATCGCTCGTCGGCTGTGAACAGCAGACGAGAAGGTTGCCCGCAGCCGGCTTGTCGAGTGGCTGCGGGTCGTAGACAACTGCGCCCGAGACCAAACCGCTCTCACAGTTGTGACAAACACCGGTGCGACACGCCCAACGAACCGGGACATCACACGCCTCGGCCATTTCCAGGATGCTCGCGTACCGCGACGCGCCCCAGTGCGCGGAAACGCCGCTGCGCGCGAACGACACCAACGGGCCAGTGTTTGCCTCGTTGCTAGGCGGATGCGGAGCTCGCGTCATTGCGCCGACGACGCCAGGGGTCATGGACTCGCTGCCGTTGAAGATCTCGATATGAATACGCTCTGGTGCCACGCCTAAGGCCGTGAGCGCCTCTTTCATGTCCGCCATGAATTGGGCTGGGCCGCAAAGGAAGACATCGGCGTCTCGTGGCAGTCCGAGTTCGTCGAAAACCGATTGCGAGAAGCGACCCGTCGCGTTGAAATCCTCACCCGTTTTGTCGTTTGATTCCGGTCTGGTGTAACAGATGTAGCTGTGGCCGTTCGCTAGCGCGCCCATCAGGCGGCGCACTTCGCCGGCGAACGGATGATGCTGCCCATCACGCGCTGTGTGCAACCACAGGACCTGACGTGTAGAGCCTGCCGCCGCGAGTGCGTGCAGCATCGCTAGCACGGGTGTGGCGCCGATTCCGGCACTGAGCAGTACGATCGGCCGCTTTCCCGGCTGCAGAATAAAACTTCCGCGCGGCGAGCTGACGTCGAGGCGACCGCCCACACGGAGATGCTCTCGCAGGTGGTTTCCAGCCGCGCTGCCCGGCTCAATCTTCACGCTAATTCGATAACGCTCGCTCGAAAGTGGACCCGAGAGCGAGTAGCTGCGAAAAAGCGTGGGGCCGCCGGCGGCGGGCTGCATACGCACGACCACATACTGACCTGGCAGAGCCGCAGGGAGCTGGTTACCGTCAGCGCTCTGCATGGCAAACGAGAGGACGTCCGCGGACTCGCGATCAATCGAGGTGACGACGAGCGACTGGAATCCTGACGATGCCGGATGCGCAGCCGCGGCAGGGGCGAGTCCCGCGTTTCCCGTTTCCGCCCCGTTTTGCTCACTGTGGAGTAGCGCTTCAAACGAACTGTGCCATCCGGGCGAAAGGGCTTCGATTCGTAAGGCGCGCTCCAGACGATCACGTGCATGATTGGGCAAATAGAGGAGCGCGTCGATCTCGGCGACGGTCATGCGCTCCGCCGCCTCTCCCACCTTTACAATTTCGTCGCCGGCACCCACCTCACCTTCACGCAGAACGCGGAAATAGAAGCCCGGCCGGCCGCTGGAGACCAGCAATGACGCCATCCCGGGTTCGTTCATCCGAATGCCGACGCGAAAGCACGTGACGCGAGGTTGCGTGACCTCGAAAAGTGCAGTGCCGATTTGAAATCGATCGCCGATGCACACGACATCGTCGGGTAACTCTTCGACTGTGAAGTTCTCGCCGAACTGCCCGTAGACGAAATCGCTCCGCTTCAGTTGCTCCTGCCAGTACCGATACGCTTCAATCTGATATACGAAGACGGCTCGATGTTCACCTCCGTGCCCGGCCAGATCGCCTTGACCGTCTCCCTCGAGATTCAAGCGGCCGACGCGACAGCGACCCGTCACCGGATTTTTCCAGACTCCGGTGTGTACCGTGCGCTCTTTCCACACGATGTCGCGCGGAAGGCCGACGTTCACCGATAGCAGCCGAGCCATACCGTTAGGATTCCTCCCGCATGAATCTCCCTATCGCCGGGGGAACGCTGTGCTAATCCTTGGCGACACCTTCCCGAGCGCTAGACCCAGTGTTGAAATGCGAATATCAGTGGGCTCTGCGGCAAGTGCCGGTCAGATAGCCAGCGACGTCGGGTAGTTTACAACGAAATCAGAGGCCCAAGTCCTAACTGGTCGCGTGACCGTACGAGCGGTTTTGCCCGATTTCTCCGGCAAGCGCGTTAATTACGTGGATGGGACAGTGAAGCGGACGAGGACAAGTCTTTGCTATTCCCAACGGAAGACCTTCGCCGAGAGCGCCGTGCAGACAAAAAACACCAGGGCCAGTGCCGCCACATCGCCTAAATGCGCGGACCACGGGTCGCCCCGCCAGATTCCTGCGAGCAGGGAAACCGCGTAGGTTAGAGGCACGATTACCGCTGCGGCGTGCAGCAGGGGCGGCAGCGACGCAATCGGCGCGAAGAGTCCAGAAACAGCGATCATCGGGTACATGATGATGGCACCTATCGGCTGCGCAAACCGCGCGGTGGGCACGATGCTGGCGATGAGAAAGCCAATCGACAAGATGCTGCACGTACTTATCAGCAACGCGATCGTAAATCCGACAAATGGAACATGAATGCCGACAGGGTAATACCGCTTGCCGGCCAACACCATCAGGCTCAACGTCGCCGCCGTGAGCAGCAGTTTGACAATTACGTGCGCGGTTAGGATCGTCTGGGGCCGCAGCGGAGTGGCACGGAGTCGCTTGAGAATGCCGCCCTCGCGGTAGATCGAAATAATTGTCACGAGCGAAAGCACGGCGCTAATGGCAATCAGAATCGAGGCGAGGACCGGCAGACCGACACCGATAAAAGTGTTGGCAGCGTTTGCGGTTGGTCCGAGTTTGGGGCCGATGGCCCGTCCAACCAAGATGAACACCAGAACTGGGATTACGATCGTCCCGATCGCCCCAAGCGGCTCTCGCAGGAATATTTTTAACTCGATCCAAGTCAGTTTCCAGAGTCCACGCAGCATCGTTATCCCGCCTAGTCGCGAATCGAGTGGCCGGTCAATTTCAGAAAGACGTCCTCAAGGTTGGGGAGAATCGTGCGGAAATCCGTCACCCGGATGCGATTCTCGGAAAGACACTGAATCACCTCGGTCACTAGGTCGTCACCTCGGCCGCGAATGGTGATCTGCGTTCCGCTGCAAGTCACCGTCTCCGCCTGAGGGATCGCCCGAAACCTCTCCGCAGCATGCGGGTCGTCCGAGGCGAGAACCACGGACCGATCAGGGCAATGCCGGTTGACGAGGCTCTGCGGTCTGTCGATGTCGATGATGCGTCCGTGCTCGATGATTGCTACCCGGTCGCACAACCGTTCCGCTTCCTCCATGAGATGAGTGGTCAAGAAAACCGTCTTGCCGCGTTCGCGGATGCCGCGCACCAGATCCCAGATCGCGCGTCGCGCCTGCGGGTCCAGCCCGGTGGTCAGCTCGTCCAGAAACACCACCTCCGGATCGTTGATGAGCGCAAGCGCAATGAACAGCCGTTGCTTTTGTCCGCCCGAGAGAGTCATAAACCAAGCATTCCGCTTATCGGCGAGGCCGAGCTGTTCGAGTAAGCGTTCGCCGTCTGTCGCCTGCTTCCCATAGAGCAAAGCCCAAAGGTCTATCGCCTCCCACACCTTGATACGCTTCTGCAACTGCGCCTGCTGGAGCTGCACTCCAATTCGATTTTGCAGCTTGTACACATCGCGGAAGGGATCGAGGCCTAGCACCGAGATAGCGCCCCGGTCGGGCGTGCGCAGTCCCTCGATGCACTCCATCGTGGTCGTTTTTCCCGCGCCGTTTGGCCCGATTAAACCAAAGATTTCGCCGTCGTTGACCTCGAACGATACCTCATCCACCGCCACGTTCGAGCCGTAGGTTTTGCGCACTCCGGAAGCCTGAATAACTGGATGCATGATATTTTGCGAAATTGCAGGTTTGCTCAGCCGAAAGTCTATATCACGGACGTAGTCTAAGTCCTGATTTGCGCGATCCCTTACAAGTGGTTTGGTTCCGATTTCACTTCGCCGGTTGGCGCGTCAATCAGATCCTAGCGCCAATCCTGCAGCTGAAAGATTCTGGCAATGACCATCAAGCTCTTGTCTCGCCGCAAGCTACATCGTCGCTCGATCAGCCAAGTAACTTGCCGGCGAGCCAGTAATCGACGCTGAACTTTCCCGGGCCGGAGCAGATCAGCCAGATAAAGAAGAGCACGTACAGGACTTCCGGAAGGTAGAGGAAATCGTCGAGCCAGTTAAGAGGCGAAAGTCCTTTAGGCAGGGTGGAAAGGGCGTTGGTCAGCGTGGCGACAAGCATATCGATCATTAAAGCCGCGCAGGCCGGGCTGGAAAGAAACCCCGCGGTCACCAAGGAGCCGCAGACGAACTCGACACTCGCCACGAAATAAGCCGTCTGGCGGGGAAACGGGATCTTGGCCTGCACGAGCGTATCGTAAACAGGTTTCGTGCCGCCGGCGACAAACAATTTGTTTGCCCCGGAGATGGCGAAGAACAGCCCGATCGAAACGCGCACCAGCAGGATGCCATATTGTTCCAGATCCCTGTTACCCGACAGCGCAAACTCGACCAACCGTTTCCAATCCATCCCTTGTTCCTCCATCGGTGGACGTGCTGCAACGATGCCCCATATCGTGCACTTCGACTTCTCGGCGAACCGGGTTACTCAGGCATTGCCAACTTTTGTAGTGCCGACGGGCTTTATTGGTGATCGTGCGAGTCTGGTTTACTTGAGTTCGACCGTCGTTCCCAAACCCGCGTACAAATCGTTCTCTCCGTACGCCTTCCTCAATCGCGCAAATGCAGGTTCTCCTGTGCAATGTCCCGGCGCAATCCTTTGCACCTTCCACTTCGTCTTTAAATTCTCCACCAACGAATCAATCTCCACCAACTGCGTCGTCACCAGATGTAATCCGCCGAACACGATCTCCGTCCGCGGATCCACCGCGCTTGTCGCTCCCAGAATTGCTTCGATCCCGGCGTGCGAGCATCCATCCACTAGCAGCAGTCCATCCGGTCTTTTGATCGCCAGCGTCAACTCCGGAAGCTCCAGGCTCCCTGTTTTCTGCGAAACAGTCCGCACCAGGAAAATACCTGGCGAAACTTCGGTCAATTGATTCAGCAACACGAAATTCCCGGTGTCATACAGCTTGCCCCATGTCAAATGCTCGGGCTTCGTCCCGTCGAAATACCGCAGCTTCGCAGGTAAGCTGTCGTCCGCTCGGAAAAACGCGTCCGGAAATGGCGGTCCCCCAAATCCATTCCCTGCATCCGCAGGCACATAGACCGTAACGTTCGGATTCACGCTCAGCACATATCTCAGCCCCGTCGTGTGGTCTGCATGCCGGTGCGATATCACCACAAAATCGAGTTTCGTCAGGTCTACGCCCAGAGCCTTCACGTTGTGTTCGAAAATCGCGGCATTATTACCTGTATCAAACAAGATCCGCATGCCGTCGTGCTCGACCAAAGCGGAAAATCCCCAATCTTTGGTCAGCTCTTTCGATTCCCCGAAGGCATCGTAGAGAATCGTAACTTTATCCTGTGCTCGACACGGAATCGCCGCCACACACACCAGCGCCAACGCCAAAATCCGCAAAACGTGAATTCTCAATGAACACCTCCTGACGGACTCTTTCGATTTAGACGTTTGACTGGCGCATCGTACGCTCCTCCCGCCATCGACACAACGAATTGGCCGCCCCCGCAGTGGTTCCGCAACCAGAGCTAAGAGATCAACTAGGCTGTTCCAAATTAAGCAAATTAGGTGAAATTGACGGGGTCTACCAGCTTCGCGGTGCTGTGGGAGGAGCGAATCCGCCTCTGCGGCTCGTCCTTGGCGGTGGGGGAGAGACGCCTCCGGCAATGTGGGGCGAGCGGCTGTGAAAAGAAATGCCCAGCAACGACGAGTGGCGGTTATGGGGAGGGACCCTCGAAGAAGCGACCCGCCTCAGCGTAGAGCTGCGCAGCCATCAGGTGCATCCAGAACCCCTGTGGTTTGCGCATCCGGATTTGCGGCTTTAAGTTCAGAAGTAAAAACGCGTGATAAAGGTTATAGGCGAGCATGGTCATCAGTAAGAAAGCCTGGATGGCCTGGGCGTCGTGTTTGTAGACATGATCGGCGTGCCAACCCTGCACCAACTCTTTGAATCCGTGGTTTTCGATGTCCCAGCGCTGGTGCCCGAGCTGCACCGCCCACTCCGTGCGCAGCTGCGCGGTCGGCAAGGTCGTCACCCAGATCCAATCACTGCTCTGCTGCTCCACCTCTTTCGTCAGTTGACGACGTACCGCATAGGTTTCCTCGGAACGGATGACCCGTAAATGTGTTTGCACCTGAGGCCAAGAACGCAAATCAGAAAAATCCCACCAGCGACACGAACGGGTGCGATAACAACCCGGGCGTGCCGGTGTCAGCGCCATCAGACCGTGCACGTCTTGATAGAGATCGCGGCGCTCCTCTTTGAGCACCACCAAAACATGTTTGCCAGCGGCCAACAGAAAATTAAAGAAGGGGGCCTTGGCGTACAGAGCGTCAGCCAGCACGAGGTCGAAGGCTCGGGGATAATCCAGCAGAACCCGTGCTAGCAATCGCAAGGCGGTGGCGACTTCATCCTCCCCAGGCCGTTGCGGTTCGGCATCCAGCAATAAGCGCAGCGGCGCGTGCCCCGGCGGGGACCCGGGGAGCAACATCAGCGTGACGTGGCGATGATAGTACTGGATCTGATCGCCCGCCGCGCCATGGATGGTCCTCTGCAAACAACCGGAGCAGTGGCGCCGATAACTGGCGTGACTCTCATGGCCATCCAGCACCGCCACATCATGCCCGAGATTGAGAGGGAGCGCTTTGTTGCGCTTTAGCCGCTCGTAAACCTGGTGCAGGCACTGGCGCAGATCGGCAGCCCTGAGCTGGGCGTGAATACGTCCAATGGTATCGATACTGCACAAGGACTGGCCCAGCCAGCGTTGCCAGAAACGAGCCCCAGAAACGGTCTCTACCGCATGCAGGCTTCCCAGTTGCGCCCAGAACATGACCAGGGTGGTTTTCAGTCCCACCATCGTGGGAATGCGCGGCGCCAGCCGCCGATCGGCGACGTTCTTCAGAAGGCTATCCGTTAAGCCGAAGATCTTCTCCGCGTAACCGATCAGCCGAGGCAGGATCGCGCACCTCTTATTATCGTGCCTTGTCTTTCCGCAATTGTTTCCACTCCAGTTCAGAAATCTCTTCGATGAGTTCCTGCATGCGCTGGTAGTTGTGTACCGCCTCTCGCACCCGATCTTCCCAGGCCCGGGGAATAGCCAGCTGACGCAACTTCCCTCCCTGGCTCTGCACCAGATACAAGGAGGCGTGGAGTTGGCCCCGGACACAACGACAATTAGGTTTGCCGCACGGGCGACTGCGCACGGAAAGGGTCCCGCGTAAAAACAAAGCTTGGTGGACTAACTGGGACAGGCGAGAGCGGAAATTACGTTGCGGGGCGGAGGGATGGGGCATACGAGGGTCTCCTTGTCTGATATATATCTATTATCTCAGATAAGCACTGATGTCAAGCATCAAAATCGAATGCGAATTTGCTCAGGAGTCAGGATGAGGTCAAAACAGGAACGGAATCAAATAATTACGAGCGCGGAAAAAGGTCGGTTGCGGAATCACTGCCCCATCGCAGTGCCCTAAGCAATGTTGCGACCGCACTGCGCCCAGAACCAGCCGGGGATTCGGTATAGTGCCCGGCCACTCCAGCGTTATATCCTTCCCTCCATGGCGCGCTCGCCGCAACGTTCTCCGACTGCCGGCTTGTCCCTCGGCCTGATCATCACGATCGCCGCCGTGGTGGCCTATTCCTGGTACATCACCTTGCAAATCTCCCGCCTGCGCGAACTGCAGAACAACCTCGTCGAGCACAACCGCCGCGATTCCTTGCAGCTCCTGCGCGTGCAGAACGACCTGAATTCCCTCGGCCTCGCCATGCGCGACATGCTCGATAACGACGAGCCCTATCCCCTCACGGCCTGGTCCGCGCAATTTCAACGCATTCGCACCGACCTGCAAAGCGCGCTGCAAGCGGAAGAGCAGCTCCGCATCGCGCGTCGCACTCCCGAACAAACTCAATATCTCGAAGATTCGCTAGCCCAATTCTGGGACGCCGCCGACCGCACCTTCGCCCTCGCCCAGGCCGGCAAAGACGCCGAAGCCCGCGCGCAAATTCGACTCTCCCTGCAAGCTCGCCAGTCCACCCTCAGCACCGCCGTTTCCCGCCTGCTGGTGCAGAACAACGAAAGTGAGCAGCAAGCCTCGACGCAAGTCGCGCAGATTTACGACCGCGTGCAGCGCCAGGTCTACCTGTTTCTCACCGCCACGCTCACCGCGATCCTGCTCACCAGCCTTTATCTCATCCGCGCGAACCGCCAGGTGTTCGCCCGCATCGAAGCGCTCTCCCAGCAGCGCAGCGAACTCGCCCAGAAATTAATCTCCTCGCAGGAATCCATGCTGCGCTCCATCTCCCGCGAACTGCACGACGAATTCGGCCAGATCCTCACCGCCATCGGCTCGCTGCTCACCCGCTCTGAAAAACGAATTCCCGAAGGTTCGGCTCTGCACACCGACTTGCGCGAGGTGCGCGACATCGCGCAATCCACCCTGAACAACGTCCGCAGCCTTTCGCAAGCCTTGCACCCCGTGATGCTCGACGAAACCGGCCTGGAGGGCACCATGGACTGGTACATTCCCACGGTGGAGAAACAAACCGGTATTGACATAAGCTACCAGAAGTCCGGCGTGCCCTTTCCGCTGGACGGCGGCGCAGCCATTCATATCTACAGAGTGCTCCAGGAAGCTCTCAACAATGTCGCCCGCCATTCCGGCGCGCGCCAGGCTCAAGTCCGCCTGCAGTTTTCAGCCGAAGCCCTGGACCTGGAGGTGGAAGATCATGGCAAAGGCGGCGTGGCTGTAGCCGCGCGTTCCGGAATTGGGCTGGTGGCCATGCGCGAGCGCGCCGAATTACTCCGCGGCACCATCGAATTCACGCAGCCGCCGGAAGGTGGAACTCTGGTGCGTATGAGAGTTCCGCGGGAGGGCAACGAAGCGAATGTCTGCTAAGATTTCCGTTCTATTAGTGGACGATCACAGCCTCGTGCGCCGCGGTTTTCGCCGCATGCTCGAAGACGAAGACGATCTGCAGGTAGCCGGAGAAGCCAGCAACGGTGAAGACGCCGTTCGCCTCGCCCGCGAACTGCACCCCGACGTGATCGTAATGGACTGCGCGCTTCCCGCCATGAGCGGCCTCGCCGCCGCGCGACGGATCCTCCAGGAATTTCCCAAGCAGGCCATCCTGATGCTCAGCATGCACTCCGAAGACACGTTGGTGCGTCAGGCGCTCGATGCCGGCGCGCGCGGTTACATCCTGAAAAATGCGGACGACCTCGGCCTGGGCTCGGCGATCCGCCGCGTCGCTGCCGGCGAAATCGTCCTCGCGCCCGAAGTTTCGCGCACGCCTGCACTGAAAGGTGAACGCGATTCCGGCCTCACCCCGCGCGAACTCGAAATCCTGCAATTAATCGTCGCAGGCAATTCCAACAAGGCCATCGCCGACCGCCTCTCCCTCAGCGCCAACACCGTTGCCGTCCATCGCGCCAATATCATGGACGCGCTCGGCATTCACAAAACCGCCGAACTGGTTGTCTACGCCATCCGCAACGGTCTGGTGAATATCTCGTGAAGCGCAGGTCTTTCCTGCTGGGAATAGCGGGCCTCGCCGCAAGTCCGCTCACCTGCGCGAAGCACACACTGTTCGCGCCCGAAGCATTCACGGGACCATCGGTTGCGACTCCCGGCTTCCGTCTGGTAGATGTCACGAACGCCGCAGGCATTCAATTCCGCCACAATAGCGGCGCGTACGGCGGCAAGCTTCTCCCCGAAACCCTCGGCTCGGGATGCGCGTTCCTGGATTACGACGCGGACGGCTGGCAGGACATCTTGCTAATCAACGGCATGGACTGGCCGCAACACAAACGCCAGCGCACCACACTCCGCCTCTATCGCAATCATCGCGACGGCACTTTCACCGACGTCACGCACCGCGCCGGCCTCGACGTTGAAATGTACGGGATGGGCGTCGCCGTCGGCGATTACAACAACGACGGCTTTCCCGACATTCTCGTCACCTGCGTCGGCCAGAACCGTCTGTTTCGCAATACCGGCAAAGGAACATTCAGCGACGTCACCGCCAAGAGCGGACTGGACAACCGCCTCGCCTTCAGCACCTCCGCGCTCTGGTTCGATTACGATCGCGACGGCTTGCTCGACCTGTTCGTCTGCAATTATGTAAAGTGGTCCGCCGAACACGACGTTTTCTGCAGCCTCGACGGCAAACATAAATCCTACTGCACGCCCGAAGCCTACCGAGGCGAAACTTGCTGGCTCTTCCACAATCGCGGCGATGGAACTTTCGAGGACGTAACCGCCAAGAGCGGCATCTTCGACACCAGCTCAAAATCTCTAGGCGTTGCCATGCTCGACTACGATCGCGACGGCTGGCCCGACCTTGTCGTAGCCAACGACACACAGCCCAACAAGCTCTATCGCAATCTGCGTAACGGCTCGTTCCAGGACGTGGCCGTCGAAGCCGGCATCGCTTTTAGCGCCGAAGGCAAAGCCCGCGCCGGAATGGGCGTGGACGCCGCCGATTTCGACCACTCCGGTTTTCCGGGTGTGGCAATCACCAATTTCGACAACGAAATGATCGGTCTCTATCGCCCCTCAGCGAACGGCACCTACAACGATGTCGCGATACCAGCCGGCGTCGGTCTCGCGTCACAAAATACGCTGGGCTTCGGCTGCGCGTTCCTCGATGCCAACCTAGACGGCGCGCTGGACTTGGTCGTCGCGAATGGACACATTGACGACACCGTGCGCAACATTCGCGGCAACGTCGGCTACGCCCAGCCTCCGCAAATCTTTCTCAATGATGGCCGCGGACGATTTCAGGATGTCGCCACGTCCACCGGCGAATCGTTCAGTCAACCAAAAGTGGGGCGAGGCCTCTGCTGCGCCGATTTCGACCGCGACGGCGATCTCGACATATTAATGACCACCAATAACGGTCCCGCCCATCTCTATCGCAACGACCAGCTCGCCGGAAACCGCAGCATTCGCTTTCATCTCACCGGCACGAAATCGAATCGCGACGCAATCGGCGCCACGGTCCGAATCGAGTACGAAGCCTCCATCCAGTCGCGCCTGGTAAAAGGCGGCTCAAGCTACCTGTCGCAATCCGAGCTGCCGGTAACCTTCGGCCTCGCCAAATGCGACAAGATCGACCGCGTCACCATCGAATGGCCCAGCGGCCGAACAGAAGAGTACAAGAATCTCGCTGCAGGCCAATCTTACGACTGCGTCGAAGCCAAAGGCATCAACCCGCAAGGCCGCTTCTAAGCGCCGCGCAATCGTTGTCTCCTCAGCTTTCCGCTCACTCAGCTCCCGCAGCGGGCCTAATTGCTCTTTGGCGTTTGCGCATTTTGCAGAACTACTTGTGTTTCATCATTCGATTTCACAAGATTGAAAAATGAGCGCAGCGCCGCGTACGAGTCCACCGGATAATGAATGTCGCTCACGGTGAAGTGACGCTTCACCTCGAAACCGTCGCCCTGCTCCGCCGGCGCGATTTCATAGGACATCGCGGTGCCCGGATTGATCAGCTTGCGAGGCGGCATGTTTTCGATCTTGTATGCCGCGGGCCCGTGGATCTTCACGTCGTCTATTTCCTCGAATCGAAAACTGAAATAGACCGGGTTGACGCGTCGCTCCGGCTCGAAAGAAGCCCTGAAACTGGTCTGGAACAACGCTATGGGCACGAGCATGCGGCGCCCCGACGACGAACCGATTTCGCTCGCCGTAATTGTAGCTTCGACGTGCAACGGATGCGCAGCATCCTCCCAATTTGTGATGTTCGTCACTTCGAGACTCGAGCCCGCTGGCAGCCACTTTTGAATCTCATTCTCAAGCGCCTTACGCCGTCCGGTTTCGTCGTCGCGGCGGTACCTCGTTCGCCGCAGCGCCCCAGTCTGGCCGGTAAAATCCACTTGCAGCTTCCCGCTGGCACTCCCATCCTGCTTCATTTCCAGATCGGCGCGCCTTACCGTTGTCGCGTCGGAGCTTGCGGCCATCGGCGTCTCCACAAACTCGGCGCCCTGCTTGGCGACGCGCACGCCTTTCGATTCGCTCTCGTACCACGGCAGCAATCCAAACGGGTAATACAGCGCCGCCGGGTCCAGCCAGTATTCCTTCCCGGCCGCGCGTACCCACACGATATCTGCAGTCAGAGGGTCGGTGTTCTGTCCGGAAGGAACAAACAGGTCCTGATTTCGCGGCACCAAAAATACTTCAAACGCCTCGAATCCGGCGGACCGCGCCAAGCCTATAAAGAGCCAGTTGATTTGGCGCCCCGTTGCATAGCCGTGTTTCAGCACGTCCTCCACGTTTTCGTCGGCCTTCAAGTTCTCTTCCTTTTTCTCCGCGGCCGTTTTTGCCGGTTCGTAGCTCAAGTCGCGAATCTTCTGCACCCGCGCATAGATCTTTTGCAGCTTCGCTTCGGGCGCGTCGCCCGCAGCGGTGACCTGCGCAAGCTCACCGTCCAGCACGCTCTTTCTGTTCAGAAACTTATCCAGTTCATCGCTCCACTTTTTGCCCATCCGATTCCAGAACTGTTCGGTCGTTTCTCCCACCGGCTCGCCCTTCGCACGGTAGAAAAACTCCACGCGTGCTTGCAGCGAGCGCACGGGAGGCATCAGCGGCTCCTCTTGGATCCCTGGAACGTTGTGGACCTCCATGGAATACGACCCGTCGCCCTGACGCTGCGGGAGTGAACCTTGCGGCAAGCCCGTCGTCCGGAAAAATAGCGTCGGAGCAAAACTACCGCCGACGTACGGGATAATCGAGAAGCTCGCGTCGCGTGTGAACAGCCGCCCGGATACGATCCAATGCTCGCTATGCAGCATATGCACCAGGGGCGCTTTCACATATTGTTTCCGGTATCTGTATTCCACGATGCAGCCGGGCTGCAGTTCTGGCAGGCTGAAGACCTTCGCCAGAAACGAGTTTGCGCCGTTCCGCGCGACGGTCTTTTCAAACACCCTCCCGTCAAAGTTGACGATCTTTCCGTCCGGCTCGATTGTTCGCGCGCGAATGTCCTTGATGTCGGAGTCTTCCTTCGAGAAAGCAATCGCGACATCACCTTCCTCTTTTGTGCCTTCCACCGTGAAAATCTTGATACGGACGTATTCCTCCTCAAAATCTCCGTCTAGGTTCGATCGCTTTGCATCGATATGAGCACGCCGGTAGAGCATCATCGCGTGCGCTCCTGGGCTGGCCGGATTGTCTTTCAATGCCAGGTCCGCGGGTGGCACGGGCAGCCAATCGTCACCCAGCGATGTAGGTGGTTGCGCGAAAAAAACAAACAAACTGAGAACTGCCAGTCCCCATAGGAATCGGAGAGGCCGAATCATGACTGAGCGTTCCTCCTGTCCCGGCGGCGTGACCGCGACACTTTGCTGCCGTATTTAAATATAGTTAAGTAGCATAGACCTATATGAACTCGCTTCCGTGGTCAATCGGAATTTGCGATTCCTATGGAAAGCTCCTGATTCTTTGCGGCTTCTGCCCCACACATGTCCAATTTGCCGCCAGCGCAAACCGCAACACGCCGACCCGAAATCGAGACCGTCGCGACATCCGTCAACTACACAGAATTCGATTGCGCGACGAATTGCCGTCAATCAGGAATAGTGTCGCAGGAGAGAAAAGCAAGGCGAACTCTGCCGCCGGCTCCAAAAAAGAGCAGAGGCATGGGCGTTTCCGCGCATCGCGCGACTCCGCTGCGACCCCGAGCCCCTCGACTCGGGGCCGCAGCCGGAAGCCTGGTTCGCAGTGTTCTCAGCGGTTCGTGCTAACGGGAATCCCAGTTACGATCGCGGCAGGAATTTCCATCCTCTTCGCGGGAATCATCTCCGTCGTGTTTCGAAGTATCGACGAACGCCAAGCCTCCCGGACCACTCAAACCAGTCACCATCGTGGTTATGAACCCGGTTGTCACATCGATCGTCCCGAGAATCGGCCCTCCGTCCGCTGCCGTGTAGGCTGACCCTGGCGCGAAAGCTTTCTTTTTCAAGCTGCAGACGGTGTTCAAACCATTGTCCGCGAACAGAATGAATCCCTCGTTCGATGTCACGAATGCCGTGTCGTCGGTTTCGACCGATGTCGTCGTAGCCGCCGTGCGGCGTGGGACCGAATGCATAAAGCTTCTGAGGGAGCAGACTTTTACGGTAGAGGAGGTAGGCCGACCTGCGCCAGAATTTCCCGGAAGCGCGCTTCATCGTGCAGGCTGGAAAGCGCTACATCAACGCGCGTGCTCACAAGCTGCGGCTCGCGCTGCTGGTACGCAGTCTGTAAATTGTCCAGCGCTTCTGGTTTTCGTCCCAGCAGCGCGCAAGTCCGCGCCAGATTGTAAGCTGATTCTTTGCCGGCGGCGTGCAGCCGTTGCTGCTCCTTCAGCATATCGCTCCACATTCCCTGCGCTCCGCCACGCGCCAGTCCCTTCTCACCGGCAGTGACAATCTCCAGGCGCGGCTGATCGTGCAACAGCGTCGCCCCTTTCCTGGACTCCGCCAGGTATTGCGGGTATTTGCCCTGCACAAGATGAATCGTCGCGAGGTAGTTGTGCGGCGAGAGAAAATCCGGCTCCGTGGCTGCGAGCTGCTTCAATAATTCCTCTGCCTGCCTCGTCTGGCCGGCGTGGAAAAGCACCAGTCCCTTATCCGCTAGAATGGATTTCGAGTTGGGATCCAATTTCTGGGCTTTTTCAATTTCTTGCAGCGCTTCGGAAAATCGTCCCAGATGCAGCAGGAACGTGCCGTACCAATAATGCGCGACCGCCGAGTTCGGATCGAGCGTCAGCGCGCGCACGAACTCACGCTGCGCACCCGCCAGGTCCCACGACCAGTAAAAATCCACGAATCCCAGAGCACTGTGCGCTCCGGAGAGCGAATCATCCAGCGCGATCGCGCGTTTCGCCGCAGCCTGCGCGCGCGGGTACGCTTCACCGGGAGGCATCAGCGAATACTCGCGCAGCAGGTTGTAACAATCCGCCAGACCCACGTACGCTTCCGCATACTGCGGATCGCGCACCACTGCTTGCGTAAAATAATCCACGGCCTGGTTCAGGGTTTCCGGAGTGCGCTTCTGCCAGTAGTAAATCCCCTTCAGATAAAGCTGCTCCGCCTCTGGGTCAGGCGCGTGCTGCCGTACAGCCACGGGTGTCGTTCGCAGACCGCGCGCGGAAGAAGCCCGGCGCTCGACGGTCACGGCCAGCAACGCCGCCACCAGCACGGCCGCAAGGATCGCCACATAGCGCCCGGCAGGCCAGTTGCGTTCTAACAGTGAGGGCCGAGCCCCGCTCCGTCGTTCGCCCACGCGGCGGTCAACGAACCCTGCGTTTGCTTGCGCATCACTGACAGCCTGCGCGCCCGTCTCAGCGTTTCGCGCAGCTGCAGCGTCCGCGGTGATTCCGTTCAGTAAATCGGAATTGGAGTCAGCGTCGTGCTCGGCCGCGATCTTCACCCCATTCAGCCATTCCGCCAGTTCGTCGGTGTAGGCGTACACATTCGCCCGCCCGGCGCCCGGAACGCGATGCACCGGCAGGCCGCGCATCGTTTCCCAGCGCTTCACCGTCCGCTCGTCACGGCCGAAGAACGCGCCGATCTCTTTCCAGGTATCGAGACGCCGATTAGCTCGAGGGCTATGTTCTGTGGAAGCCATATCCCGACTTGTCCCGAATTGTCCGCTACTGCCAATTCCGCAGCGGCACGCGCCGGCCAATGATACCCCCGACGGGGTTGTATGTTTAGAGCCTTCCTTTACGCCGCACCACCAATCAGGCTGCGCCAGGCAGCGAGTCGCAACCAGAACAACGCCCCCGAACGGTCCCGGTCACCGCCGTGACACAAACGCAAAAGATCCCGCGCAGCCAAGCCAGAAATTATTGGGGCGGGGCTGCAAGTTGTGACATCCTTATCCTTCTACCGCCGCTTTTTAGCTTTCTGTGAGGATTCACCGGATGAAGCAGAGGTTTCTCGCGTGGTCTCTGATCCTTGCCGCTGTGCCCTGCACGTCCGCGCAGCAGACCGCATCCCAAAATCCCCCAGCGCCCGAGACAATCCAAGTGGACACGCGCGCCCAAGGCCAGCCCTTCCCGCACTTTTGGGAGCAAATGTTCGGCTCCGGCCGCGCCATCCTCTCCCTGCGCCAAAGCTATCGCGATGACTTGCGCGCAGTGAAAGCCGCCACGGACGTGAAATACATCCGCTTCCACGCAATTTTTCACGATGAGGTAGGTGTGTACGACGAAGACTCCACCGGCAAACCCACCTACAATTTTTCTTACGTGGACCAGATTTACGATGGCCTGCTGCAAGCCGGCGTGCGGCCCTTCATCGAGCTGAGCTTTATGCCCAAAAAGCTCGCCGCCGAACCGAAATACCAGGATTTCTGGTACAAGCCCAACGTCTCGCCTCCCAAGAGCTACGAAAAGTGGGCCGAACTCGTCCGCCAGTTCGCGCAACACCTCCTGGACCGCTACGGTATCGACGAAGTATCGCAATGGTATTTCGAAGTCTGGAACGAACCCAATCTCGATTTCTGGGCCGGCGCTCCAAAAGAACAAACTTACTTCCAACTCTACGACTCCGCCGCCCGCGCCCTAAAAGAAGTCAGCCCGCGTCTGCGCATCGGCGGCCCTGCCACAGCTCAAGCTGCCTGGGCCGATCGCTTCATTCAGCACACTGTAAGAGAAAACGTCCCGGTGGATTTCGTCTCCACGCACGTCTACGGCAACGATTCCGCAACCGATGTTTTCGGCACCCACGAGCAAATCCCGCGCACGCAAATGGTCTGCCGCGCCGTGCGCAAAGTTCACGACCAGATCGCCGCCTCCGCTCGCCCCAGTCTCCCGCTCATCTGGAGCGAATTCAACGCCAGCTACATGAACGAACCAGACGTCACCGACTCCACTTACATGGGTCCTTGGATGGCCGACACCATCCGCCAATGCGACGGCCTGACGGACATGATGAGCTACTGGACATTTTCCGACGTCTTCGAAGAACAAGGTGTGGTGAAGCGCCCCTTCTACGGCGGCTACGGCCTGATCGCCGAAGACGGCCTGCCCAAGCCCGCGTTCAACGCTTTCAAGCTCCTCCACCGCCTGGGCGAAACAAGAATTCCCGCAAATGGCGACGACATTCTCATCACCCGTCGCGCCGATGGCGCCATCGTGATTGCGCTGTGGAATACTCCAGTCGTTGGAGGAGGAGGCGAACCGAAAGAAGTAATGCT